>Ga0209012_1001146_pt1 | contig 29664 bp, 28 predicted proteins | sample RS3BMetagenome_FD_184735 | JGI IMG/M metagenome (GOLD analysis project Ga0209012, IMG submission 184735) | Ferric oxide microbial mat and aquatic microbial communities from Rainbow Spring, Yellowstone National Park, USA - RS3B (SPAdes) (version 3) ...
CCCCCTCGCCCTGCGGGGTGGGGTCTCCCAGCCGCACCCGGACGTCGAGCCCGAGGCCGCCCACCCCGGTGCCGACCCGTACGAGCAGCGTGTCGGCGTCGCCGGCCGCCTGGCGCGCCAAAGGCGCCAACCAGTCGCCGCTACCGCCGAAGCGGCGACTGACCTCGGCCAAAGGCCGCTCGACGTCGACGAAGTCCTGGAGGAACACCGGCTTGACCCGCGCCCGCGAGGACGACCCGCCGGGGCCGGCGTCGCCCCCGTCGACCTGGTCCTGGCCGGCGGAAGGCGCGGGCCCGTCGGCGGGGGCGGGCGGTGCCCGGCTACCGTCGGTGTCGGCGCCGTCGGGGGGTTCGCCGTGGGGCTCGGCCGCTGAGAGCACCCCGGTACCCTACGGGGAACGCCGGTTGATTCCTAGGGCCGAACGTCCCTGCGCGGACGACGGCCGCCGGCGTCGTGGAATCAGCCGGCGTCGTGGAATCAGCCGGCGTCGTGGAATCAGCCGGCGTCGACCTCGACCTGCCGGGTGGCGCTGCGACCCGGCGCGCCCGGCACGTTCACCGTGACCGCCGAGGGGAACGCCTCCTGACCAGCCCGTCGGCCAATGCCGGCGGCGCCACGGCCAGCCACCCGTCGAGCAGCAGCTCTTCCAGGCGCGCTTTGGTGACCGCCGACAGCTCGACGAGGACGGCGGCGAACCCATCGAAGTGGGGGATGGTGAAGACCCCCCGCCCGCCCGCCAAAAGGACCGCCTCCTTGTCCTCGAGATCGGCCGTGCGGACCGCCAGGATCGGGTCCGGCGGCGGGGTGCGATCGCCGAAGCGCCGGAGGTCGGCCTTGCTGAACGGCCGCTCCCAGGCGAAGACCTTCCCGGCGACCGACCAGGTGCGGAGGCCGTGACGTTCGCCCTCGGTCACCTCGGGAAACGCCAGGGCGATCCGCGCCACGTCGTCGCGCGACCGCCCGCCTCGGCGCCGGCTCCCGGCGCCCGTCGGGCGCGCCGAGCGCTTCGGCGGCAGCGACCGGGCGTGGGCGACGCCGATCCTGGCCCAGCCGGCCACCTGGCGGGTGGTGCGGGCGCTCGACGCCTCGACGCGGACCCAACCCTCCATCGGGCGGCCACGCATGACGAACGGCACCACCCCGCGCCGGCCGACGAGGTCCCGCGATGCCGCCGGGTCGACCCGCAACAGGAGGCCGCCCTGCCCGCTGGCGGCGACCGCCATGTTGCCGTCGACCAGGAAGGCGAGCCCGCCGAACATCTTCTTCTCGCTCAGGTCGGGCTCGTCGGCCAGGACGTCGCGCAGGCGGTCGGCCAGTTCCTCGTCGTAGGCCACGGCCGCAGTGTCGCACACCGAGGCTGCAAGACGTTCGGCCCTGGGTGGTCGACGGCGCCCGCCCGTTGATGTTCGAGCAGCCGGTACGCGGGCTGCACCGGCTGCACCGGGCGCTCGCCTGCCGGCGGGTGGCTGCGTAGCTGGTAGCTGGTAGCTGGCCGGCCTCGAGGACCACCGATGACTCCCGGGCCCGGCCGCCGTCGAATCGCTAGGGTCGACGTCGACCGAAGAAGGGGGCGGCCATGGCGGGAGTGCGGGTGCTGGTCGGGACGCAGAAGGGCGGCTTCGTGCTGACCGCCGACGGTCGCCGGGCGACCTGGGAGGTCGAGGGCCCGCTGTTCGGCGGCTGGGAGATCTACCACATGGCCGGGAGCCCCGCCGATCCCGACCGCCTCTACGCCTCGCAGTCCACCGGCTGGTTCGGCCAGGTGATCCAGCGGTCCGACGACGGTGGCCGTACGTGGGAGCCGGCCGGCAACGAGTTCGCCTACGACGGCGACCCCGGCACCCACCAGTGGTACGACGGCACCCCGCACCCGTGGGAGTTCGCCCGGGTATGGCACCTCGAGCCCTCCCCGACCGACCCCGACACCGTCTACGCCGGTGTCGAGGACGCCGCCCTGTTCAAGTCGACCGACGGCGGCGCCAGCTGGACCGAGCTCGCCGGCCTGCGGACCCATCGCTCCGGACCGGGGTGGCAGCCGGGGGCGGGTGGGATGTGCGTCCACACCGTCCTGATCGACCCGACCAACGAGGACCGCCTCCACGTGGCCATCTCGGCCGCCGGCGTCTTCTGCAGCGACGACGGCGGCGCCCATTGGGAGCCGGCCAACCGCGGGCTGCGCTCCGAGGGGATCCCCGACCCCGACGCCGACGTCGGCCACTGCGTCCACCGGATCGCCCGGCACCCGGCTCGCCCCGACGTCCTCTTCATGCAGAAGCACTGGGACGTCATGCGCAGCGACGACGCCGGCGGTTCCTGGCGGGAGATCAGCGGCGACCTGCCGACCGATTTCGGGTTCCCGATCGCCGTCCACGCCCACGAGCCTGACACCGTCTACGTCGTGCCGATCACCAGCGACTCGATGCACTTCCCGCCCGACGGCAAGCTGGCGGTCTACCGCAGCCGCACCGGCGGCGACGAGTGGGAGCCGCTCACTGCCGGGCTGCCCCAGGCCGACTGCTACGTCAACGTCCTGCGCGACGCCATGGCGGTCGACCAGCTCGATCCGTGCGGCATCTATTTCGGCACCACCGGCGGACAGGTCTACGCGTCGCCCGACGGCGGTGACCACTGGCAGGCGATCGTCCGAGACCTGCCGAGAGTCCTGTCGGTCGAGGTGCAGACCCTTCGCTGATCGGGGGCCGGTGCACCGGTGATCGAGGTCGTCCTCCCCTACCACCTGAGCACCCTGGCCGGCACCGGCCGCCACGTCGAGGTCGACGTCGCCGGGCCGGCCACCCAGCGGGCGGTGCTCGACGCCCTCGAGGCGGCCTACCCGACGCTGCGGGGCACCGTCCGGGATCCGGCGACCGGCCGGCGGCGGGCGTTCATCCGCTTCTTCGCCTGCGAGGAGGACCTCTCCCACGACGGCCCCGACGACCCCCTGCCCGAGCCGGTCGCCGATGGCCGGGAGCCCTTCTGCGTCGTCGGTGCCATGGCCGGCGGCTGAGGAGCCGGCGCCGCCACGACGCAGCCGCTCACGCCGCTTCGTCGAGATGGACGCTGCGGTGCGAGCAACGGCGATGGTGACGTCGCCGCGAAGCGGTGGCCACGCCCACCGAGGCGACATCCTGGTACCACGCGGCCGCCCGGCGTTGCAGCCACCGGTCCTCGGCCAGAACCTGGGCATCGTCCGGCGCCCGGGGATCGGCCGGCGCCCGGGGATCGGCCGGCGCCCGGTCGCCGCCGCCGATGGCGACCATCCCGGCGAGCAACTCGGAGCACTTCTCGAGCAGCGCGACCGCTTCGGCCTCGAACTCGGTCCGCTCGGCCTTCGCCAGGAGCTTCGACACCCTCGCCAGCTGGGGGTCCATCGCCTCACCTCTCGACTCCAGCTTCGGCCGAAGTTCGTCGTCCCGGTAGGGACGAAGGTCACCATCGCCGTCATGCGAGGTTTCGGCAGCGAGTACGACGCCTGCCGTCCTCCGCTCGGGCGTCGGCCGGCGAACGGCAGGGCGGGGGGCGGTGGGTCAGCCGGTCACGACCGACCGTCGGAGGGCGCCGCGCCCACCGGCACCCGCTCCGACGACCCGCCCGGGCCGTCGTCGCCCCGGTCCCGGCCAGCCGGGTGGCGCCCCATCGCCGACGGCCACCAGTTCCACCGGCCGAGCAGCGACACCGTGGAGGGCACGAGCACGGTCCGCACGACGAAGGTGTCGAGCAGGATCCCGACCGCCAGACCGAAACCGATGGCGACGAACTGGCTCGAGTCCGGCGAGCTGATGCTCCCCACCGCGATCATGGCGAAGCTGCCTGCCAGCACGAGCCCGGCAGAGGTGACCGTCGGCCCGGTGGCCCCGACGGCGCTGATGACCGCCTGGCGGAGGGGCAGGGTACGAGCCTCCTCCCGGATGCGCGTCATCACCAGGATGTTGTAGTCCTCGCCGAGGGCCAGCAAGAAGATGAACATGAGGAACGGGAGGAGGAAGAGGATGCCCTGGCTCCCCCCGATGTACTGGAAGACGACGACGGCCAGCCCCAGCGACGCCAGGTACGAGAGGACCACCGAGAGGATGAGGTAGATCGGGGCGACGAGGCTGCGCAGCACCAGCAGGAGGACGAGCCCGATGGCGAGCACGGCGATCGGGATGATGTGGATCAGGTCCTGCCCCGAGATGTGGCCGACGTCATAGAGGGCCGGTGCCTCGCCGGCCACCCCGCTCTGGCGGGCGCCGACGGCGCTGGCCGCCGACGCAAGCTCGTCACGGATCCTGGGTGTCTCGTTGATCGCCGCCGTCGAGCCCGGGTCGCCAGCCTTGAGCCCCGCCTCCCACTGGACCGTGTACCCGTCGGCGCTGATGTAGCGCGCCGTCGCCAGGTAGGCGTCGTAAAGCGGCCGGGGTATCCCCGGCGGCGGTGTCAGGACCGCCCCGGACTGCGCCTGGCGGACGAGCGCCGAGGCCGGGCCGAGCTGGGCGTGCAGCGTGCGCAGCTCGGCCGGGGTGATGGTGGTGCCGTTGGGGTCGAGTGGGCCGGCCAGCCGGTTGAAGGTGCCGGTGGCATCGAGCCGCTCGGTGGCGATGGCGAGGGCCGTCGGGTCGTCCCACGCCGACGTGCCGAGCCGCAGCACGAGGTTGGTCGGGTTCTCGCTCGACTGCGGGAAGTTCGCCCTGAGTGCGGCGTTGCCGAGGGCGGCGCCGGACCCGGCCGGCGGCGACGTCTGGCCGCCGAACCCACCGGAGCGAAAGCCGATGGCCGCCACCGCCAGGGCCCCGAACACCACGACGCCCAACAGCAAGGTGAGCGCCGGTCGCTGGACGAGGCGCCCGGCCATCCGGCCCCATAGCCCCTCCCGCACTTCGCGGGCCTGGGTCTTGGTCGGCCAGAAGACCGCCCGGCCGAGGACGCAGAGCAGCGCCGGGAGCAGCGTCAAGCCGGCCAGCAGCATCACCCCGACGCCGATGGCGAGCGGGATGCCGAGGTCGTGGTAGATGCCGAAGCTCGCCAAGGTGAGGCTGAGCAGGGCGACGATGACGGTGGCCGCCGATGCCGTGATCGACTCCCCGACCCGGTGGAGCGCGACCGCCACCGCCTCCTTCGGGTCGCGGCCGGCGAGCAGCTCCTCGCGCACCCTGAAGACGAGGAACAAGCCGTAGTCGGTGCCGGCGCCGAGGATGAGCACGATCAACATGATCTGGGTGATGCTCGAGATCTTGAGACCGTGCGAGCCGAGCGCCCCGATGAACGAGCCGGCCAGCTGCAGCACCAGGATCGACGGCAGCAAGGTGACCAGCGGCGCCAGGGCCGCCCGGAAGATCAGCAGCAGCAGGACGACGATGAAGAGGATCGACAGCAGCTGGGTCAGGTTGGCCGACTTGTTCTGCTGATTCTGGTTGGCGATGTTGGTGGCCGCCTGACCGGCCAGATGCGCCTGGAAGCCGCTCGGCAGCGGGCCGCTGGCAGCGGCGGCCTGCAGATCGTCGACCAGGGTCTTGGTCCGAGCCTGGTCGAAGCTGTTCACCGACGAGTCGACCAGCAGCTGCGCCGCCCGTCGGTTCGGCGAGATGCCGGTGAACTGGACCGACGTCACCGCCGGCACGCCGGCGAGCGTGGTGCGGAACCGGCTGAGGTCGGCGAGATCGGTCGGGTCGAGCGTCCCCGAACCCGAGACCACCACGATCACCTGTGCCTGGTTGATCTGACCGATCAGCGGCTGGGCGAGGGTCGCCGCCTGGTTGCTCGGGGCGCTCGTCGGGAGGAACTTCGAGTTGTCGTTGTTGACCTGGCTCGAGAGCGACGGGAGCGCACGCACCGAGAGGACCGTCCCGATCACCCAGAGGGCGATGATGACCCAGCGGAACCGGACGACCCCGCGGCCGAGGGCGGCGTAGGCACGTTCGATCACAAGACGTCCTCCCAGTGTCGGGCTCGTAGGGCGCCACCCGGGCGCCGATCCGGACGCCGGGCGGTCGACGTCCCGCGCCGGACCTCACCACGGCGAGTGTGACGGTCGCCCTCTCCGAGATGGACACGGGGGGGACGGAGGGACGACGGCCGAGCCTACCACCCGCCCGGCGCGACGGCGCGCGGCGGGCTGTTGTGGGCGTCTCCTTCGGGTGGTGGTTGTCGCGCTACTCCGAACCACGGCCGACCGAGTTCACGGGAATGTCACAGAGAGCGTCTGAACCGACGTTCAGGGCGATGTCGGTCAGGTTGCAGAGGTGCCCACCGGCAGCCAGCCGGACCGGGAACCGGATCCCCGCTCGCCATGGTGCCGGGCGAGCGCGGCGAGAGGTCGACTCCAGCGCCTGCTTGGTCGAGCGCAGCGCGGTGACGACGTCGGGGCGGCACGTTCTGGGCGCTGAGCAGGGCGCTCTCGGCGTCGCGGTCGAGGGTGTCCAACCGTGTGGGCTCGACGGCGGAGGCGCCGGTGGCGTGCTGGCGGGAGGGACCCATGCACAACCGACACCGGGTGGGGCTGGCCGCCCGCTCGCCGGCGAGCACGGCGGCCGACCGCCGCACGGTCAGTTCTCCTCGTCCAGATCGGGCACCTTCCATAGAAGGGCAAGAAGGAAGGCGGCATGCGAGCTGTGAACACGGCGACCGGTGACGGCACTTTCCGAATTGCCGGCGGGTGAACTAGTAGGCGATTTTCGGTCGTGGAGGCTCTCGTCGTGCGCCAGCACCTCGAGCTGGTCACATCAGCCGGTCGGCGGGTAGCCGTCGACGAAGAACAGCCGGGTCGTCCGGGCGGCGGCCTGGCGGAGCGGGAGCGCCGCCTGGTACTCGGCCGACTCGTACCACCGCCGGGCAGCCGCCATGTCGGGGAACTCGAGCACCACCACCCGGTCGGCGACCGGCTCTCCCTCGACCGGCTCGATCCGGCCGCCGCGGACACGGTAGGCGCCGCCGTGACGGGCGATGGACTCTTCGGCCAGCGGCTTGTACCGCTCGTAGCCCTCGGGGTCCTCCACGGTCAGCTCGACGATCACGTACGCCCCCATCACCCCTCTTTCGCCGGCCGCTGCCCGCCCGTCGGGCGCCCTCCCCGGTCAACCGCTCAACCGACGGTGAACCGCTGGGCGGCGCCGTACTCGAGGTCGTCGGTGGCCCACGACCGCCACCACGCTGGTCCAGTCCCCGGGCACCGGGTCCATCCCCGGCACCGTACCGGCCGGACCGGCCGGTCGCCGCACCCCGCCGGATCCTGCGGCATCTCGCCTGATCCCGCAGGATCCGGCCGCGCAGAGCAAATACGCTGCAGCCTCGGGACACGATGACGCAGGAGCTCGACCTTCTCGACGGCGACTGGTTCGCCTCCCAGCCCCACGACGACTGGGCGTGGATGCGGGAACACGCGCCCGCCTACTGGGACGAGAAGAACGCGCTCTGGGCGCTGACGCGCTACCACGACGTGCTGGCGGTGGAGAAGGACCCGGCGACCTTCTCGAGCTACCGCGCCCCGAGGCCACACGGCCACCACCTGCCGATGATCATCTCGATGGACGGCACCGAGCACCACCGCCGGCGCAAGCTGGTGAGCCGCGGCTTCACCCCGCGCCGGGTCCGCGACCACGAGCCGACGATCCGCCGGATCTGCACCGAGATCATCGACCGGGTGGCCACCGACGGCCGGTGCGACTTCGTCTGGGACATCGCCGCCCCGCTGCCGTTGCTGCTCATCGCCGACATGCTCGGGTTCCCGCCCTCCTCCTATGGCGACCTGCTGCGGTGGTCCGACGATCTGATCCGGGCCACCACGGCCGACCCGCCGCCGGAGGTGGCCCACGCCGGCATGGAGGCGATGCTGGCCTTCCGCGAGTTCCAGGCCGGCGTCATCGCCGACCGACGGGCCGAGCCACGCGACGACCTGGTCAGCGTCCTCTGCCACGCCGAGATCGACGGCGAGCGCCTGGACGACGAGTCGGTCGTCCAGGAGAGCCTGCTCATCCTGATCGGCGGCGACGAGACGACTCGTCACGTCATGACCGACGGCATGCTGGCCCTGCTCGACCACCCCGAGCAGCTGGCCCTGTTGGCCGGTGACCCGGCGAGGATGGAGGTCGGCGTCGAGGAGCTCCTGCGGTGGGTGTCGCCAATCAAGAACATGTCGCGCACGGTGACGAGGGAGGTCCAGCTCCACGGCCGGACGATGCGACCGGGCGACCAGCTGATCCTCCTCTACCCGGCAGCCAACCGCGACCCGGCGGTGTTCGCCGATCCCGACCGGTTCGACGTCGAACGGCAGCCGAACCCGCACCTGGCGTTCGGCTTCGGCCCGCACTTCTGCATGGGCGCCAGCCTCGCCCGACTCGAGCTCAAGGTCATGTTCACCGAGCTGCTCCGCCGGCTCCCCGACCTCGAGCTCGCTGGGGAACCGCTCCCGCGGCGTGCCTCCAACTTCATCTCGGGGCCCGAGTCGATGCCGGTGCGCTTCACCCCGGCGCCACCGGAGGGCCCCGCCGACCCGGGCGTCGGCACCCCGCCGGGCTGACCCGGCCGCCGCCTCAGCGGATCGTTCCGTAGCCGGCGATCAGCGGGAGGTCGAGCGGGGTCACCCAGCCCGGGGGCAGCTGGTTGACCGCCGGCACGGCGTTGAGCGCCCGCAGCCCGGTGGCGAGGCAACCGGCGGCGGCGGCGTCACGCCCGCTTCCGTCGGTGAAGCGGAACGCCGTCTCTTGAAATATCGACGGCGAGCCCTCGATCTCCACCCGGTACACGTCGTCCTGGTTCCCGCGCGGCCAGTCGGGAGCGGCATCGGGCCCGATCCGGTTGACGTGCTCGAGTGCGATCCTCGTCTCGCCGCCGTAGATCCCGTTGATCGTGAAGTGGATCGCCGCCACCCGCCCAGGCTCGATCACCCCCTTGGCGGTGGGGATGGCCGTGTCGGTGACCCACTTCTCCCAGGTGGTGGTGATCCGTTCGAGCTCGATGCCGACGGCGTGGGCCATCATCGGCACCGTGGCACCCCACGACATGACGAGGATCTCGGGGTGCTCGAGCATCGGGGTGAACTCGGGCGGCTGCCCGATCCCCATCTCCTGCTCGTAGTCCCCCTCGTAGTTCTGGTAGTCGAGGATCTCGAGCGCCCTGACCGAGCGGACCTCGCCGCACAGGCCCATGAGCGTCATCGGGAAGAGGTCGTTGGCGAACCCCGGGTCGATGCCGGTGGTGAAGCAGGACGCGCCGCCCTGCCGGCACGCCTCGGTGATCGGGTCGACCCACGACGGGGGGTTCTGCGCCGCCGTCGGCCAGACCCACGGCGTCATCGCGGTCGAGCACACGTCGATCCCCGCCCGCAGGAAGTCTCCGATCAGCGAGATGTTGTCGGCGGCGTACGCCGCCGTCGGGCCGTAGTGCACCAGGGCATCGGGGCGGAGGGCGATCAACGCCTCGACGTCGTCGGTGGCGGACACGCCGACCGGCCCGATTCCGCACAGCTCGCCCACGTCCCCACCGACCTTCGCCGGAGTGCTGACGCCGACGCCGACGAGCTCGAACGCCGGGTGACCGACGATCTCGGGGATCACCATCCTCCCGACGAACCCGGTCCCCCACACCACCACCCGCTTCACCGGCCCACTCACCGGAAGAGCTCCCCGGCGTTGACCAGCAGCGACTGGCCGGTCACCGCCTTGGCGAGGTCGGAGGCGAAGAACACGGCCACATCGGCCACCTCGCCGTCCTCGGTCATGCGGCGGAGCGGGAAGGCGGCGACCATCTCCTCGAGCACCTCGTCCTCGGTCCGCCCCTGCTGTCTGGCGGTCATCGTGACATAGAGCTCGACGTTGGGCCCCCACATCCACGACGGCACGACCATGTTGCAGCGGATGTTGTCCGGTCCGAGCTCCTCGGCGAGGTAGTAGACGGCGGAGAGGAGCGCCCCCTTGGACGCGCCGTAGCCGGCCTGCGGCAGCGCCGGCTTGAACATCGCCTGCGAGCCGATGAACACCACCGAGCCGCCGCCGCCCTCTTGCATCGCCCGGGCCGCCGGGCGCAGGACGGTGAGCGCCCCGAGGACGTTTGTCTCGAAGGCCGTCCGCCAGTCGTCCAGGCGCAGGTCGTGCAGACCGCCCCAGGCGTGCTCGAACGCCGCCACCTGGATGAGGGCGTCGACGGCGCCGAACCGGGCCCTGGCCGACTCGACCAGCGCCTCGCACGACTCGCTGTCGGTGATGTCGGTGGGGTGGTGCGCCACCCGCTCGCCGCTCGGGTCGAGCTCGGCCGCCGCCTTGGCCAGCTCGTCGGGTCGCCGGGCCGCCACCACCACGTTGGCACCCTCACGCAGTGCGGCGGCGGCGCACTCCCTGCCGAGCCCGACGCCGACCCCGGTCACGAGCACGGTCTTGCCGTGGAGCATCACGGCCCACTTCCTAGCTCGTTCGCCGCATCTCTGCCGCGCCCGCCAGCCGAACGGCCCGCCGCCTCGTCGGCCCGCCGCTCGGAGAGCCCCGGCTCGGGGCCGTTGTGGGCCAGCTCGGCCGCCTGACTCGGGAGCGGAGGCGGGCGGAGTGGTGCTCCATGAGCGTCACCAGCCCGTGGGCCTCGGCGTCCTCGGGGATCACCCGCTCCTCACCCTCGGGCGCCTCGAAGGGGGCGCCGGCTCGGGCGATCGCCCTCTTGGCCCGGACGATTCGTCGGGCGATCGTCGGCTCGGGCACGACGTTGGCGCGGGCGATCTCGACGGTGCTCAGCCTGCCGACGAGGCGCAGCGTCAGGGCGACCCGGGACGGGAGCGAGGCGATCGGGTGGCAGGCGACGATGACGAGGCGGAGGTGGTCGTCCTCGATCTGCTCCTCGCCGCCGGGAGCACCTCGAGGGTGCGGCGGACGACCAGAGCGTCGAGCGGGACGTCCCACGGCTCCTCGGGCTCGGTCGGCGACGCCTCGGTGAGCAGCTGGAGGCGCCGCTGGTCGCGCCCCTGGCGACGCCAGTGGTCGACCAGCTTGTGACGGGCGACGCCGAGCAACCACGGGAGGCTCTGCGATCGTAGAACCCCAGGAAGGACGCCCGGTCGTCCTCTGCAGCCGGCGACGGACCCCCCATACCCCTGTCGTCGCTCGGCAGGGCCGTCCTCCGATGCCGTCGGGCGAAGTCCTCGGAGGGTCCTCACCGTTGCGTCGGGGCGACGCGCGGTGCCGCCGGCCATGGCGAAGGGTCCCAGCAGCGGTCCCGAGCGGGCAGCGGTCCCGAGCGGGCAGCGGTCCCGAGCGGGCAGCGGTCCCGAGCGGGCAGCGGCGCCGGCGCCGCGCTCAACCCCCGGTGGCGACGAGCCGGGCGTAGCGGTCCAGGTACAGCGGCCAACCAGCGTCGCCGTCCACGCCGTCGCGGAGCCCCTCCCAGCCGCCGCCGTGGCGGTCGAGGTGGCGTGCTCGAGCTCGACCCTGGTGCGCCCCGGCGAGTCGGCGGTGAAACGGACCTCGACCTCGCTGGTCTTGTCCGGGTCGCTCTCGATCTGTCACGACGGGCCGATGTCCCAGCTCACCACCACCCGGCGGGGAGGTTCGAAGGCGAGCACCCGACCCCAGCGGCACTCGCTGCCGTCGACGCCGCGGTCCCGAGGTAGCCGCCGACGCGGGTGTCGAAGAGCGTCTCGGCGATCTCGACGGCGAGCAAGTTGTGCTCGGGCGGCTCGAAGCGCCCGAAGTCTCCGGTGAACACCTTGAACGCCGTCTCGATCGGCGCGTCGACCACGACCGAATGACGGATCGTGGACGCCGAAAGGGGTCGGTTCATCTTCCCTCCGCGTTCGCTTGTTCGACGGTCGCCTTGTAGGCAGCCAACGCCTCGGTCCAGAAGCGGTCGAGCTGGTCGCGCAGGGCGGCCAGCGCGTCCCGGTCGGCCCGGTAGACCCGGCGGTTGCCGACCGCCTGGTCGATCACCAGTCCGGCGTCCTTCAGCACCCGCAGGTGCTGCGATACCGCCGGACGGGTCACCGGCAGTTCCCGGGCGAGGTCGACGACCGCCAGCGGCCGATCGGCCAGACGCTCCAGGATGGCCAGGCGGGAGGGATCACCCAGCGCCAGCAACGCCGTCGGCCGGTAAGTCGACACCAACGGTTAGTTGGTGCTTACTCTGCGGGGTGTTAACCGGCTGATCGCCGAGTGACGTCGAGGAGCGTGCTCCGGCAGCGATCGGCGACGGCGTCGATGTCGGACCAGAAGGCCAGGAGGTAGTCAGGGCTCGCGGCCGGGCGCAACGGGGTCTCGGTGTGCCCGGGCCCGGGACCGGGGCGTCGGGGTCGGTCCCGGCGACGACGTGCAGTCGGACGATCTCGGGGCCGTTCGGGTGCTACCGGGGTCAGTCGGTCACCGCGTAGAGGAACGTCATCGCCCTGGCGGATGGCGGCCACCGCCGCCACCACTGCCGGGTCGTCGTCAGAAAGCTCCGCCATGCCTCCTCGAGGCATCGAGAACGTCACGCTCCCCCCGCTTTCCCGGCCCCATCCGCCTGTCGTGCCAGGCCGTCCATCCTCGCCCGACCGTGTAGGAAAGGGCACCGATGGCGCCGACGAAGAAGCCGATGGGCAGGTTCGTCTCGTAGGAGACGGCGATGGCAGCCCACACGGTGACGAGGGCGAACAGCATCGACAGCCCCATGGCGGCCGAGGGTCGGTTCGTGAACGAGCGGGCGACGGCGGGTGGCCCGATGAGCAGGCTGAAGATGAGCAACGATCCCACGACCGGGACGGCCATGGTGGTGACCAAAGCCACGATGACGAGGAATGCCAGGTCCATCACCCGAGGGTTGACACCGCGTGCCTCGGCGACGTCGGGGCTGACCGACGAGAGCATCAGCGGCCGGTACAGGACGACCACCGCCACGATGCACACGACGGCGATCGCCACCGTCGGCCAGAGCTCGCCGGTGGAGACGGCGAGCACCTCGCCGAAGAGCAGGGCGAAGATCTCGGGGGCGTACTCGCTGGTGCGCGACAGGAAGAGGTCGCCGAGAGCCAGCATGAGCACGATGGTGAGCGCGGTGGCGACGTCGCTTCGGGCTCGCCGTCCCAACCCGGCGATCATCCCGGCTCCGGCCACCGAGAAAACCCCGAGGCCGGCGAGGGTGCTGGCGCCGAGCAGGACGGCGCCGGCCGCTCCGGCGAACGCTCCGTTCGGGAGGGCGTGGGCGGCGAAGGCAGCGCCCCGCAGCACGGTGAAGAAGCCGACCAGGCCGGCTACGACGGCCACGACCGTGGCGGCCTCCCACGCGTGGATCATGAAGCTGGCGAACATCACCCGACCTCGACGGGCTCGACCGGATGCCGCCGGCGACCGGGTGCCGTCCGACCCAGGTTGCTCCTGGACCACGAGACCACCCCGGAGGCGAAGTAGAGGGCAAAGATGACCGCCACGATGCAGAAGCTGACCGGCCAACCGTTCCCGCCGGACCATACGGTGCTGTCGTAGGCGAGCAACGTCCCGAGCCAGCAGGCGACGACGCCGACGACGACCGCCACCGCGATGGCCACGCCGGTGCGGCTCGCCAGTCGGAGCGCGATGGCAGCCGGCCCGATCAGGAGGGCCGTCGAGAGGATGGCCCCGATGGTGACGGCGGACATCGACACCGCGAGGGCGACGGCGAGCAGGTAGCCGGCGCCGACCAGGCGGACCGGGACCCGCCGAGCCGCCGCCAGCTCATAGCTGACCGAGCTGAGCAGGAGGGGACGGTACAGGAGGGCGATCACGGCGACCGAGGCGGCCCCGAGGACCGCCATCACCGTCGTGATCCCCGGCGGCAGCGTGAAGATGGAGCCGAAGAGGACGTTCACCGTCGCCCCGGTCGTGCTCGACGCGACCGTGTCCTCGTAGAGGAAGAGTGCCGCCAGCCCGAGCGAGGCCCCGAGCACGATACCGGTGGCGAGGTCCCGCCCACGCGGTCGCCGGATCCCGATGAGCTCCATGACCGCTGCTGCGACCAGGTTGAACGCGACGAAGCCGTAGAGGGTCGACGCGCCGACCAGGACGGCAGCGGACCCACCGGCGGTGCCGATGTCAGACAGGGCGTGCCCGGCGAACGACTGTCCGCGAACGACGGTGAAGACGCCCACCACGCCGGACACCGCCGCCGAGATCGCTCCGACGGCCAGCGCGACGTGGACCGGGCCCGACGAGAAGAAACCGGGCTCGAAAAGCGGGGACCAGGACACCGAGAGCACGATCACACCTCTCGGGGCAACGGGTCGACGTCGCCGACGTGGTGGGCCTGGTTCTCGGCGCCCGAGACGATCAGGACCCGGCCTTCGACGTGGATCACCTCGACGTGGTGGCCGTAGAGCCGGCTCAGCGTGTCGGTTCGAACCACCTGATCGGTCGTACCCGACACAGCTCGCCCACCGGCGAGGTAGACGACTCGGTCCATTGCTGGCAACAGCGGGTTCATGTCGTGCGCCGAGAGCAGGATCGAGATCCGCTGCTCGACGGCGATCCGGGAGAGAAGGCCGACTACTTCGGCGGCCGAGCCGATGTCGAGGTTGGCCAACGGCTCGTCGAGCAACAGCAGCTTCGGCCGACAGATGAGCGCCTGGGCGATCATCACCCGCTGCTGCTCTCCGCCCGACAGCGTCCCGACCCGGGCGTCGGCGAACCTGCTGGCCCCGACCGCCTCGAGCATCGCCTCGACGGCGCCGCGGCGGGCGGCCGATCGCCCCGGGATACCGAAGCGATGCCCGTCGAGACCGAGGCCGACCAGGTCTCGGGCGCGCAGCGGCATGTCCGGCTCGAGGTTGATCTTCTGCGGGACGTAGCCGATCTGGGGATCACGACGTGACCGTGTCCCGCCAGTCACCATCACCCGGCCGCGGCTCGGAGCGGTAAGGCCGAGTATGACCCGGAGCAACGTCGTCTTGCCCGCCCCGTTCGAGCCGATGAGCCCGCAGAATTCGCCGGGCTCGATCGAGAACGTCACCTCGTCGAGGACCCGGTGGCCGCCCAGCGACACGCTCATGTCCTCCACCCGCAGCACCGGTCCGGCTCCCGACAGCGCACCTGGACCGCCGACCCGCCCCGAATCCCCCGCAACGGCACCCGGCTTCGTCATCGTCGCAGGTGCTGGGTCGACCGACCAGTGGCGACGGCCCTTTCGATGGCGTCGAGCTCGGCCATCATCCAGGATTGATAGTCGTAGCCGGGTCCCGGCATCGTCTCGTACACGCCGACCACCGGCACGTTTGCCCGCAGCGCCGTTTGGCGGATCGAGTCGGTCAGCGCGTCGGTGACCTGCTGGTTGTAACAGAACACCTTCACCCGATGCTTGGTGAAGAAGCCGTCGACCAACGACACGTCCTGGGGCGTCGGATCGGTGCCGTTCATGACGTCGGCCTGGAACTGGAATGGGGTCAGGTTCTTGATCCCCATTGCCGTCAGCAGGTCGTCAGCGACCGGTTCGGTGGTCGCTGCGGTGGTGCCCCGGTGTGCCGCCCTGAACGCAGCGATGGCGTCGAGCCACGGGTGGAGCGAGGCCACGAACTTCCTCTCGTTGGCCCTGAAGGTGGACGCATGGGCGGGGTCGAGCGCCGAAAGGTCGGCCGCCAGCGCCTTGGCGACGGCCGGCATCGTCGTCGGGGCGTACCACAGGTGAGGGTTCCGGACGCTGTTCGGCAGCTTCAGCAGACGCTGCACGTCGATCACCTTGCGGGTCCGGTCCGACGACGCAGCGGCGAGGGTGCCCATGAAGGTGTCGTAACCGAGGCCGTTCTCGATCAGCAGGTTGGCCGTCGACACCTTCTGGGCGACGCTCGGCGTGACCTCGTAGGCGTGGGGGTCGGTGTTCGGGTTGGACTCCACCGAGTAGACCGTCACGTACCTGCCGCCGACCTGCGATGCGACGTTGCCGTACTCGTTCTCGCCGGCCACGACCGCCACCGCCTTTCCGGCAGCCTTCCCTGTCGACGCAGCCGCGGGCGGCGAGACACCGAAGCCGACGACCAACAACACGGCGCCGACCCCCGCCCCTCTTGCCATCTTCGCCAACACCAACGTCTTCTCCGGTCTGGCACCTCACGCCGGTGCCCACGACATGGTTCAACCCACCCCTGCCATGCCGCCGGCACCCCGTGGAGATTCACCGGCATGATTGGATTGGTTGCAGATAACTGTAGCCCGTATCTACAATGGTTGCAAATAGTGGTCCGCTCTATGCTGTTAGGCTTATATAAGAAAGTGGTAATGTAGATCCCCGTGGAAGAGACGGAGGGAGGCGACGCCCTGGCCGGGGCGGTTGACGTGCTCAAGGCCCTGGCGTCCGCCGTTCGCTTGGCGACGGTCGTCGTCCTCTGCGAGGGTCCTCGCTGCGTCCACGAGCTCCAGACCTCGATCGAGGCATCCGGGCGGCCGGTGAGCCAGCCGCGCCTGTCGCAGCACCTCAAGGTGCTGCGCGACGCCGGTCTGGTCACGACGACCCGGCGCGGCACCGAGATCACCTACCGACTCGTCGACCCCCACATCGGTCGCATCGTCAACGATGCCATCGGACACTCCGTCGGCGACGTGGCGACGCTCCCACCCCTCGCGCCGGCCGAACGGGGAGCCCCGCCGGCCGTGACACCGCGATGACCAACGCCGACGCGCACGGCCGGCCACGCCGGGCATCCCAGGAACGCTCGACGCGCCAGAAACGTGCCCTCGCCGCTGTCCTGGAGACCTCCGACGGCTTCCGCTCCGCTCAGGAGCTCCACGCCGAGCTCCAATCGCAGGGCGAGAACATCGCGCTCACCACCGTTTACAACCAGGTACGAGCCCTCGCCGACGCCGGCCAACTCGACATCATCCGAAGTGACGACGGCGAGACCCGCTATCGCAGGTGCCTGAGTGACGAGCACCACCACCACCTCGTCTGCCGCCGGTGCGGGAGCGCCGTGGAGATCGAAGGTCCCGAGGTCGAGCGGTGGGCTGCGAAGACCGGCCGGGATCACGGGTTCGTCGACGTCACCCACACCATCGAAGTCGTCGGCACCTGCTCCGACTGCGCCCACTGAGCCGCATCAGCGGTCGGATGCGGGCCGACTGGCCATGATCGATCCATCGCCGCCTCTTGCGGCGCGTCCTTGACATCGTGCCGACGTGACCTCTCTCGCCGCCTCCTCAACACGGCGATTTCTGGCTCTCCGTGGGTAGCCAAACGCGGCCGGGCACGCGGTGCCAGGAGCCGCGTGACGAACCTGTCGCCACCGGTCCTCGATGGACGGACAGCCTCGAGCCGCCGGTCACCGGAGGGCGGCGAGCCTACGGCCCGGCGTTGTGGCGAACCGGCTCGATTCGAACACATCCTCGGTGGTCGGGTCGATCGCCTGAGCCAGTTCGGCGGCGGCGCGAGCAGCACTTCCGCCAGGCGGCGAGCCGGACGCGCCAGAAAGACGTCCCCAGGCCTCATGGGTGGAAGCTACGTGATCATCACGCGGAGGTGGGGGGAGCGTCGTCGACGCTGGGCGCCCCCAGTGCCGGAGAGCTATCGTCAGGCTGCCCGCCTCCGGAGGAGATCCGTGCCGACCATGCTCCGCCCGCCTATCCTGCTGCCGACTGCGGTGGACGACCCGTCGGTGGCCGAAGAGTTGCTCGTTCGCCACGCTCCCTACTGGCCGGTGCAGCGCTACGTGAGCAACGACGCCGAGTACGCCGCCCTGAGCGGTGGGCCGAAGGGGATCTCGATGCCGGTGGCGCCGGTGTTCCGGGGGAACTGGGCGCTCCCCGGCGAGGTGCTGCCTGGCGTCGAACCGCTCCTGTACAACGAGCACTTCGCTGACGCCGCACGACGTCTCTTCGGCGCGGCATTGGTGCGGCCCACCACTGTGTACGTGAACCTCACCCACCAGATGCCGTTCCACCAGGGCCCCGGGCACACCGACGTGCCTGCCTTCCGGGGCTTCGATCGGTCGACGTACCCGATCACCTTCCTGACCCTTATGGGGCTGTCGGGCCTCTTCGAGGACGCTCGGGTCAAGATCGCCACGGCGGTCTCGTGGTTCTACCGCGGGAAGGACGGCGGTTTCGAGTACTGGCCCGACGGCCCTGACGGACCGCCGGTGCTCCACCAGGGCGACATCTGGAACACCGCCGTCGTCGCCGACAACGACTTCATGTGGCACCGGGCTCGCGCCGTCGGCCGCAAAGAGGATGGGCTCGAGCCCCTGACCCTCGACGCCGAGCTGGTCGCCTTCGACGGTGCATGGGCGATCGTCCAGGACGGAACGGTGCAGCGATCCTTCGGTCGGGAAGTCCTGCGTGTCAGCCTCTCGTGGAAGGCGGTCGTCTTCGTCGACGAGGCCGAGCGCCGGCAGCACGACGAGCACAGTGCAGATCTCACTGCATCCGAGGTTCTTTGCCGTTTCGAGCGCGACCTGGCGTCACGTGGTCGACACGTCGTGGTTCCCGGCGACCCGTTCCGAGACCCGGACTTCATCGGCCTCCTCCACGACGAGTACGCCCGCACGCCGAGCACCGTCGCTGGCTGACGACCCCTCGAAAGGACCCGAGCAGGCCCACCGCACCGGCGGGGCCGCTCGCGCACGACCCGACCGTCGTCAGCTCCCCAGGTGCGCCAGCACCGCCCGGACGCGTCGATTGTCATCCTCGGACGGTTGGAGGCCGAGCCGGAGGAAGATTGACGCCGTGTGCTTTGCCACGGCGCGCTCGGTGATCACGAGCCGCTGGGCGATGGCGGCGTTGGACCGGCCCTCGGCCATCAGGCCGAGGGCCTCGCGCTCGCGCGGGCTGAGAGCGCTGAGCGCGCCGTTGCCGGTGTTGGGAGCCAGCAGCCGGGCGATGACCTCCGGGTCCCTGGCGGTCCCCCCGGCGGCGACCCGGCGTACCGCCTCGACGAACTGGGCGCTGTCGAACACCCGGTCCTTCAAGAGGTAGCCGATCCCGCCGGTGCCGTCGGCCAGCAACTCGCGGGCGTAGAGCTGCTCGACGTACTGGGACAGCACCAATATCGGCAGTCCCGGCACCTACTTGCGTGCCGCCAGCGCCGCCCGGATGCCCTCGTCGGTGAAGGACGGCGGGAGCCGGACATCGACGATCGCCACGTCGGGTGGATCGACCCTCACGGCGGCGGCGAGATCGTCGCCGCTGTCGACAGCCGCACCGATCTCCAGGCCGTGGGCCTCGAGCATGCGGGCGAGTCCGTCCCTCAGCAAGAAGAGGTCTTCGGGTCTCGCTGAGCTTGCTCTCCGTGCTCGCCGTCACTGCTGCGGGGATCTCGTTGGCCAGTTGTTCATCGCCCCCAGCCACCGGGACCCTTACCCTCCAGGCCGTAGGTGGTCCTGCGGGCGTCGGCCGGCGAGCCCTGAGCGGACAGGTCGCCGTCCATGGGTCGACCGGGCGGACAGGTCGCCGTCCATGGGTCGACCGGGAGGACCTACACCATCACTCTCGGTGCCAACGCTCGATTCTCGGTGCACCCAGCCGTGGGTCCCTACGCCGTCTCGGGGCGGAGCCCGCGGTACGAAGGAGGCGCCGCAGACTGCCGAGCGTCAGGACCGGTGACCGTGAGGAAGGGCGTCACGAGCAGCGTCGAGGTCGACTGCCAGGACAGGTAGTGGGTCAGCGATCGGGGTGAAGCGCCCCGACCCGGTGGTGCAACGACAACGATGACGGCGCTGATGTCAGCGCCAGCTCGCCCGACGCCGCCGACGTTGGGAAGAGCGCGTCGGCCTCGCGGCAGGTTCACCCCTCGACGGGGCTCGCGTGCGCTGGGCTTCGATGGCGTCCCCTGTGGCCACCTTTGCTCGGCGTGGACCCGGGCGAGGGCGACGTCCGGCGTCAGGAGCGGCAAGGGACGAAGCCTCGGGCGAGGACACCCCGCTCGTGAGCCCGAGCCGTCGCTGCAGGAGCCTGGTCGCGGCGACATGCTCGCTCCCGATCAGCGAGACGACGATGCCGTCGGCGCCAGCTCGGCCGGTGCGGCCCGATCGGTGGACGTAGTCGGTGGCGTCGGCTGCAGGGTCGAAGTGGACCACGAGCGGCACCGCATCGACGTGGATCCCGCGCGCCGCGACATCGGTGGCGACCAGCGCGTCGAGCCGGCCTGCACGAAACGCCGCAAGGGCCCGCTCGCGCTGGCTCTGGCTGCGGTTCCCATGGATCGCCGCTGACGCCAGGCCCGAGCGGGCGAGGCGGTCCGAGAGGCGATCGGCCCCACGCTTGGTGCGACAGAAGACGACGGCCGGGCCGCTCGCACTGACCACCTCGGTCGTCACGGCGATCCGATCATTGGACTCCACGCGCCAGAAGTGATGGGAGACATCTCCCCGGTCGGCCTCGGCCAGCACGACGTCGTGACGTACGGGGTTGTGTTGGTAATCACGGATCAGCTTGTCGACCGGACCGTCCAACGTCGCCGAGAACAGCAGCGTCTGACGCGAGGTGCTGGTCCGGTCGACCAGGCGGCGGACCACCGGGAGAAATCCCATGTCGGCCATTCGGTCGGCCTCGTCGATGACCACCATCTCCACGTGGGACAGCTGGACGGAGCCTCGTTCGACCAGATCGGTGAGGCGTCCGGGGCAGGCGACGAGCACGTCGACGCCGCCGCGCAGGGCGGCCAACTGCTTCCCGTAGCCGACGCCGCCGAAGATCGAGGCCACGTCGGCACCGATGACCGCGGCCAGGGGGGCCATCACCTCCTCGATCTGCGCGGCGAGCTCACGGGTGGGCACCAGCACGAGGGCAGTGGGATGACGGCGGCGGCGTCCCACGCGAGGCGTCGTCGCCAACCGGGCCAGGACCGCCAGTCCGAAGGCAAGCGTCTTGCCGGCGCCGGTCGGCGCCTTGCCGCACACGTCGCGCCCGGCAAGGGAGTCGGGCAAGGTGGCCACCTGGATGGGGAAGGCGGAGCGGATTCCCCGCTCTTCCAAGGTTGCCACCAGCGCATGGGGGACCCCGAGGTCCGAGAAGCGGGCGGGCGCCAAGGCCGGGGCGGTTGTGCTCATGAGACTCCAGTCGGTCGGGGAGGGAAGATGGCCGACTCGATGGCACGTCTCGTGGGCCTGGCTGGCACCATTCCTGCCAACCGCCGCTGGGCACCGCCCAGTGGCATCCGTGACAGCATAGCGGAGCTGGTCAACCGCAGAGGCACCGAGCCGGACTCGGCTAGCGTGGCAGCAACGCGCCGCGTCGGCGACATGCCGGGGCCCGCCGGCGAAGACAGGCAGGACCGCTCGAGGGCGGAGATGCCCGGCGGATCGATCCGCCCGGACTTCGAGAGACGAGGGCGTATGCCCGGCAAGCGTGCCCAGACCCCCGACGAGGACCTGGTCCGCCTCTACCTGAGCGACATCGGTCGCCACCCACTGCTCACGAAGGACGACGAGATCCGACTGGCCCAGGTGGCGGAGGCCGGGCGCGAAGCTCACGCCGAACTGACCTCTGAAGGCACCCCCAGCCCCGCCCGCGCCCGCGAACTGCGCCAGGCCGTACGGGCCGGGACCGCGGCGACGGAGACGTTCGTCAACGGCAACCTCCGACTCGTCGTGTCGATCGCCAAGAGGTACCAGGGTGCCGACCTGCCCCTGCTCGACTTGGTCCAGGAGGGCAACCTCGGCCTCATGCACGCCGTCGAGAAGTTCGACTGGCGCAAGGGCTTCAAGTTCTCCACCTATGCCACCTGGTGGATCCGCCAGGCGATCACGAGGGGCATAGCGAACGGTGGCCGCACAATCCGGCTCCCGATGCAGGCGAGCGAGCTCCTCAACCAGACCCTCAAGAGCCGCGGCCGCCTCGAGGCCCAGCTGGGGCGGCGACCGAGCGTCTCGGAGTTGGCGGCCGACCTCGAAGTCAGCGCCGAGAGGGTGGTCGACGTCCTCCGCTACGCAGCCACACCCAGCTCGCTTTCGGAGCCTTTGGGGCCCGACGGCGATGCCGAGTTGGAGGACTCGCTCGAAGACCGAGGAGCGGTCTCGCCGCCCGAGGCTGCGGCCGCTGCACTGCTGCCGGGGGAAGTGGCCAAGATGCTGGTCACCCTCGACAATCGCGAACGAGAGATCATCCGGCTCAGGTTCGGCTTGGACCGGGGTGATCCACGCACCCTCGAGGAGGTCGGCGTCCACTTTGGTCTCACTCGTGAGCGAATCCGCCAGATAGAAGCCCGCGCGATGTCGAAGTTGCGCCACCCCACCGCCAGCGCAGACCTCAGTGAGCTGCTGGCCAACGAGAGCGGTTGACCCTTGCCCACCGGCCGGCGCGGCGTGCATCGCCGCGCGAGCCGGCCGGCCCCGCTGCTCGAGGGCTGTCCCGAGCTGGTAGAGTCGCGGTGCCGTCGGCAGCAGCTGGCGCGGCCCGTTCGAGAGATCCCCGAGTCGGCCGGATCCGAACGGAGCCCCTCATCCTCCACCGTAATGACGAACCTTTCGGAGGCCCCTCCCCCTTCGTCACGCTGGTCGCTTGTGCCGGCCAGACGGTGCGCCGTCGAGCGCCAGGTAGCGCTCCGCCACAGAGAGCTCCGCGATGAGCAGCTCCGTTGGCAAGCGGCAGCGCGAGCGGCAGAAGCTCGAACGCGCTCAGGCCAAGGCAGCGCGGCGAGCCGTTCGAGAAGCAGCCGGTGCCGAGTACACCGAGCCAGCCGGTCTCTCGGATCGAAGTGAGCCGGAGCTGATCGACGACTTGCGGGCGCTCCAGCGCGCCTTCGGAGACGGAGAGGTGTCAGCGGAGGACTTCGAGGCGCGTCGCGACGGGATCCAGGCGCAGCTCGAACGGCTCTCGTCGTGATTTTCCCGCCTGCCAGCCGACCTGCTTCGCCCGACCACCGCAGAGACCGCCGTGCCTAGGCACACCCGCCCGAAGGCGGCCCAACGGCGTTCGGCTGCACCCGAACGAAACAAGGCGCCAAAACGCCAACGAGCGGCGAGCCACGAAGTGGACGCACAGGTCCTCGCTCTGCGCCAAGGTGGGAGCTCATTTTCCGCCATTGCTCGCCAGTTGGATCTCCACCGAGCCATCGACGCCCACCGAAGCTTCCTGCGAGCCCTAGCCGCGCACCACGGCAACGATCGACAGCAGCTCGTCGAGGGCGAAGAGGAACGCCTCGACCGACTCGAGCAGCGCATCCGTACCAGGGATGCCGCCGACCCCGAGAAGGTCGAGCGCCGGCTCATCGGGGTAGGAAACCTCCGAGAGGCGCTCCGGCTGTGACCTCTACGGCATCCGAAACCTCTTGCGTCCTCTGCGGCCACCCAGCGACCGAGGCGCTCGACCCGCCACGCCGGACACTGGCTCGTGGCCTCGATCCGGGTGACCCGTCGTACTCGGTCACCGTGATCCTGCCCGACATCGCGCTCTGTGCCAAGCACTCTCTCGATGTCCGTGAGGGGGCGCTGTTCGTCGGTTGGTGCGACGACCAGCGCTGCCGAACCTATGGAGCGCTCGGCGAGTCCTCCGCTTGCGGACGCCCCTACGAGAGGCTGGGACAGAGCAAACGGTCCTGACCGTTCGCTCCGGCATCGATCGACACAACAACGGACAACAGAAGGAGAACAACGACATGGCCACTGGAACGGTGAAGTTCTTCAACAGCGACAAGGGCTTCGGCTTCATCACCCCGGCCACCGGGGAGAAGGACGTCTTCGTGCATTACTCCAACCTGGTCGGGGACGGGTACAAGAGCCTCGAGGACGGCCAGCAGGTCGAATTCGACGTGGCCCAGGGCCGCAAGGGGCCGGAGGCGCAGAACGTCCGGGTGCTCTAGCGGGTCTTCGGGTCTCACATCGCGACGGGTAGTAGCCGCAGCAGGGCAACCGCCGTGGGCACATGCAGATACAGCACGCGCCCGCTTACACCTGGTGGAAATCCGCCCTACACCTGATGGTGACCGGTAGCCGGTCGCCGCGTCGGCGACGCGCCACTTGTTGCGGTCTTGGGGCAAGGTGCGCTTGCCCAATAGCTCCTCGCCCACCCCTCGAGGTTCCTGAGCTCGTGCGGAAGCGAGGCGCCGCTCAGACCTGGATCCGCGAGTAGACCCCGGTGAGTCGTGATCTGGAGTGCCAGGGCAGGCCACTCCGGCCTCGAGTCAGCGGCGACGACTGTGGTGCGCTGCGAGGGCGCGCTCGACCAAGGGTGCGGGTCCTTGTCATTCGAGCTGCCGGCCGCCGGGTCATCGACGCTCGGGCGCGACCGGTCGCTGCCGGGGCGACTACGGCCCTGCGGCGGCGAGCAGCGCGTCGAGTGCTCGCCACGCGTCGCCGAAGGCGCCGAGATGGTCCTCCCATGAGGTGTGGATCTCGGTTCGGCGGGCGTGGTGGGTGACCCGTGCGGCGATGCAGATGAGCTCTCGTCGCAGCCGCTTGCCGTGGGCACGGCCGTTCGCCTTGTCGTGACCGCTGAGCGCCTGGAGCCACGACGAGATGTTCAAGGCGAGCAACGCCACCCACATCCACGTCAGGTTCACCGCCTCGTAGCCCGAGGGCATGTGACGCATGGCCATGCCGAGCTTGGAGTCCTTGATGGACTCTTCGACCCGGGCGCGCAGACGGAACCACGCCTCGATATCGACGATGTCGCCGTCCAGGTTGGTGATGATGAAGCTGTAGGCGTAGGCGAAGGCGGTCTCGCCGGCACGCAGGAGGCTGAGCTGTTCGGGATCGATGGTGCGGCGCCTGCGGCTGCGTGGGTCGGCGGAGAGGTCGCAGGCGTAGACCTTCACCCGCCGGCAGATGACCCGTGCACCGTCGGGCCAGCCGGTGGGCGAGTAGTCGCATTCGGCCACCTCGGCGTCCATGCCCTTGGCCCGGCGCCAGGCGTCATCAGGGACTTTGCGCTCCGAGCGCCACACCGCGTCGGTGCGCTTGACCGCGATCGCGTAGTCGCAGCCGAGCGAGAGAGCCGACTCGGCCAGCTTGTGGTCGAAGAACCCCGAGTCGGCCCGCACGATTGGGCGCAAGAGCCCGTCGGGCAGCGCTGCGTGAGCTCGTTCGAGAAGTGCCGCCGCCTGGGGGCGCGGGTCGCTCCTCCCCGATCCGAAGTCGGCGGCCAGTGCCCATCCTGGCTCCGCCCACACCGCGGGGTGCGGGCGGTAGACGCGCTGGCCCTGGTAGTTGTAGTCCGAGCCCCTTTTCCTGCGGCCGTAGACCTCGGTGTCGGTCGGGTCGATGTCGATCGTCGGGCGCTGCTGGGCAAGCTCGGTACGTCGTTGCTCGGGCAGCAGTGCGTACGCCTTCTTCACCAGGGTGGCGTTCGCCCGCTCGACGTGGGCGCTCAGCGTGGCGTCGAAGCGCTTGGCGATGGCGATGAACGTCGTCGAGGCCGGCACGTCGGGCACGGCCCGCAGCTCGAGGCCGGCGGCGTCCCTTCGCTGGTTGTCGAGATCGCACATGAAGTCCCCGCCGGCGAGCATCGTCTCTGCCATCGACACCATCAGCCCGCCGAGCGTCAGGCCGCGGCGGCGCTTCTTGATCGAGGGCGCTCTGCAGTCGATCGTGGTGGTGATGCCGAGCAGCTGGTTGAGCTTGGCCACGAGATGGAGGCCCGCCCGGGGGGTGATCCGCCCGTCGTGGCCGCCCAGCACCACCTTGGCCTTGCGCTTCGCTAACGTTGCCACCAGACAGGTGCCTTTCCCTCGGGATCATGGGACTTCATCAACCACCATGTTCCCAGGTGAAAGGCACCTTGTCGCGTATCGAACGGGCGTTCGCGAGGCTTACTCGCGGATGTAGGTCAGACCTACATTTCGGCCGACCCACATCTGCGGGAGGACGAAGGCCGGACGGTTCTCGGTGGGGAGCAAGACCATCTCGAAGCGGATGCGGGCGGAGCTGGCCGAGGTCAAGGACCAGCTCCGGCGACGGATGCATCTACCGATGTCGGAACAGTGTCGGGATTCCGCTTCCTGATCAGGAGCGCAGTCAGGCACTGATTCGTGCCGTCAACCGGTAAGTCCCATCCGAGGTAGAATGATCATGGCGATGGAGTTCGCCCCTGTGCCGCAAGGCTGATGACTCCTGGTCGAAGTCGATAGTTGATGCGACTAGGAGGTGACGGCGGTGGCTGCGAGGCTATCCTCGGCACTGGTCCCGGCAGGGGGCCGGCCAACCGGATCACATCGTCTGCTCACAGCCGACGAGCGTGCCGGCATCAGGCACGGCGCCCGCCGGGCTGGATTCGATACCTCGAGGGCAATTGACGAGGCGGTGCTCGACGCCCTGGAGAGCCGACGGCGCGCTGGAATCCGAAGTCGACACCGGCAAGTCCTTTGGCACATCCTGGTGCTGGGCCTCGCCGTCGGCCTTTTCGCCTACGGATTGGCCGCCGCACCTGTGCTGTGCGTGTTGGGCTACCTGGTCGTTCTCGGCGAGCCGCTGGTCCCCGGGCCGACGTCGCAGACGGCACCGCATCCACTGCGTGGATATGTGCCCGAGGCCGGGCATCGTCCAAGCGGCAATCAACGGTGCCGGCGCCACTGGGAGGTACGGCCATGACGTTCCCGCCGCATGTCCTCGTCGGGCGTGACCACTCGGAGCCTGCCCACGCCGCGCTCGGGCCGGCCGTGGCCTGCAACGACCGTCGGCGGAGAAATAAGAGCACGGGCAGTCTTCAATGAGCCCGGCGGTTCTTCAGCGAATGGTGAGCAGGCTCCCGGTGCCGGGCGTCGTGACGCGCCGGAGAGGTTCGCCGCCCTCTTCGACGATGAGCCGGTCCGGTTCCGTGACGTCGTTGAGGCGACGAGCCCTGCGCGCCCGCTGGCCCGCTTCGCCAGCGACGGCGGACTTGATTCCACCGCGCTCGGTAGGCAATCGGCTGGACCCGACGATGACGGGAGCCACCCATGCGTTCGGTGTCCACGCCGACGATCGGCTTCTTGTCGTAGGCCATGATGGACCGCTGATGTCGACAGAAAGGGTGCGGTTGCTCGCTGACCTGCACGCGCCGAGAGCTCGTTCGAGCCGTTGACGCTAGGGAGCCGCAATGGTCAAGCACACTTCGCCGTTTCGGCTGACGTCGGCTTCTGTCGGCTTCATCGGAGCCTCGGAGGAGCTGAACCCCAGCCAGCTCGCTCGGATTCGCGCGCTGCTCGAAGGCTTCGGCGCAACCGAGCTGCATCACGGTGGACGGCTGGGCCCCGACGTCCAGGTCCACGCTCTCGCAGACGAACTGGGCTTGTGGCGTTTCGTCCACCCCGATGACGACATTGCGCTTCGCGCCGCCTTCGGGTCCGACGCGCTCTACCCGGTGGTCTCCTATGACAGCAGTCGCGCCCAGATCGTCGATCTCTCCGGGGCGCTTATCGCTGTGCCAGCAGCTGACGAGCAACCCCAGAATGGGGCGACCTGGGAGATCGTGCGCCGCGCAGTGGCCGCTGGAAAGCCGATCGTGGTCGTGGGCCATGCCGGTGAAGTACTGCGCGCAAGTCCGGTTGTGTTCGGGCCAACGAAGCTCGTGGCTCCGTGGTGACCGCTGTCATCGGTGTCAAAAGCGCCGGTGTCGCCGGATACGGCGTGGCCGCGCCGGATCGGCAAGCCCGCATCGATAGTCGACGAGATGTCCGCACGATGCCTCACGTCGCCGCCGCAAAGACGGCGGCGGTTCGCGCACCGGTCATCTTGTCGTATCCGCAAGTGCTCCCAACTCGGCTCCGAGGCGTTCCAGCTGCCGAGCTTGTTGGTCGTCCCGCTCGCGCTCTGACTGGGTTCGGGCTTGCCACCGTCGGGCTCGGTCTGCGGCTTCGATGATGGCCTCGATCGACTCGTCGAGCTCAACGCGCATCGCCTTCTCAAGCTCGAACCGGGCGCCTTCGAGTCGCTGGGCGAGGTCCCACCTCGCCCTCCCGGCGTGTTTGTCGAATTCGGCGACGAGCTCAGCTTCCGCGTGTGCGAGTGCTCTGCGGCGTGCCCACCGGCTGGGGACCAACCGGGAAGCGGCTCTGGAGAGCGGCTCGGTGGTGCTGCCGACGTGGACGAACAAGAACGAGAAGCGTTCCGGCCGGGCTGCAAGCTGAGGGATCTCAAGCCGTGGGAGCGGAACGTCGAACAGGCTTGCTGCCGCTTGGCGGGCAGCGTCGACGCGGTCTTGGACTCGGCCACGAAACCGGGCGGCCAGCTCGTTCCAGCCGTGCTCGACCTTGGCGAGCTCGGTGCGACGGAGATCCTCGAAGGCACGCTCAACCGCTGCCTCGACCGCTTGACGGAGGTCATCAGATAGAAGGGAGCGGGGCGCACTGGTAGCGATACCCGCAAGTGCGGGGCGATATTGCTTTGGCCCCTCTCGGGCAAACTGGGACAAACGACCTCCAACCTCGTCGAGAATGGCAGCAACGTCCCGGGCCAGAAGCGTACGGTCGTCCTCGAACCCCTGGCGCTGCTGAGCGGCCTCGTTGCCGAATCGTTGGACAAGCCGAGCAAGGTCATTGGCCGCCATCTGCCGCGCTGCTTGCTCGATGCTGATTGCTTCGGAAAGAGCATTCCCGAGCCGGACTAGCTCGTTACGGGCCGACATGGCACGTGCGGCGACGAGGTCGTCGGAGATGAACCGCAACAGCTCGGTCTTCAAGTCGAAGAACTCGATACCGACGCTTCGGTCCAATCCACCGCTCGAAATACCGGCAAGAGCGGAGCGCGCATCGACCGCGAAGACGTTGACGAACGAGCCGAGCACGTCGGTGATCGTCTTGCCCACAAATTCTCGCACCGTGACGAGATCATCAGGTCCAAGATGGTCCGCTTTGTTGATGACGAAAAACGTCCGTGCACGTCGATCGCGAAGGATCTCGAGAAGATCGTGCTCCTGTTCGGACAGCGGGGCATCGGCCGAGAGGACGACGATTGCCCCATCGGCATCCAGGAGGGCCGCTCGACCGGCTTCCGTGTTGTGCTGGTAGAGCGAGGCGAGGCCTGGGGTGTCGACCAAGACGACGCCAGGCTCAAGGAGGCTCCAGGGGCCGCGTACTTTGACGCGAGCTACACCTCGCACGTTGTTCGGATTGCCCTCTTCGGTCACGTAGGTGGCGATCTCGTCCCTCCGAATCGACTCTTCGTGCCCGTCGAGGAACTCGACCCCCGCGGCCGGTTCGCCGAACGTCAGCTCAGTCGCGATCGCGGTGAGCGGCAGGACGCCGATCGGGAGCACCGCTTCCCCGAGGAGCGCGTTGACAAGGGTGGACTTCCCTCGTTTGAACTCGCCAACCACGGCGATGACGAAGCGGCCGGCACCGAGCCGCTCAGCCAACCGGCGAGCTCTCAGCGCCTCGGGCCGGCCGCCAGCAGATCTGGCCAACTCCTCCGCTCTGGCCTTGAGGTCTTCGAGCTCGCTCGGCACCCGCTCCTCCAACCGTTCCTGCGCGATCTGGAGTAGGAGCCATCAGCCCTAGTTAGGGCGCCACGGCGAGCTCCATCGCCATGCCACCACGTTACCCAAGGGACCGGCCCCCAGGGATGTCCGGCTGAATGCGACCCCGGTGCAACCCTCGTCGGCTACCGCGTGCGGGGCAAGCCAACCCGGTTGCAGAGGACCGGGGGTCGCCTGATGCTGGGCAGAGCCTATTGATGTGATGAAGGAGCGACTCGCCGCTCCCGCGTGACGGACTCCAGACCTCCTTGCATGGTGCCATCATCCCTGGGTAGTCACCGGGTCGTTCTTGACCGAGAAGACGAGGGTGAGGTCGGTCCCCGGGAAGACGGTCTTGGTGGCGGTGAGCTCGTCGCAGAGCCCGGCGATGGCACGGGTCCGCCTCGGTGCCGAGAGCGGGTCG
>Ga0209012_1001153_pt1 | contig 29534 bp, 23 predicted proteins | sample RS3BMetagenome_FD_184735 | JGI IMG/M metagenome (GOLD analysis project Ga0209012, IMG submission 184735) | Ferric oxide microbial mat and aquatic microbial communities from Rainbow Spring, Yellowstone National Park, USA - RS3B (SPAdes) (version 3) ...
GAGCCAGCGCGAGCGCCAGATCGCGGCACTTATCGCGGCCGGGCGCACCAACCGCGAGATCGCTGCAGAACTAGGAATCTCGCCCCGCACAGCAGACACACACATCAGCCACATCCTCAGCAAGCTCGAGTTCACTTCCCGCGCTCAGATCGCCGCCTGGGCCAGAGAGCAGCAGCTCATTTCCATGCCAGCAACCTGATGCCCGGCCCGATCGGCAGCAGGGTTTCTAGGGGTGTCTGCGCGGCTGGCGAGCGGGGCGAGGCGCCTGCTGCCATGGCCCTGCTCCCTGACTCTTTTCACCAGGGACACACTGGCCCCGCTGGCCAGCCTCACCTCCTGCTCCCGCTCCACCCCTATGGAGTATGGAGTGAGGAAACCAGACTCCGCCGGCACGCGAGCCGCACAGTGAGGCCAGCTCACGCCGCTCATACCACCAGGGTGATGGCAAGCTGCAAGCTTCAGCTCGTGCCGATACACATCTCCTATCCCGTTCGCGCTCGCCATGCCCGTTCCCACGAGCATCCTTCCCGCAGCAGGCAGAGGAGAGATGGGCGACACGCGGCAACCCGGCCACTCCACCGTCTTCCAACCGCAAGCAGCCGGTACCTGTCTTCAACACCGCATGCTGTTTGCCAGATTCTGGGCCTGCTGATTGAGCGATGCCGCTTCTTGGTCATATTGCCTGGCCTGTGCCTGCGCCTGCTTGATGGCATTGTCTGTACTGGCGAGCTGATTTTGCGCCGTGGTCACGGCGCTGGCTACATCGCTCTCACTGAACTGGGCAGCCACCGGGTCCGGTGTATCGTCGGCATTTACTGCGGCCTGCAGCTTCTGCCAATCGGTCTGTACTGATTGGATGTCCTGCCGGATCTGCGTAATATCTGTGTTCACAGAGTCGAGCGTGTCGGTTAGCGAGGCATCGTCATCGGTAATGGATGCCAGATCATCACTCACGCTGGCTGCGTCATCACTCACTGTGGCGGCATTATCCCCATACTGGCCACACCCCTGCCTGTAGTCCGCCTGCTCATGTTGATAGTCCGCCTGCATCTGGCTCCAGTCGCGGCTATAAGATTGCAGATCACTATCAAATGAGGTATCTTGCTTGAGCGTATCAGTATCGTTGCTGAGCGTCTGCAAATCGGCGGCTAAAGTGGCATTAGCATGGGTCACGGCCTGGTCCAGCATAGCCTGGGCGCTGGCGGTCGCCTGGGCCGCGGCAGCTTGTGCAGTGGCGGTTGCTGCGGCAGCCTGCTGCAGGTTGAGTTGCCGCTGCAGAGCTGCTACCGCCCCCTGATAATCTTGCAGCGTCGCGGCATGAAAGACCTGCGTGACTACCTGATTATCCTGATCGGGACCGGTCAGGGAGAGGGTGTTGCCCGTGAGACTGCCGACGTAGTTCACCTGTGCCCCGAACGCCGTAAAAGTGATGGAGATCGCCGAGCCATTCAGCGAACCGGTGAAGCCCAGTGATTGGCTTTGGAGCGCACCCGACGTGATCATGGTGGCACTCCACTCCCCTTTCAGCACGCCGTTGGTATTGGTCCACTGGATGAAGTCCGCCTCGCCGGGCGCTGTTTCCAGCCAGCCCATCTGCGCCGGTGAAGACTGGCCTATACATCCAGCCAGTCCAATACTGAGAAGCATCAAGGCAACCGCCGCGCGCTGGTTCATCGCGGCCCTCCTCCCGCGAGCCGGTCAGTCGCAAACTGCCAGGATGAGAGATGATCGTTCGCTCCACAGAGGCATCGTTCTGCTTCTGCCCGGTGTCCTGTGGGCATCTGCTCGTACATTTTACATCGCATATTCCCGCTCCAGATGTCCCCGTGCGACATATGAAGCTACCCATGATTATTTTTCATTTGGCCACTGCCGCGCGGCGGTCCCCCTTCCCTGGAGGGAAGGGGGGGGACGGTAGTTGGGCACCTGCCCTTGTGCGCACCATGATTTTGGGCCAGGGAAATGCTACTGGTGCCGCTCAGGAGCACTTCCAAGGTCACAAGCATCCTCACCTGCGCAGCCTGTCCCCGCAGCGGCAGCCAGCAACGGCTGTAGAAGCGGGCTCTGCCCGCGCCAGATGCAGCCTAACAATAATACTCGATCAGTGTCCGCCCACCGTACCCAGAGGAAGCGCCGCCGCCAACAGCAACAAGTTGACTGGTGCCGGGAATGGCTGTGACGCCCAACAGTGGGCCTGGCGCTCTGGGGTTCGGGACGAGGTTCCAGCTGGTCCCATTCCATTGGACAGTAGCTGCCCCCCACCCCACCGCCCAGATGTCGAGATAGCTGCTAATGCGGCAGGCACATAGCCGCCTCCTCCCTGCTTAATAGGGGTGGGAAAGAGGCTCCAACTGCTCCCATCCCAATGTTCAAGTAGCGGCTGCCAGTTGGAGCCGGAGGCGGCGGATCCTACGGCCCAGATATCGTTCGCTGAGACGGCTGCCACCCCATCCAGCACACTCTGGCTCCCAGGAGCGGGGGCAGGCACCACGCTCCAGCTCGTGCCATCCCAATGCTCGATCAGCGCCATGGAGGCGAAGCCGTCGTTGTTATACGTCTCCACGGCCCAGATGTCGTTCGCTGAGATAGGCGCTACCCCCAACAGCTGGTTGTTTCCAGTCCCCGGGCTGGGGCTGGGAACCACACTCAAGTGCGCGCCATCCCAATGCTCGACCAGCGTCTGGAAGGGGCCACTGCTGGAGTTGGAATAAGCTCCCACCGCCCAGATATCGCTCGCCGAATCGGCGGCGACGCCAAACAGGACATTACCATATCCCGGATTAAGGCCGTGGATGATGTTCCACCTCCCGCAGCTTGGGGCACTGCCCACAGGCGCTCCCTGTACCGCCCGGCCTGCTCCCGCCGGCCCGGCCCCCAGCAGCGCTCCCAAGGCCAGCAGGGCAGTAAGCGCATACGGCGCCAGGGAAAGCTTCAGACGATACATAGTTTCCACCCCCTCATCACATAGACCCATGACTATATATCTCTCCACCCTATTTCGCCCGCGCCGCGCCCATTCCTACGAGCATCCCTGCTCCATCAGCTGCCCATCCGCCGCCGCGACGGTCACCTCCATCCAGCGGAAGCGACTCTGCAAAAAGTTCATGACCCCCATCAAGCTCGCGACTTTGCCTCTGGGGAGTGAAAAGCTCAGGCGCAAGCTGGTACGGACTGACGGCTTCGTTTGCAGCCCAGGTTTGCCCTCCTGTGGGATGGGAGCCCCTTCGCTTGCTGCCGTTGGGCGTCCGCTCAAGGTCCCATCGCCCCGCGGCTCGCCAACCCGCATCGTGCTCCCCTGCTCCTCCTAAACCGGGTAGGACCATGAGGCCGCCGGTGCGGCGCGCTGCCAGAAGCAGCGTGCCGCTGCGATGAGGATCTCGTGGCCGGCCAGACTGACCGCTGGCTCCTCCTGGAAGGACCGGCAGCGCGGCTGATTGCCCTCCAGCTCGCCCAGGCCGAACAGCCCCAGCCGCAGTTTGTCGTAGACCCCGTCGTTCAGCGCCTTCGTCTGGCCATAGATGGGGATGCCCAGATCCTGCTCCTTCACGCCATCACGGCTGGGCAGGAAGAGCTGGCGGTAGACCCGCCGCACCGCCTCGCCCAGATCGGCTGTCAGCTGCTGGAGGTTGGCCGCGATCGCTGGCGCTGCTCCGCCGACAGCGTCAGGGTGGGATCGGCGTGCAGCTCCTCGACAAACTCGATGCGCACAGGCTCCGGCCAGCGCGCGCCCTGAATAATATCACCTTTCGCAATGCTGCCCATCGGTTGCTCCGCACACCGGCATTAGATGCTATCGGCCAGTTTCCTGGTCCCTTTACAGGCCGGATACTTCAGACACCGCAAGTATATACCCCATGAGCCCCGCTTGCCAACCAGTGGTCCGCCACATTCAGGGCAAACGACCTTCATGAATTGCGCCCACTGGGTGGCGCTGCTCTCGGTGAACTGAGCGCGCTGCCGGCAATGGGCATTGGTACACACCAGCATTGCCGAACCGCGCCCTTCCGTTTGTGGCCAGAGCGGCGAACCACAGCGGGGACAGGCATAGCCCAGCGGGCTTTTCCCTTGAGCTACCAGCGCTCTCTGCTGCTCCGACGTTTTCACACCCTTCACTTCCTCTGGCAGCAGGCTCCAGAGGCCGTAGAGGAGCTTCACCGCATGGGGCATCGCCAGGCGCAGCGTGTATGCCGGACTTTCGATCCACAGCACACGCTGATCCATGCCCACAACCAGGGCATGCAGGTCAGGTCCTTCCCAGGCATGCTGCGTCGGACTGATGGTGATTATTGTCCTGCGTGCTCCACGGACATAGACCTGCGTCCTGGCCTGGATATTTGCGCCGGTCAGAGCCGGCAACAGCGTGGAGGTGGCATTGCCTGGGACGCCGGCATCTGGCAGCGCAATGGCTATTGTCTCAGCAGAGCGCAGGTCGTTGATCAGATCGGCACGGGCTGCGCGATCACCTGCCGCATTGTGTGGATAATATCCAAGCCCAGGCACAGGGTCGTAGCCCCAGAGGCCAGTTCCAGTGTTTGGGCCGGGTACCAGTGCCGGGCGACGCTCACGTTTCTGGATCTCCTGCAGGACACGCAGATAGATGTTGTTACCGGGCAACACGGTCCGCAGGTGAGCCATATCAGCAAGCAGCACCAGCTTCCCTCTGGCGCGACTGATCGCCACGTTGAGGAGGCGTTTTTCCATCCTGCCATCGAGGCTCGAGAGCAGCAAGCCAGCTTTGCTAAAAGGCTTGCTTTCAACCGTATCGTAGATGATGATGTCGCGCTCGGAGCCCTGAAAGCGATGCACGGTTGCAGCTACCACCTGAGACAACAACCTACAGTCAAGGAGGAGCTTATTGATGAGTCGCGCCTGCGCTGCATAGGGGGTGATGATGGCGAGAGAGATAGCGGGACCACCCTCCTGGCAAATCACATAGGCCAGTTCGAGGGCAATCAGGGCAGATATCAGGTTGAAGCGGCTGTTGCTCTGCAACTGGTGTACTGAGGATGACCCGACGGCAGATTCTTTAAATGCCAGTGGCTGAAAGCGTCCGATATCGAGCAGGGCTACTGCCCTGCCGCGTTCGGGCGGCAGCTTGAGGAGAGCAGCGCACCGGCTGGCAACATCCTGATGCGTGGTAAGGCGTCCGGCGTAGAAGATATCCCTGATAATTGCCGCAATATCCGGGTGCATGCGGTGCTGCTCGGTCAGCATCGTCAGGCGCGGATCCGGCCGATGGGTATCAACATGCTGGACGATGCCGGCCTTCTCAAAGATATCAGGCTTGAGCCAATCGTTGATAGCAGGGGTGTCCCCCTGGACGATTGGCGGTAGCTGGCGGAAATCACCGCATATGATGATGCGTTGGTTCGCAAGTGCCGCAACATGGATATTCGATGGGATATACGCCATGCTCGCTTCATCGACAATGACCGCGTTAAATCGTCGGGTATAGATCTCCTCTGCAATCGTTGCCTTCAAGAGGGTGCACAGGACAACCTGCGCCTGCGCAATCAGCTCACGCTCTGCTGCCCGCAACTGATCATGATATGCTTTGAGGGATTCTTTCACGCTGGCAAGCTGCTGATCAATATCAGCAGCGCTGGCTGGTGCTAACGTACCCGTAGCTGGACGTGCGCCTGCCCATGGTTGTTGACTGCTCTGCGGCGCCTGCTGCACGAGCAGGCGCACCAGCTTATCGCGCTCAGCTTCAAGCGCTTCTATCTTCTGGATGAGCTCTGGATGCTTCTGGCGTAGCACTTCCCGAACGAGCATTGGTTGATACGCATTCATCCCCGGGGAACGCGTGATGCCGATGCGCAACATGCGTCCATCGGCATATTCCGGTGTCGTATGGAGTATCCTGCCCACAGCCACCGCTGCTGCGTCCACGGCAGCGTTGCTGTGGGCAGTAACCAGAACAGCCTCACCGCGTTGCACCAGCGCGGCGACAGTATAACCGATGGTGGTCGTCTTGCCGGTACCTGGTGGCCCCCAGATAAATGTGACATCGTGAGATAGCGCACGGGCAATAGCCTCGCGCTGGTGCAGGTTGACAACAGCCGGCAATTTCGCCATGAGCTGGCTGACGATAGCGCTATCTGGCTCCCGGTCGCCCGCTGTCAGCAGTCTAGCGGATAGCCCAAGATCCAGGCCGCTCGCTGTGTGCAGCATCTCCAGGCGCTTATGCAGCTCATCGAGCAGAAACCATGGGCTCGTACGCAGCTGCGCTTTGGGGATGCTTTGCTCAAGCGCTTCGCCGATCTGAAGCAAGATGGTAAATCCGGTAACAGTAACGATCGTAACCGGATACGTAAAGTGACCGATCGCGAGCTCGGCCGGTGAATCATCGGGCAGAATCAGTTCAACATCAAGGGTAAAGCTGTAGAGGAAAACACTGTCTTGCTGGCTTACCTGATGGCCGTCAGTGAGGAGCACCGTTTTGCTGCCCTGCGACTTAACCCTGGCAATCTCTTGCTCGAGAGCAACCAGGCAATAAGGAAGCACATCCTGTAGATTGCGCGTGCCCATACCCTGCTCTGTCCCCTCCCCAACACATCATTTGCCGCATCGGCTCTATTACAACTTATCTACACCTTATTCAGTCCACCGTTTGCAGCCTGGTACCAGATTCATTGGGTCTGCACCTGGTGGATCGCATACGCCAGCTCAGCTTCGCTGCTGTATCCAGTGCAGCGATATACCCCACCCCATTGCCGATGGTCCCGATGACCGGTCCCTGGCGCTCACAATTGCTACCGAAAAGAGGCCCGTCCGAACCACGATCGGGCACCGGCGTCTATTACCGATCATCTTTATGTCCGTATGCTACACGGATCGCGCTCATCTGTCAATGAGTAACAGGCGCTTTGAATCTGAAGCATCTGAAGCACCGGATTGGAGCAGCCATAAAGGTTGCAAGAATTCAGGTATAATTAAGAGGAGTTTGCCGACGAACGTAAGCCGGTGGATGATGTTCGCTCTGTCAAAGGCGGACGGAAACCGGCCCTGACTCTACGGCTGCGGCGCAGTTTTTGCGCATAGGCAAACGACCAGGTTCGACTCGCTGCACTATGATAACCGGAGAGAGAGCCTATGACCGAAGGAGCACAGTTTGCGCGGGTACTTGAGCGCATTGGACGGGATGTTCTAGCCCGCCTCAGCGATCTCTCTGATGAGCTGCTGAACCAGCCGGTGCCGCTCCCAGCGGCAAATTCGCTTTTTGCGCTTGCGACCCATCTGGCAGGGGCGGGCGAGTTCTGGGCGGTAGCAGTGCCCGGCAGGCGCCCCATTGCCCGTGACCGGGAAGCGGAGTTTCGCGCGACCGGAACACACGCCGAGCTGGTCGAGCGCTATGATCGCTGGCTGGCAGCTGTTCATGAGGTGCTGGATGCGATGCCCGATACCATGCTGGAGCAGCAGGTAGATCTGCCGGCCGGCTATCGCCGCTGGGTCGGGGATGAGCCGGTGACGGTACGTGATTGCCTGCTCCACGCCGTGGAACACAGCGCCTTGCACCTGGGGCACATCGAGATCACCCGCCAGGTGCTGGGGATCCCGTAGACCGGCTCACCCTCCTGGATGGCCTCAGCCAACCAGATCGGCCAGGCGGTCAATCTGATCCAGCTCTGGAATGCAGGGCCAGCAGATCAGCTCATCGACCCCGATATCTGCAAATGTGCTCATTATGGCCCTGATGGTCTCTGGCGCAGCAGGAAGATTCTGCACCATACCCTCCACCCGGGGTCCTATGAAGGCATAGTAGTTGCGGATGAATACCGCGGCCCGCTCCCGCGCGTTCGGGCCGAGCCCATAGTAGATGGCTGCAACGAGTCGTGGCTTACCGGGCCTGCCTGCCGCCTGCCAGGACTCCTCGGCAACACGGTAAAGCTGCTGGATCTGCTGGACGTCGCTGCTGCCACCGCTGATATACCCATCGGCCCAGCGGCCAACCCGGCGCATCGCTGCCGGTGAATAGCCGCCGATCAGCACCTCGGGTCCGCCCGGCTGCACCGGTGGCGGCCCTACCGGCCCAATGTCTTCGCTCACCGGCTGGCCAGACCAGATGCGTTTCATCAGCGCGAGTTGTTCCGCCAGGCGCCGTCCCCGGCTGCGGAAGGGGACGGACGCGGCACGAAAATCATCTTCGCGCCCGCCAATACCCACGCCCAGGGTGAAACGTCCGCCGGATAGCACATCAATGGTTGCCGCCTGCTTTGCCAGAACTGCCGCGTTGCGCAGGGGCGCAAGCAACACGGTGGTCATCAGGCGAATGCGCCGGGTCACGGCGGCGGCTGCCGCCAGCGCGATCAGGACGTCATAGCCAGGGTAAACAAGGCGATCGGTAACGCCCAGGCTGGAAAATGGACCGGCATCTGCCCGTCGCGCCCAGTCCAGCGCCAGTTCCCCGCGTACGCCGGGTATGGTTGTCGGTAGACCAATTCCAATTTTCATCGTTTGCTTCCTCCCCAGATACTCCATCGGTGCACCAGCAAGCACCTTGCTTTTTCCTGGCTACCCAGAATTATAAAATATGCACCTCTGCGCCCGCCAGAACCGTACCTCCTGCCCTATCCAGGACATCTTTTCCGGGCGACGGGGAAACCACGCAGTGGGGAGACCTGCCTACCCAACCGGCCGGCAACAGGCCACAACACCGCCGCATTTCCTGATAAAGAGCCATCCCTTTCGGGATGGCAATCAATACAACCTATACCTATAAATGAACGGCCAATCTGGCCTGCCGCTCCTTCCGCCAGCGTTGTGGCTGCGGGCGTGTTTGCTCAGCAAGCCAGGGGCAGATGCCCGCGCGCAGTTGATCCTGCTCCCGATGGGAGCGGACGGGCGCTGTATTCCTCAGCCCAGGCTCACCGGGACAGCTTGATCAGATCCTGCAGCAGGTTCGCGGCCTGCGGTGAACCCCAGCCGGTGCAGGGATCCCAGCCTGGCGTCGCATTATAGCCCTGGATGCTCCCCTGGCTGTTGTTGCCCTGGGTAATGTCATGGAAATCCTGCGCATAGTTCGCCCCCTCGCCAATCTGATAGAGCATGGGGTTCAGAAAACCCAGCGGATGACCGGCCATCTGATTGCCATCGGCAATGATGCCTGACCACTGCGGCGAACCCTCGCTGGTGCCCCCGATAAAGTACCAGCCGACCTGATTTCCACCGAGAAAGCTCGCGTAAACCAGAATGGCCGTGTTGGGATCGGCGTTATACGCAATATCCGGAAGGCCACGAAATCCGTTGAGGATCTGCTGATCTGAACTCGGCAGCCCCAGCTCATAGGCAGGCTCGGCAAAGAACTGGCTGACCCCACCACCGGTCGCGCTGCCCGGGCCATCGTTCCACACCACCTCGGACTGATAGTTTCCGCTGGTATCGGCCATCAAGGTGGTGCCGCCAACGGCGGTCACATAGGGCGAGGAGGCCGGAAAGTTCACCGTCGGGAAGGGATAGATCTGGCCATTGATATTGACGTTGGCCACGCCCGCATCGCCCGCCGAGGCAAAGACGGTCACGTGTGCCGCAGCGGCCTGCCGGTAGAAATCATTGAAGCTCTTGAGCAACTGCCGTCCGCCAAAGGTGAAGAGCGTATTCTCGGTGGCACCCCAGCTTTGCGAGATAATATTGGCCAGGTGGCTCTTCACCGCCAGCCGCTCCAGATAGAGGAACTCCGGCAGCCCCTGCACGCCTTCGGTCTCATCTACCGGGCTGGTCATCAGGATGATATTGGCATCCGGCGCCATCGCATGAGCCCATTCCACATCCAGCGTAGACTCAAAGGCCCAGCCAACCATATCAGCATTGCTCGAATTAAAATTAATGGTGCCGAGCGGGGCAAGCACCTTGAAAAGTGGCGGGTCCGGCAGACCATACCCCTGGTCAAAAGCATGCAGGTCATCCTTGATCGTGGGGCTTCCAAACGAGTCAATGATCACAATCGTCTGACCTTTCCCGGTGAAGCCGGCATTCAGCACGGGAGTCAGATCGTAGGCGTTCTGCATTTCCTGGGGACTGTAGCAGGGAATGCCAAACTGCTGGCGGCATTGCTGATCTGTTGGCGGTGGCTGCACGCCACTGCGCAGCAGATGATAGAAGCGCCCACGCCAGGAGACGGCAAATGCCCCTGGCCACTGGTGATTGCTTGCTGAATGAGCGACGACACCCCATAGGGGTACGACACCGAGCACCAGCACTGTAAGAAGGAGGGAGAGCGTGATGCGCCATCGTGATTGCCAGGTCAGCGTACGTGTCACCTGGAGACTCCTTTCCACCAATCCACTCACAAACCATGCCGATGGCCGTGTGCCGGCGCTGCACCGGACCGTCATCGGTCAGCGGTAATGACCCACTCGGTGACCATCACCACCGCAAAAAGGGAAAACCGTTATGCAGCCTGGTATATGCACCCGTTCCATAAGATAGCCCTGCTGACACGGCCAGGCTGCATCTACATGATACTGATCGCAACCTGGTCTGTCAACCATCCGTATAGTTATGTCAACTGTTCCTTTCTGCCTCACGATCCCCAGGCCGTTTTCCAGTGGTGGGCAGAGAGCTAGATCAACAGAGCCAGTCCATGCGCACATGCAAGCAGGCTAAAAAGAATGCCAGACCGGCAAAACCAGCGTGTAGAGATAGCCGCGCGCTGGCAATTACCGCGTGCCGGTCAGCAGGGAAAGGTCGTAGGGCGTCTCAGACGGTACCTCTTGCTCTGCCAGCGCGAGTTCCGCAAGGAGCTCACCTACTGCCTCACCAGCCAGCGGGCGCGCCATAATCATGGCTTCGCCCGTCTCCGGTGCGGCAGCGCGTGTCAGCGCCCAGAAGCCACCAGTGCTGACCAGGAGCGTTACGCCGCCGTGCGTTGAGGTATCAGGCGCATGGCGGGTAACCGTAACCGTGACAAAGCTTGCGGCGGCGGTCAACGCTGAGGCAAGGGCATAGGCAGTCTCAGCATCGAGGCCAGCGCGCGTCAGCACACCGGGTGCCAGGTCGCTACCACGAGCCGCCAGCGCTTGCGCCTCGCGAAAGAGGGTTTCTGGCAATGTAACCGATGTCAGGGCCGGCATGGGGCGGGTATCCACCTCGACAAACTCGGCCAGCAGGGCGGCGGCGCCCGGGCGTCCGGCCAGCGCCACAAAGCGGTGAATGGCCGGTTCAGGCACCGTGTGCGCAACGACCCGCGAGCCCGCCAGATGAATATAGAGGCCCCTTCCTCTGCCGGCTATGGAGCGGCGAATCGCCGTGATCGAATATTCCGGAAAGGCGCAGGGCAGCAGCAATGCAGCGACCGCGCGGTCCAGCACGAGCCGCCCATCGGTTGCCGTGCCCAGCAAGCCACGGGCGCGCAGCGAATGCTCCGCGGTCAGACCGACAATAGCCGCCTGTTCAACTGTCAGGTTGCCGAGAGGGCGTGGACTCAGTCCAGGAATATGATTAACGCCAAGCAGCCAGAGCAGAAACACCAACTCCTCACGGCCCAGATTCAGGGATAGTGCCCGCTCTCCCATCGCTCGTGCCCCTTCCTCTGTCATGATGTCCTGGCCTGCCCGGCAAACCAGGATATAATAACGGGGGTTAGAGGAGGCCTCCCGTGATATCGTCCAGCCCCTCTTTGACGCCGTCAGCGATCAGGCCTCCTATCCGCTTCACCGCCGCGCTGCCATAGTTTACCACAACGTCATCCACGGCGAGCGGGAGTTCGGCAACGCCGATCCCGGCGTGGATCAGATCACCGCCGGCAGCGCGGAGATCGGCTCCGGCCTGGCTCCAATTGCCGGTAAAAGTGTCGTAGAGGGCGCTGGCAGCGTCATGGACTGGGACATCCAGGTTCATATCGTCCACTGCCTGGCCAAGAAAGTTTGCGCTCGCTTCCAGCCGGGCCTGCGTCGCCGGATCGGTTGCCAGGAACGTGCGCACATCTTGTAAACCAGCCACCACTGCCTTACCGCCAACTTCGACGGCCGCATCGGCCAGCATCACCTCGCCGACCCCGGGGACAAATCGCGCTGCCAGCGCCGTGCCGGTGGCTACCACACTATCGGTGGTCAGGGCACGCGCACTGTGATCCTTGCCAAGGCCGTAGTCCAGCCCAAACCCGATAGCAGGTCCGAGAAACGGCATGGCCTTACTCAGATCAGCGAGTGCAGTCAGACTGTTATCAGCGAGGCCGGCCTTCTGGATCATATCCGCCAGTTCGCCGATATCGCCCTCATCCCAGTCAAAGGCCTGCGCCAGGCTGGCCAGATCTTCCGGAGATACACCCAGGCCGCGGGCAACACCGCTGAACACGCCCTGGGCGATCTGGCGATCGACAAATGCTTCGGCCAGCGTTTCCAGCGGCGAGGCCAGGGCTGCCAGGCTCAGACCGGAGCCAGCGGCGAGTGCTGCGCCACCAGCATGCGCACCAAATAACAGCGCCAGGGGGCCACCCGGGCCAAACAGTGCTGCAGTACGCTGATCGGTAGCTAAAAAGAGCTCGGCACAGCGACTGAGCCATGAACTGAGCGCCATGGCGGCATCGTCAACCTGAGCGAGGCACTCACTCACCCGGAGCCATTCCCCGGTGAGCCTGGCACGATGCTGGCCTTCCCAGCCGCTGCTTTCCAGGGCATTCCAGGCCTGCGCGCACCGGGATCGCGCTTGCGCCAGCTCCTGCCCGGCCCGGGCAAGATGACTGGCCACCTCCTGCATCTGGTCCGTATCTACACGAATAAACATAACCACTCACCCTCCACACCACACAGCATAACCATCCGAGCGCGATCCCCGCTGGCAGAGAGCAGGGGGCGCGTCACGGCTGCCCTGGCTACCCAGGGTGGTTAGAGATCGAGGTCAACATCGCCCCAGAGATCCTCGAGGTCCGCAAAATCGGCCAGATCGGGAGATTCATCGGGATGGATATAAACGGAGGCGGGGATCTCTGGCAGTGGGCTGCGCCCACCTTCAACAGGTTCCATCACTGGCACGGCTGCGACCTCACGGAACAACACCTCGTCACCCAGGGCCTTTGCCTCCAGACCCAGCCGGCGCAGGTCCATGACCATTCCCGGCCAGGTATCCTCAGGAATGACCGCCCACCATTGCCGTCCTTCATGGTATCGGGCACGCACACGCAGTGGCCTGGCAATACTGCCAATGGTAGCCAATCGTGTTTTTGCTTTCAGGCGCGGTGGCTCTTCGCGTTTGTGTTCGTGATATGCAGCCATAGGCATACGCGCGGCGGAAGCTTCCTGCTGCGCCGCCCTTTCGTTTTGCTCCCGGAGACTCAACGAGGGCTTCACCCTCTGTTCTCATCATACCACGGAAGACGCTCAGGTGTCATGGGTATTCCTCAGATATTTGTTTATCGTCGAGAGCGGCGTTCCGTATCAGGGCCTGCCGGCACCCTGACTCTCCCCCAGCCAGGGCTACCCACTCTGGCCCACACATCCCCGGCTAGGCATTTATCCCAGGAGGCAAGGGCATACCCGCCTATTGTATCGGGCACCTCCACACGCTACAGTGAAGAAACTCCAGGGCTCGTACCGGTAAAATGAACAGTCCCGATCCTACCCGGAAACAACGTTTTGTCATGCGCGAGCGATGTTCAGGTTTGTGGCTCTGTCCGATTCTGTGTCGATCGGGCAGCGCTGCTTTGCAGAAAGGGGACGATGATGGTGCTTCGGTATCCTGGCTCACGAGCGATACGTATTGGCACATTGGCACTCGGGCTGGTTGTAGTTGCTACCATGGTTCTGGCATTACCGGCATACGCCGACTCCTGGACACAGGCTGCCAGTATGACGGTGCCCCGTGCTTCCGCGATCATGATCAGCGGCAACGGGAAGGCCATGGTGATCGGTGGCTTCACGGTTCCTGGGTCCTCGGCAACTAAAAGTGTGGAGGTTTATGACTTTGCTACCAACACCTGGTCATTTGCCGCCAGCATGAACAGCCCTCGCGCGCTGGCGGCAGGAGTTCTGCTTAACAAGAATACGATTCTGGTGGCCGGCGGCGCCAAGCCGGGCGGTCTCGAGGCACTGAGCAGCGCCGAGCTGTATAACATCAGCACCAATACCTGGACACTCACAGGCAACATGACAACCGCTCGTGGCGAAGAGGGTATGATCCTGCTTCCCAACGGCGAAGTGCTGGTGGCTGGCGGCTACAACTCTACTGGCTCGCTCAACACCGCCGAAGTCTATAACCCTACAACCGGCACATGGTCCAGCATCGCCAGTATGAACGTCGCCCGCGCGGGTGTCGTGCTGATGCCGGTCACCATTAACGGCCAGTTCGAGGTGCTGGCTATCGGCGGCAACGATATTGCTACCAACCAGGCAATAGCATCTGCCGAGCTCTATAATCCTGCCAAAGGCACATGGACGATGACGGGCAGTATGCATAGCCCACGCGTGTCGTTTATTGCTGCCAGACTGAGCAATGGCGAGATCCTGGTGGCCGGCGGCACAACGAGCTTTGGCTCCAGCGGGCAATTCCTCTCCTCCGCCGAGGTCTATAATCCGGCGACCGGGACGTGGACACTGATCGCGCCGATGAACGTGGCGCGCGATAACGCTGCCGCTGCGACTATCAACAATGGACACATCCTGGTGGCCGGCGGTTTCAACTCAAGCGGCATCCTCGCCAGTGCTGAATATTTTGACCCGGGCACCGGGACATGGACCATGGCGGCCCCGATGCTGGGACCCCAGCAGGATGCCATGATGGCCTACGATCCGGGTACCGGCACGGCACTCCTTGCCGGCGGCCAGCTTTATACGAAGTGCACGCGGGGAGCAGAACTGTACCACCCGTAGGAGGCTTCAGCCATTTCCTGAGCTGCCATCCCCTGCCGGCGCATACGTCGGCAGGGGATAGCAATTCCCCTGGCATTGCAGCAGCGCTCCCCCGCCATTGCGCCGCTTGCCCGTGCCAGAAGAATTGCCGTCGCTCTCTCAAAGGAAATCAACACGCTGCACAGAAAAAGCCTGCCGCAAGCTATGGGGCTTTAGCCCCGAGAGTCAGGCGGCCTTCTTTCTGTGAACGCAGGGGCCTGAGCCGCGCCATTCCAGGTAATCACGTGCGGTTATAGACCGTACCCGCGCTCTTGCGATACCTCATAGGCGTGCGCAAAATAGAGCCGGATATCTTTTCTTAAAGATGAAAGGAGGTAGCGCCTTCTGCTGCCGCCTCCCAGGCGGCAGTCCCCGGCGCCCAGATTTTATGGAGCTGCTGGCTATTGCTCTGGATACTCCGCCGGATACCAATGCAATTCTCGGCCAGAGCCATTTCATCAAGTCGGTGGAGGATATCCACGAGGCCCTGGTTAACGCGGTGCCTGATATTGAGTTTGGCCTGGCCTTCTGCGAGGCTTCTGGCCCCTGCCTGGTACGAATCAGCGGCAATGCCCCTGATCTGGTTGAACGGGCCGCCGCTAAAGCACTGGAGCTCGGCGCTGGCCATGTGTTTCTGATCTTCCTGCGCAAGGCGTTTCCGATCAACGTGATGGCCGCGCTGCGTGCCGTCCCCGAGGTCTGCACGATCTATTGCGCCTCCGCTAATCCAGTACAGGTCCTGCTTGCCGAGACCAAGCAGGGACGTGGCGTCCTGGGTGTGATTGATGGTGCGGGACCAAAAGGCATCGAGACCGAGCAGGACATCGCCGATCGCCAGGCACTGCTGCGCCGCTTTGGCTATAAGCTTTAGGTGCGGCATCGTTTGCGTGCCTGCCGGACTGTTTGCCAGGCCCCTATCGCTGGCCGCCTGACAGGTACCTCTCTAGGGTGGAACCTGGGACACCCTGTCCCTGGTCTCACCCTATTTTTTTACCGGAATGTCCTATGGACCTGCGGCTGAGCGCTATGTTATGCTGAAAGCAGCCGCTCGCTGCGGCTGGTTGCGTACTCTGTCTATCGCTGGATGAGGAGGGATCAGAGCCCAGGAGAGCCTGACTGTGGGATGGTCCCATATGTAGCGAGGATGCTACTGAAGGAGGGTGCACAGTGCAACAGTTCAGCGGCACATACTTCCGTCGCGCCAGCCAGATCCTCTTTCTCGGGCTGGCATTGAGCCTCGTTCCTGGTCTGGCGGCCGCTACTGCCCCACATATTACAGTGGGCAAGAACATCCAGACCAGCTCGGATGCTTTCCCCAATGCGCAAAGCCCCGGCACAGAAGTCGAGCCAATGATTGCTGTCAACCCGGTGAACGCAAAAGACATAGTTGAGGTTTTCCAGGAGGGGCGTTACTTTGACGGGGGATCGGTGGATGATGGCTACGCCACCAGCACCGATGGGGGCATGACGTGGACTTCGAACCCCATGCCCGGTGTGACAAAGGCCGTTGGCGGCAAATTTGACCGTGCTTCCGATCCCTCGATGGCGTTTGATGCCAGCGGCAATGCCTACATGGCCTCGCTTGTGCTCATCAGCTCAACCGGCGTCGGTGTGACGGTCAACAAATCTACCGATGGCGGGATAACCTGGGGCAGCCCGGTTATCGCTTATGAGAACGACGCAGGATTCACCGATAAGTCCTGGATTGCGATTGACGACGGTGCCTCCAGCCCGCATAAGGGCACCATCTATATTACCTGGGATAACTTCAACAATTTCGAACAGGTAGAACTGACGCGATCGACCGATGGCGGGTCCACGTGGAGCACCGCCGCCATTCCGCATGCCTTTGGCGCCGGTGCTCAGGCGCTGGTTCAGCCCAACGGCAACGTCACGGTAACCTATGAAGGAGTCTTCAGTGGCTCCTATCAGGCCGTTACCTCCACCGATGGCGGTAACACCTGGGGCACGCCGGTCACGGTTGGCCCGATAGATGGCAGTACGGAGCCAAACCTGCGCTCACCAACGCTGCCCTATGCGACTGTTGATCCCACTACCGGCACGCTCTACGTATCCTGGCAGAGCGAACATTTTAACAGCGCCCATAACGATATCGTCATCAGCAGCTCTACTGATGGCGGCAAGACGTGGAGTGCCGAGACCCGTGTCAACACCGATCCCACATCCGATGGCGTCGATCACTTTACGCCGGCCATTGTTGCCGCACAAGGCGGTGTCGCCGCTATCTACGATGTGCAGAAAGCCTCGCCTTCGCCCAGTGGCAACATTCTGGTCTACTACTCGCAGTCAGCGAACGGTGGTAAGACGTGGAGTGCACCGGTCAGGGTCAGCAGCCAGGCGAGCAATACTGCAAACATGGTCGTGACCAATCAGGGTCCAATGTTAGGCGACTATCAGGGTATTGCGGGCGGAGTTTCCGGGCTCCATGCAGCATTTATTCTTGCCCTGCCGCCAACCTCGCCACCTGCATTGAACGAGGCGGCCTATACAGCAGACATTTTGCCGAAGTAGTGCGCGACGTCCGTACTGCCTCTGGCAGCAGGAGGGGTAAGCAAGAGCGTTCCCTGGCTTACCCCCTGCCAGAGAGCACCGGGTTCACGGAACCGTTGCTCTGGGAAACCAGACAGCAGTAATACAACTGGCAAAGAAAGAAGGAGGTCCTTTGATGCTATCGATCAGGCGCCTCAGCCTGACTGCGTCAGCACTGGGGCTGGCGTTCGCGCTGACGGCGTTGCCTGGCCTTGCAGCAGCTGCCACTGCTCCCCATATTACGGTGGGACAGGATGTGCAGCTCAGTTCCGATCCATTCCCCACGGGCGGCGAGCCGGGCACAGAGGTTGAGCCGGATATCGCCATTAACCCCAATAACCCGCAGAATATGGTTGGCGTTTTCCAGCAGGGGCGCTACTATGATGGCGGATCGGTGGACCCTGGCTGGGCTACCACGTTTGATGATGGTCAGACCTGGACCACCGGATCGGCTCCAGGCCTGACAAAGGCGGTCGGCGGCAAATACGATCGCGCCTCCGATCCGGCGGTGGCCTTTGATCTTCATGGTGATGTGTACTTCGCCACGCTGCCCCTCATCGGCACAACCGGTGTGGGGGTCGCGATCAATAAGTCGACGGATGGCGGTAAGACCTGGAGCAACCCGGTCGTTGCCTATGAGAACGACAACCAGTTTAGCGATAAAGACTGGATCGCGGTAGACAACGGCACAGCCAGCCCATTCCAGGGCCGTATCTATGTGGCCTGGGACCTGGCGAGCAACTTCAATCAGATAGAGGTCGCGCGCTCGACCGATGGGGGCAATACGTGGTCAAGCCCGGTTGCGATAAGCGGCGCCTATGGCATCGGCGCGATCCCGCTGGTACAGCCCAATGGAAATGTCACCGTCATCTACGAGGCGATTTTCAGCCCCACGTATCAAGCATCTACCTCGACCGATGGCGGGAAGACATGGTCCAGTCCAGTCAACATTGCCAGCGATGATTCGGTGCCGGTTCCCAACCTGCGCGCATCCGAATTGCCAAGTGCCACCGTGGATCCCCAGACGGGGGTGATGTACGTTGCCTGGCAGGATGCACGTTTCCGCCACAACCAGAATGATATCGTTGTCTCATCATCCAGCAATGGCAAAAGCTGGAGCAGCCCGATACGGGCGACAACCGATCCCCTGAATGACGGCTATGACCACTTCACGCCAGGCATCTTTGCGGCCGCTGGCGGAGTGCTGGTGGTCTCGTACTCGGTGCAGAAGGAGAGCCCATCGCCGTCCGGGATCATCTACACGGCGGTCTCCGCCTCCAAAAATGACGGCGGCACGTGGTCTGCACCGATCCGGATCAACGATAACCTGAGCTATGTCAAGTACGCTGCGGCCACGAATCAGGGTCCCATGCTGGGTGATTATCAGGCGGTGGTGGCGACAGCAACGGAGGCCCATCCGATCTTCATCATTGCCAACCCACCTTCTGGTGGCGCCCAGTACAACGAGGATCCGTATAGCGTGACCGTTTCAGCCTCGGCATGGGATAGTACATCGCCCACACTACCGGCCTGGATGAATACCAGTCTGCGCGCGAGCGGTGGTAATGCAAGCGTGCATCACCATGGCGTGGCCAGAACGGCTTATTGATAGGACATCTGGAGGCGCCGGGCTCATCGCCGGCGTGCCAGGCGTGATCGCAGCATCCGGGTAGAACAGGATGACTGCGAGCAGACAGCCCTTACCACTACCTGCGGCCTCTTCGCAGAAGAGGCCGCAGGTGTTCTTTACGCCTGGGGCAGGGGCAGGTTATCGAGCGGAGCCGGGCGATCCCAGACACGGATGCCACCCGGACCGGCAATGACCAGGCGATGGGCCAGCCCGATGAAGAGCCCATGCTCAACGACGCCGCTGAGCGACTTAATGGCATGAGCCAGCCCAACCGGATCCTGGATAAGGCCAAAATGGCAATCCAGAATGTAGTGGCCGTTATCGGTGATGTAGGGGGCAGTCCGGGCATCAGCGCCAGGTGTGCCAGGACGAAGGACTGGGCGGCAGCCGAGCTGTTCCAGACGCGTCTGTGTGTGACGCCAGCCGAACATTTCAACCTCGACCGGCACCGGCGCATGCGCGCCGAGTGTACGCACCAGCTTACTATCGTCGGCAACGATGATCTCCATCTTCGTGGCTAGGGCGATCAGCTTCTCGCGCAGCAGGGCGCCACCCAGCCCTTTAATCAAGATAAAGCTGGCCGGGTCAATCTCATCGGCACCATCAATCGTCACGTCAATGCTCAGCACGCTATCGAGCTCCACCAGCGGGATGCCCAGTTGCCCGGCAAGCGCACTGGAGCGGTCGGATGTCGACACCGCCGTGATACGGAGGCCGGCACGCACGCGCATGCCAATTGCTTTAATCGCTTCGGTCGCGGTCGAGCCAGTACCCAGGCCGACGATCATGCCATCAGTAATGTACGTTGCGGCCAGCTGCCCTGCCTCCTGTTTCCACCGCAGGGCTGGTTGCTGTGTCTGGTCCATCGTGAGCCTCTTCTTCGTGAAAATAGTCTGGACAGGATACCTGCCAGCGCTGTTCAAGAAGGATAGCGGGCCCTGCTTCTGAGCCCATGCTGTGCGTCAGCTGCCCCACTCGCGAAGGAAGTCGGGCAGTCCACCTGCATCATGCTGGTGAGCGGGGCAGCCCCGCCAGCTATCACCAGACTGTAACCTATAATAGCATATCGCACCGAACCGGAGATGCAGCAAGCACAAGGCGCGCAGGCGTTCACTGCCTGAAGTCCTGGCCATCGCTGATGAACGCGGCGCATATCTTGCTGGGATATCATTCCGGCAGGACCCTTGCGTTGTAGTCTGTCACGATAGCGGCATTTGCTACCCTGACAGAAACGGGCTTTGAAGCCGGGGATGAAAGGGCCCCCGCTGCGCCCGTGACTAGTGAGGGTCCGGGCTTGCCAGGCCCGCTAATCTAGAGCAGGAGGAGCTTATGACGGTACAGCAGGTTCCGGTTAACATCTATATTGCCGAGGGGCGGATCATTGTAGCAGCGCCCATGCCGGGGCTGGAAGCGGGGAATATCCGCGTGACCGTGCGCGCGGATCAAAGTGTCGAGCTGACTGGCAGCATCCGCGGGGTGCGGCAAGAATATAAGCCGTATCTGCATCGTGAGTGGGAAGCGGGTCCCTATCAGCGGACGGTGCGGTTGCCACAGCCGGTAGATGGGACACTGGCCAATGTGACGTATGGCAACGGCGTGGTGGTCGCGGTGTTGCCAACGGTTCCAGTGGGAGAGCCTACGCGCCCCTTCACGGTCGAGCTCCAGCGCATCGCGCCTACCCGTGGGTGCCGGGCTGGCCACGCCGGGCGGGATCGCCATCCCATTGTGGCGAGCCATTAGCAGTGCTGGGAGCGAGCTGTAGTTCGCTCCCAGCGCCCCGGTATCCTCCACCACTCTTGAACAGCTCAGACGCATTTCCAGCGCTCCTCCCAGGGGGTCCGGCTAGCTGAAGAAGCACAAACTTCAGCCCGGCTATCTGAACGCGACCGAGCATATCCGCCGGGCGGCTTTGATGCTGCCAGATGTGGCGGCTGTCATCCATCAGGTGACGGCAAGCTTCGAGCAGATATCGACGGGATTTACGGCTGATGGTCCTCACGGTTCACGACGACTTCAGGATAGTCCAAGGCCATGTCAACTGTCACCGGCATCTTACCGGCATCCGCCCGATGGTTGAAATTGATGCCCCGTGCCATCGCCAGCGGCGTGCGTATCATGATCCAGAAGTCAAGCCAGAGCGACCACTGGCGCTGATAGAGCAGATCAAGCTCAATTCTGCTATCAAAGTCATTCTGATGGCGCGCAACCACCTGCCATAACCCGGTGATACCCGGCAGGCACTGAAGCCGCTGGCGCTGATAGGCATTGTCTAATTCAACCTCACGCAGGTCCTGCGGGCGCGGACCAACGATGCTCATATCGCCACGCAGGACATTCCAGAACTGCGGAAGTTCATCAAGGGATGTGCGTCGCAGCACGCGACCGACCCGCGTGACGCGCGGATCGTTGGGAATGCGTGTCATATGCGGGCCACCCAGATTAAGATGCAGCAATTGTGGCAGGCGATGCTCGGCATCCACATGCATGGTGCGGAATTTGTATACGGTGAACTGACGGCCGGCTATGCCGATGCGCCTGGCCCGATAGAAGATAGGCATGCCCGTTTCGATCAGGATCGCCAGCGCAATGATCGCGAAGAGGGGAGACAAAATGATCAGAACACAGGAAGCCAGCACAACATCGATCACGCGCTTCATACGACTGCGCGCCGGTGGAGACAACACCAGCGTTGTCTCTTCTCTCTTTTGCATATTCCAAGGCCCTCTCATCATCCACGTCCCACGTGTGTGCATTTCTCTTTCATCTGCCCCACGCTCCTTCTGGATCGGGGGCAAAGCCCCATGGATTCCTGTTCATGGAATGGTTCACCCGTCCCGCACCCAACCGGTCGATAAGCAACACCATAGCCCCGCTCAGAAGGTTGCGCCCGCCGGTCTCTAGTGCGGAGCAGCCTCCACCTCCTGGCCCATTGCACGGGGGAATTCTTTCCGGCAATGGGCAGCAGATGATGAAAGGCTGGTCGCTATCAGACTGATGATGCGCTGTTTAAATCGCGCTTTGTCGAAGGTTGCGGCATGGCGGCGCAGTTCCCATGGATCATACTGCCTGGGGTTAAATCGCGCCAAGGTATCCAGCAGAGATTCAGCAGTCTGCTCCGGGAAGAAACATCCGGTGACACCATCGATAACGGTTTCCAGGGCCCCACCAGCCCCATAGGCAATAACCGGACGACCAGATGCCTGAGCTTCCAGGGCAGTAAGCCCCAGATCTTCCGCACCTGGAAGGATCAGCGCTGCTGCACGCGCATATAGTTCGCGCAACTGCGGCTGGGGTACCCGACCCAGAAAGGATATCTGCCCGTTGCCCATGCGCTGCAACCGCCGCATATCCTGGCCAGCGCCAACAATGACTAACGGCTTCTTGAAGCGATTGAATGCTTCGATGACGACATCAATATGCTTATGCGGCAGCAGCCGGGAAACGATGAGGTAATAATCCTCGACAGTGTCACTGATCCGCCACTGCTGCAGATCGATCGGCGGATAGATGACCGTTGCGGGACGGCCATAGCAACGCTGAATACGCGCTGCGGTATTCAATGAGTTGGCGATGAATACATCGACGCGCGCTGCCGTATAGCGGTCCCACCAGCGCAACGGACCGATGAGCGGGCGCGCCAGCACCCCCATCAGATTTTCACCGCCAGCCTTGAGATAGCTGCCAAAATCCCAGAGAAAACGGGCTGGGGTATGGCAATAGCAGATATGTATCGTCCCTTTGCCCGGACGAATATCCTTGGCAAAGCCTGACGAACTGCTGAGCACCAGATCAAAGGCCTGAAAGTCGAATCGGTCGAATGCCAGGGGATAGAGAGGGAGCAGAGCTCTTGCGTAGCGCTTGCGCCGGCTGAGTCGCTGCAGGAAAGACGTACGCACATCTCGCGTTGCAAAGGTTGCTGATACCATGCTACGATCCCAGACTGAGGTAAAGAGCGGCGCGTCGGGAAAAAGCTCACACAGAACCTCAACCACATTTTCGGCCCCACCCTGCTCGAACAGATAGTCATGGACGAGCGCAACGCGCAGGTTTGCCGGCAGGCTGGCTGCCATCGGTGCACCATGAGGAGCCGGGGATTGATCATGAGCGCGCGCAATCGCCTCAGCCTGGACAACCCCATACTCACCGGCATGCATATCCAACCCCATACAGCACATTCCTCTCTCACAAAGCTATCAGGTCCCCGGCTCATTACGGGCAGGTTCTACCACGAGCGAGCCGGGGAAAGGCAGATCAGCCATATCCCCTGGCGGCTGTCAGGTCTGCCCCGGGCCGCCAGCAGCCAGCGAAATATCGGGGCAAACTGCCGGTTGCCGATCACTCAGTACCGTCTCACGGCAAAGCGCTCGATAGAGCGCGCGTGAGGCGGTGACCATTGCCTCCACCGTCTGCGTCGCCCGCACATGGCTACGCGCCTGCTGCCCTAACCGGCGCGCCAGCTCAGGGTCCGCCAGGAGCCGGCGCAGCCCGCCAGCCAGCGCATCGGGGTCACGCGGTGGCACAAGCAGCCCGGTCTCACCATCACGAATAAGCTCGGGAACTCCCCCTACCGCCGTGGCGACAATTGGCAGCGCGCCGGCCATGGCCTCTAGAATGGCGAGCGGCATCCCCTCCCATATGGAACTCATCGCGTACAGGTCAAACCGCCGCAGCACGGCAGCGACATCGCTCCGGAAGCCGGCAAAGGTAACATTTCTTGTTATGTCCAGTTCGGCAACCCGGGCACGCAATTCTGCCTCAAGCTCACCGGTTCCCAGGATCACCAGGTGCAGATCGGGCCATTCATGCAGGAGCTGCGCAAATGCCAGAAAAAGATACTGCAGGCCCTTGGTAGGCGCCAGACGGGCAATGGTGCCGATAACACGCGCGCCTTCAGGCACACCGGGTATTGCTGCCGGGGGCTGCTGGTCCAGCGTAAAGAATTTTTCCAGATCGCGCCCCACGGGAATGATGGTGAGTCGCTCCGGCCGCAATCCATGCCGGATCATTTCCCCGGCACCGTCACGGGATACGGCGATCACGTGGTCTGCCAATCGCGGCAGGTGTCTGGCAGCCTGCCGATAAATGTCTACCCGGCCACCACCATGGACCGTGGTCACCAGTGGTATGTGTGCACGGCTGGTTTGACCGGAGAGGCCGATCCCGCGCGCACATTGATAGGCGAGCCGGCCAAGATAGGCCGCATAGGTTGAGCGGATTGCCGTGCACTGGATAATATCCACCGGTCGGCGGCGCAGCTCCGTAAACACTGCCGATCCATATGCAGCGAGCTCACGAAGAGGCGTAACTTTCCCGGCAGTTGCCTGCACCAGGCGATAGGGGATGTTCCAGGCGTCCAGTTGCGTAAGCTGCACACCACCACCGGTGATGACAAAGTAGCGATCACCACGCACAAGTAAGCCGCGTCCCAACTCGAGCACCTGTAGCTCCGTGCCGCCATTGTCAAAGACCGGCGTGACCATGAGGACTGAGAGAGGCTGGTCAGGTGCTCGCCGTTGATGAGCATCATGTGAACCCTGGAGGGGCACCTCCGGCGGCTGCCTTTCGCCTGTCGACGCGCACATACGGACATCCGCTTCTGCCTGATACGCCGCGCCAGTAAAGGTCGTTCTGTCCGACCGGCGCATCCGATTTGACGCTGCCAGCTCGTCGTAGAGGGCCAGCGTCTGGCGTGCCGTTTCCTCCCAGGTAAAGCGCGCCGCGCGTCGGGGTCCTTCCACGCGCAGCCGCGCGGCCAGTTCTGGCTCCGTCAGCACCTGATAAAGGGCCCGGGCAATGGCATCCTCGCTGGTAGGATCGACCAGGAGCGCGGCATCGCCGACAACCTCGCGAATCGCTGATACCGTTGAGGCAACCAGGGGAACTCCACAGGCTATCGCCTCCAGTGGAGGCAGACCGAAACCCTCGAGGAGAGAAGGATAGACAGCCGCAGCGGCACCGGCATAGAGGAGGGGCAGCTCCTCATGGGGAAGCAGCCCGGTCTGCACGAGCTGCCCGCGCGCTTGCAGTAACTCGGTCTCCTCTTGAATCGGTTTATCCAGCCAGCCGCGCCCACCCACACGCACCAGGACGTGTGGCAGCTCCGGATGCTGATCTTTCAGGCGGCGGAATGCACGCAGCAAGCGCAGCAAGTTCTTACGCGGCTCTCCTGTAGCCACCGAGATAATATAGGGCGCATGGATCCCATAGCGGGCACGGGCCGCGGCCATGGCTGTGGCCTCCTGGTTCGGATGGAAGCAGGGATCAACGCCTTCGTAGATGACGCGAATCTTCTCTGCCGGCACTTTCAGGAAGGTTTGTAAACCATCGCGGACCGTCTCAGAGACGGCAATGAGTCGACTGGCACTGCGTACAGACCGTTCGAAGAGCAGTCTCCCAATGGTCCGGTTGGCCCAGGGGCGCACCTCAGTGCGCATTACCCGCTCACCCTGGCCGGACGAAGACGCTATAATAGTAGCGGGGTACCGATGATAAATGGCCATATCATGGACGGTCATTACGGCCGGACAGGGCAGCGAGAGTGGCAGGTAGTGCGTGGTGCTATGCAGCACATCGGCGCAAAAGCGGCGTGCGGCGCGCCCCATCGACCAGTTGTCCCACAGCAGGCGTCTGACACCGCCAGGCACCTCATGATGCCAGGTTGTTGCGCCATATCCTGCGGTGCTGGCAGTGCGGCGCGGCGACAGGAATGAGGACAGGCCACCACCCGTATACAGGTCAAAGATGCAGTCTGCCGGCGCCACCGCAATTAACGCGGCCATCAGGCTCCGTCCATAGATGCCGATGCCGGTACAGCGATCACGCGCCACTGAGGCGTTGATAGCAATGCGCATCCCGGATGCCCCTCCTCACGCTCCATCGATGAGCTCCCGGCCTGTAGCCGTTAGCTTTCTCCTTCTCTGCTCACCGCACCCGTCTCCGGATAGCGCCCGGAGGGCAGCGTGAACCGGACACTGGCTGGTGAGCGGTGATCATCACACTCCTGGCTTTGCTCAGCCATCGCACGGTCCGCGGCGGCGGCGATAGCCCCGCTGGCCAGCAACTGCGAGAAGTTGCCATCAAGCACGCCACGATAGAGCACGGCATACTGGGCCAGCTCTACCAGGGTATCGAAGCGCCGCACCCGCTGCCGGGCATTACGAATTATCCGCTGCCGGAGCTCGCTATCTGTCGCTACCTGGATAATTGCCCGCGCCAGATCATCTACCTGACGCAGCTGGAAGAGCACCCCGTCCTGGCCATCGGTGATCACCTCCTTGACGCCGCCGCCATTCGTTGCGACCACGGGAGTGCCAGCAGCCATCGCCTCCAGGATAGTACGGCCGAGCGGCTCTTCCCAGGTAGCCGAGATCAGCTCATCAGAAGCAGCGATGATCGCCGGAACATCGTAACGGAAACCGGTGAATTTCACCGCATGGCCAACGTTGAGCTCGCGCACCAGTGCATGGAGCGCGTCCACATATGCCTGATCGTTGAAGAACGCCTTGCCGACGATCAGCAAGTAGGCATCGGGCAAACGCTCCAGGATCGCTGGCATGGCCTGGATCAGATCGGCAAAGCCTTTATACGGCGTAAGCTGCCCGATCGAGCTGCATACAGGAAACTTGCCGTGCAGTCCCAGCTCATCACGGAGCCGCGCAACGTCTGCCTCGTCCCACCTGACGCTCGAGATGGCGATACTCCCGTAGATCTTCACCATCTTGCGGCGCAGCCAGGGGTATTTCTTGTATGGTTCAAGTACCGGATCAGAAATGCAGGCAATGGCATCAGCAAAGATGCCAGCAATGGCATACAGGGTCAACAGCCAGGGCTTCTCAACGGTGCTCCGGAGCGTCCATACGACCCGGATCTTCCGTCGCGCCAGGCGCGCAGCGAGCGTGCCATAAAAATGAGAGCGATGGGTATTGGTGTGCAGGATAATGGTATCGTGCGCGCGCAGGAACCGTGTCAGGCGACGGATCGTGCCCGCAGTCCGCAGGAAGTAGTGGGCCCAGCGGAGGGGGTTACGCGTCGTCTTGAACACATTGGGCGTGGTCTCATACTCGACCAGCTCTGGCATCGGCAGGATATGGCACTCAACGCCAAGCTTACGGCACTCAGTGACGAGAGGACCCTCGCGCGGTGTAACTAAAATGGGGTGGAATGGCAACTTATCAGGAAATCGCAAGTAATCAACAACACTGAGCTCCGCCCCACCCAGCTCCGGGAGATCGATAAGAAAGACCATATTCATAAGGCTCTGCCTTTCCCCACCAGGACATGATGCACTGATTCAGGATCCTCTCCTGACAGCGGCCACAAAGAGGAGAGCAGGGATACCCTCTGCTCTGACAGGGAGCCAGCGTTCTCCCTGTACCTTGTTTGGTGAGCGGCTGAAGATCGCTCTATCATCAGCCTTCCTGCAGCTGTCATTTACTGGCAGCGTACACCATGATACGCTGCTCTACCATTGAAAGTAAATCGGGCAAAGCACCTACTGATCATCAGGCAGTTTGCCTATTATCCGGGCGCTACCGCCCAGATCGGGACCGCAGGTTACCCGAACGATGCCGGCAGCCGGAATACTGGCCGACGAGAGCGGTAAGACACCTCCCCAAGAACGCGCGCCTCTCAGGGATCCGCCTGGGGTTGCTGGAGTGGTGTGGTCGGTGCAGAGGCGATCTCATCGAGCGAAACCAGACGCATGGGCCGGAGTGTTGGCCGTTCATCCCCATTATAAAGCGATCGGTCGGCAGGAGGGATGGGGGGAAGCGGCAGGTCATCCCCCGATCCAGCTCGGGCAGGGCGAGCGAGCGAATGAGCGGGGGGGGCAGCGATCAGGGCAGGCAACGCCATCGTGATCGGCTCATCCGGCGCCTGGCGGCCCCTGTGTCGGCGCAAGGGCATCGTTATCGCCTCGACCAGGAACCGGGGATCTATCAGCGCGTAGACCGCCACGAAGATGGCCATGAACACCACTGCCTCCAGGCCCAGGGCCAGGCGTGCATTGACATGGATAAACGCATGGAACACCAGCACACCAGCACCGGCGCACATGGCCACCAACAGCGGCTGTATCAGGCGCCAGGTCATGATCCGGATCGAGAACTTGAGCAGGCGTTGCATGTAGATCAGCGATATGAGCGTGCCGACCACCTTGGCTATGGTGAAGTTCCAGGCAGTGCCTGCTACAAAGAAGTGTGCCGGTGCCCAGTAAATGAGGGGCAATACCAGCACCAAACGGAAATAGGTTATCCAGGCCATCGCTCGTGCCTTGCCCAGGCCATTGCACATGCTGCCAAGGACTGTCCCATATGATCCGGCCCAGCCATAGATTGCCAGTATTTGCAGCGGCGCAATGGCACCATCCCACTTGTGGCCATAGAGCGCATGCATGAAGACCGGCGCCAGCACGATCAGGCCAATAGTGAACGGTGCAGTGTAGAGGCCCACGTAACGCAGCGTGCTATCGAGCGCTCGACGTTGCGCCTCTATGTCGTTTTGCAGCTTCGAGAAGACGGGCAGGACCACACTCGAAACGATCAGGCCAGTGAGGTTCACTGCCGCAAAGTTCGCAAAGACAAAGGCAAGCGCATAGAATCCCAGCGCCTGCGCCCCAAGGAAGCGAGCAACACTGGCGTTATCGATGTTGTTGAAGATGAGCCCCACCACGGCTGCGCCAAAAACAAAGCGGCCATAGGAGAGCAGCTCGCGGCAGACCTTCCAGTTAATAGTGAACGAGGGCCGGTAGGGTGAGATAGCAAAGATCCAGACGGCCCAGACAGCGCTGCTGACGACCTCAGCCCAGACGAAGGAATAGACGCCGAACCGGGCCAGGGCCAGCCCGACGGCAACGACCGAGTAGATCAGCGGCTGCGCCGCCTCTGCCAGGCTCTTGCGCCGAAACTGGAGTTCTTTTTCAAACAGGGTGTCGGGCACCAGGCCAATCGATGAGATGAAAAAAGCCAGCGCCGAGATGCCCAACACGGGCCCAACCAGCGGGCTGCGGAAGAAACCGGCAATTGCCGGTGCGGTGACGATTGCCAGCATCCAGAGGCCGAAACCACTAATCACCGCCCCCCAGAACGCCACATCAGCCGATTCGCGCACATGGGTCTGGCGATGCATCAGTGTCTGGAAGAAGAACGACGTGCGCACCAGCATGAAGCTGGTAATGATGATGCCAACAATATTGACAACGCCAAAGTCAGAGACGGAAAGGATTTTCGTCAGTACCAGGGTGGCTACAATCTGCGAGCCACGCCCAACGAGCGTCGTGATGGTGAGAAAGATCAACGACTCGACAACGCTGCGTCGCAGCAGTCCCGCTTTTTGGACACGCCGATCATGCGGCATGCGTCTGCTGTTGAGATCGCTCGTCTGCCCATCACCTTCTGGTGCGCCTGTGGTATCGGGACGGGGCGCATCCCTGCTGCCCCGCCCGTTCTGCATCACTTGCGCCAGCGATTCGCCTGGCCGTCGGGCCGGGTGTGACTCCACCGGTCTGCCTGTCCCTGCTACCCTCCACACGCCGC
>Ga0209012_1001160_pt1 | contig 29409 bp, 29 predicted proteins | sample RS3BMetagenome_FD_184735 | JGI IMG/M metagenome (GOLD analysis project Ga0209012, IMG submission 184735) | Ferric oxide microbial mat and aquatic microbial communities from Rainbow Spring, Yellowstone National Park, USA - RS3B (SPAdes) (version 3) ...
TCCACAGGCGTGAATTCCCCGCTTCCCGCACCGCGGGTACTCGTGAGCGTTTCTGCACGCTCGCACTTAAAGCCTTCGCAATCCCCGAGGGGCGAGGTTTTGGAAAGTTTATAGCTACAAAGGGGACTATCCATCCCCCACCCCACGGTGGGGGTCTTCCGCCCCCTTTGAACCCCCAGATAAGATAAAACCCGGAAGGGTATGGTCTGCCGAGAGTTAGGCGAGCATGTCAAAGCGCAATTAACCTAAAGTATAACAATGCATGGATCTGCGAGTCTCGGGGTAGTACAAAAGCCGGATTGACCGCGTCACTACAATCCCTTCCTCGAAAGATTTCAGAAAAGCGATACCCCTCACCTCATACGACGGGCAGGAAGCCCGATGCAAAACACGAACAAGGAATCTCTGTCATCAAGGGGAGACTGTGTCAGACCCGCTACCTGCATCAGTTTGCGTTATCTCTGTATGAATCTAGGGTAAAGTTCGTGACTCGCCCTGCGACCCGAATGCGTTTTTCAATGGGCCTACGATGAAGTGAAACTAGTCATGCGTTGGCTTTTGAGCGCGTTCAAGTGTTAAAGCGACGGATACCAGCCCAAGATGGCTCAGCCCCTGTGGATAGTTTCCAAGGTAGGCGTGGGTCGCCGGGTCGATCTCCTCAGAATACAATCCGAGTGAATTGGAAAGATCTGCAAGCTTTGAGATCCCCTCCTTTGCCCTTTCCACCTTTCCAATGAGCACAAGGTCCTCGATGTACCAGAAACTGAGTATCAAGAAAGCGCCTTCCTTACCTTTGAGACCGTCATCCATGTCGTACCGTCTGAAAAGGAAGTCTTCCACCATGAGGCGTCTTTCGATCTCAGAAAGGGTCTTCAAGAATCTGGGAGACTTCGCATCGCAGTAACCCATCAAGGGGAGTCTCAGTAGCGATGCGTCAACGCTGTCACCTCCGTAGTACTGGACATAATAGCCCTGTTCACCCACGCCAAGCGTCTCAATCTCTTTTCTGACCTGGTTCTCCGCCCTTAAAAGCGAAGCCGCGAAGCCGTCGACGTGGATTGCGCGTGCCACCTCTTGGGCGGACCTGAGTGCACAGCATATAACCGCTTTTGAATAGACATAATGCCTCTTCTTTCCCCTTATTTCCCAGATCGAACTGTCAGGGAGCTGCCACATCCTAAGGATTTTATTCGTCACACCCCGGACCTTTTCCCAGAGATGCAGATTTATGTCTCCACCGTGCACCATCAGGGAATGAACGGCATTGATGAGAGAGCCGTACTGATCCAGCTGAAGCTGGGAGCTTGCTGCATTTCCGAACCTTACAGGTTTTGACCCGAGGTAACCTTCGTACGGGAGTATTCTTTCCCGCAAAGTTTTTTCTGCACTTACCGGATAGACCGACCTGAGAAACCCCTCTCTTTCGACCCGGTCTATCACTGAATACAAGAACCTTGTCGCCTCTTCTGTATACCCGAGTCTGAGAAGCGTCTCTATGACGTAGGCTGTATCGCGCACCCACGTAAAACGATAGTCCCAGTTTCTCTCTCCTTGGATCGCCTCCGGAAGCGAGGTTGTCGGTGCAGCCACCATAAATCCCGTCGGCTCGAAGAACAGTCCTTTAAGCACCAACAAGGATCGGTCGACAAGCCTTCTGTACGCCCCCCGGTAACCGGAGTGAGAAATCCAGGACTTCCAGTACGATACGGTCTTTTCGAGCCTCAAGTCACTCCTGTAGCTTTCCACCGGATACACGCGGCCAAGGCCGTAGGAAAAAACGAACCACTCAACTGACCCGTTTTCAAGTTCAAATATCCCGGCCACCCCGCCTTCCAGCAACCCGAGGTTCATATTGGTCGAGAGAGCCGCCCTCCGCCTGTTCTGGACTACCCGGTAACCCCCTTCCTCAGCCTGTACACTGCTCTCGGCCTGCCTGTCAAAGGGAAAGAACTCTACCCTGACCGTGCAGTCCCTGTAGGCCTCAACCCTTCTGTGAATCTCAGAAAAGTACACCGTTTCCTCCACTGAAGTCGGAAGGAAATCCGTTAAGCGCATGAACACCCCATTATCATCTACGAAATCCGTGTAGAGGATGTTCGTACCCTCGAGATAATGCTGGCTTACCCGGTAAGGCTCCCGAGCTGGGTTTATCCTGAAGAACCCGCCTCTTTTCACATCCAAGAGCGAAAAGAATACAGGGAGCGAATCGAAATTGGGAAAGCATCCCCAGTCCACCTCCCCGTCGTTGGTAACAAGAACGGATGTACGATTATTGAAAAGAGCACCATGGCACTCTATACGGGGGTACCCATGCACCCTGATACTTTCCGCGGCAGTCCCTGCAGATCCTTCAAGTTTCTTCATGGTAGCACTTCAGAGAATTAAAGCTCATATATTAGCATTCAGGAGCGGAGCGCTGATATAACCTCAGCATATACAAGTCCCGTTGCCAATCCGTACGCTTCTTCTCGCAAAGTTTGTCAGAACCTTCGTGTACTCAACACTTGCCATACTCCTTGGAGTGTATCTTGTTGCAAGGGGACTGACACTTGTCGAAGCGGGTGTCGTGTTTTCGGCAGCTGTTGCCGGCAACACGATAAGTACGCTCGGCGCACCGCATCTCTTCAGGTGGTTTGGCATCCGAAGAACCAGCGTGTTTGCGCCGTTCCTCGTCTCAGCTTCCGGTATGTTGTTTCTTTTCGGCCACAGCTTTGTCGACTTTGTGCTTGCGGCACTTATCGGCTCGGTTAGCGTCACCCAGACCGAAGCCGGAGGGTACCTCGTAATAGACCAGACTCTAATGCCAGAGTTTGCGGGTCAGCGCGGGGTGACAGGCGCATTTTCGACGTACAACCTGACCGGGTATCTCGGTTCGTCGGCCGGCGGGGCGGCCACTCTGGTGGCAGGAAGGGTGTTACCGGAGGGTACAGCGTTCACGGCACTCATGGCGGTCTATGCGCTTTCTGGGTTCTTCCTGAGCGCGCTGTACTACACGTTACCCACCCAGTCACTTGAGAGAAGGTTCTCGGCTTCTTCAAATGTGTACACAGTGACGAAAACAAATCCCTTGATAGTACGACTTTCATCCCTGTTCGCACTCGATGCCTTTGCTGGAGGCCTTACTACTCAAAGCTGGGTGTCATACTGGTTTTCCTATACGTACTCGGTCCCACTGCCAACTCTTGGACTGATATTTTTGGTGTCAAACAGCCTTTCCGCCTTTTCACTTACCCTTGCGCCGCCCCTCGTGAGGAAGCTCGGTCTGGTTAGGGTAATGGTGTTCACGCACCTTCCCTCCAATTTCCTTCTCATGCTCGTCCCATTTGCCGGCTCCGCGGCGGCTTCGGCCGCTGTTTTTTTTGCGCGACAGACACTTTCGCAGATGGACGTACCGACAAGGCAGGCGCTCGTCGTTTCACTTGTAAACGAAAGGGACAGGGCGGGGGCAAGTGGGGTGACGACCGCAGTAAGGGGCTTAGCGCAGACACTTTCTTCGCCACTTACCGGAAGACTGCTTTCGATGACGCTTTACACGACGCCATTTCTCATGTCCGGAGGTCTCAAGGCGGCATACGACCTCGCTATCCTGTACACCATGCGCAGAAAACTGGACCTGGGTATGGAGAGAAAGGAACTATGAAGTTACTTTACGAGAAAATCTGCCTTTTCCAGTTCCAAGTGCCCGATACGACCCACACGGGTTCGTCCGGGTTAAAGTATTCCTGACCCGATATTCTGCGCTCCTCGAGGACAGTTTCATCAATCTCAACCCCGAGACCTGGTTTCGAAGGAACCTGAGTATGCCCCCCTTCTACGGGTGTTGCGTTCATCACAAGTTTCCTTTTCCAGTCCGGAAAAACATCATAAAACGATTCCTGAATCAGAAAATTGGGAATTGACGTATCTAGCTGTAATGTCACAGCGTTCTGAACTGGTCCAAAGGCGTTGTGGAATGCCATTTCCACACCATACGCTTCCGCAACTGCGGCCATTTTCCTTGCTCCGGTCACTCCGCCTGAATTTGTTATGTCTGCCTGCAGAAAGTCCACAAGACCTTCCTCTAAATAGAGCAACGCCTGCTTGAGGCTGATTATCCTTTCGCCGAGAGCAACCCTAAGCTTTGACTTCGCCCTGTACTTCTTGAGTCCGTTGACGTCTTCGGGATGTACCGGTTCTTCCGCAAAAAGGACGGAATATTTTTCAAGCATGCGAGCGATCATGATTGCAGAGTTTGCGTTGAATCTGCCGTGGTGCTCGATCAGGAGGTCCACGGAATCCCCGACGCTTTCCCTGACCGCATTTACTATGGCCTCCGACTTTGAAAGCCCGTACCCGTCTATATAATCGTAGTAGTCGCCGAACGGGTCGAATTTTAAAGCGGAGTATCCCTTGGCAACCCACTGCTTGGCTCTTTCGGCAAATTCATCGGGTTCCCTGCATTCTGAGTACCACCCGTTAGCATACACCCTTATTCTCTTTCTGTACTCTCCGCCAACGATCCGGTAGAGCGGAGTTCCAGTCACCTTGCCGATGATATCCCATGATGCTATATCAAATGCGCTCAGCGCGGTCGTCGACTCGAACGACTCGGGAAGGTAAAAATCGTGCCTGTACCAGTCACGCGTGTTCCTTTCGACATCGAATACTTCCCTGTTTATGTAGAGGCGCGACACCTCCCTGAGTGCCTCAATAACGGGTAAAACACGTAGTGTAGGCACTGCCTCTCCATAGCCCACGTAACCATCGTCTGTGGTTATCTTAAGAAGAATCATGGTGGACGCCCATCCGGCGCCCTTCGATGGCTTTCCTTCGCCAAGTTCGTAGATCTCGATATTTGTTATTTTTGTCATTAAGCATCGACACTACGACCGAACATACCCCACCGACCGCCCTAGGAGCGACTTCCTTGTCCGCGCCACTCTCGGGCCCCTGCTAGAGCTCGTTCACGCCCTAGTACCTGCATGCCCAGACTACTGGCGCGCTACGCTCACTTGCGATTCCGATACACGCATACACTTAAGCATTCCGACGCTTCTGTCTCTCATGATAAGGAGTCCTGCAAAGGTGGGCTGACTTAACAATTAAGGGGAGATCGGTCTGGCTTTGAAAACGGTAGCTCCGGGTCGTGCGGATGAAATCTGAGTGAAAAATTCGAAATCAGAGAACAGCTATATTCAAACGTATCTCAGGTTGTGGCAGTTTCCAAGGATACCAAAAACAAGCCGCTCAGATCAATCCCTAAAAGTAGAAACTTGTCGCTCGTCAGGTGACTCCCCGGGCGCACGACCCAAAAGGCCCTCTCGCATCAAAAGAAGCCATCGGTCAGGAACAAATCTGAAAAAGGGAAATGGAAAGTAGTAGACGGGGCACACGCGGATTCAGCGTAGATCACCTATAGTGTAAAAGGGGAAGCCACTCTTGATAGTGGCAAGCCTCGGTTTTGCGCGGTGCACTGCTCACGCTGCCACGGTGAATCACTGAAATATCTTGCCTGTGGACCTGACGTTATTCGCAAAAGCACTTACTGGGTCGGCGGCACGCCGTATGGCTGGGAAGGCGGTACCTGACCAGGCGCAGGCGGCGCCAAGGAACCCCTGTCGTTCAGGTATACGAGTAAAAGGATAGTCGCATAAGGGACAGTAAAGAAGTTGAGCACGGGTACGCCGCTAAGGAGAGCAGCTATGAGGAGAATCACGAATGAGAGACCGTCCTGGCTTGCCATTTCACTCAACCACCGGTAGGTAGCGCTGATCGCCGAAGAAGCTGGCATGCCCTGTGTGAACATGAGTGATTCGACAACGACAAAATACATGAGCGCCAGTCCAGTTATAAGCCATCCTACGAATGGAACGAATGAGAAGAGCGCACCAATTGCACCAAGTATAAGTGAGACCAGAAGAACATCGCCGAAACGCGAAGTCATCTCAGCTCGGGCACCGCTGAGTGAGAAGGGCGCGCCAGTCACAGCATTCCGAGATTCGACAACCACAAGAGATAGGAATATTCCGAGTAAGAACCAGCTTACGAAACTCACCGCGGCACCGATCACTCCACCGAAAAGAAACGGAAGCGGAAGGGACGTCGAAGTGAAAAGTACTCCTCGATATATAATCAGTAGAAGAGCAACGCCGACGATGGCGCCAACCACAATATCCGCGATGAACAGAATGACCATCGGAAGTATTAGACCCAAGTTCTTTGTGAAAATGTTGACTGCTCTTTCAAAACGGTTTGGCTGATATCCCCCGGCCGGCTGCTGGTAGCCTGATGGCTGCACGGGCTGCGCACCATATGGCTGCACTCCAGGCACGCTTTGCGTGCCTCCGATCTGACCGGAAGAGGGGGGGAGAGCCGCCCCGCACTTAACACAGAACTTCGCACCGTCGTCGTTTGGCGAGCCACAGGTAGGACAGTATTTTGTCAATTTAAAGACGGGATAGTCTGGCTCCAAATAAGATTTTCGACATGAGTCAAGCCGGGTCGTTGGGGTCGCGAACGGTCTATTGCGACCAATGGGCATATCGCTACGCACTCCCAGAATGAACTGTGATATGAGAAAAGCGGTCGGCTTAACTCACGGAGCGGGATACTCCCTCGCAACCTGAGATCCTTGTGCGGTGTTGCAGCGCAAATGGTTCTGCTCGGTGCGCTGTAACCGACCAACGTGTTACGATAGGCCAAAGCATACACGTCTAACGGCGGTGAGTGCGCTAGATAGCGTCACAAATGGACCTTGGGGGCCGTGATCCTTCCGGATAAGTAGCGATGGTATTCTTCGCCTACTGTCGTCATGCAGCACGACCCTAGCCTTTGCGTCGACGTCAGGAACCTCAAGGCCAACCTGAGAACGGTCGGTTCTCGATGCAGGCTCGCGTACGCGAAGGTCCTCCGCTCCCTCGTCGCGTTCGTGCTGAAGATGGGTCAGAAGGACGCAAGCGCAGCGAAGATCTTCGACCTCCTGACCAAGCCGCTTGCGAGGTCAGGTTACTGGAGCTAGAACGGAATGCCAAACTTCAGTTGAACTTCGATTTGGACCTGACGTGTCCTGCAAACTTCTAGGCGCTGCCGCTACCCGTGACTGGAGCCGCTTGCCCTTCCTCCGGGGGCGGAGGGGGTGGAAGTTCCTCGGATGGCGCTGCTTTCAAAGTGACTGCTCTGGCGTCGCGCCTTCCGTCGCGGAACTCGAAGGCGCCCTGAAGCATCTTCAGGATGGACGAGAGCTCCAGAAGGGCGAGGGTGACTAGGAGGGTGATCCCGATGACAAGGGTCCCTATGCAGGATTCCTCAGGCCGATCGTGAAGGTGATTATCCCGCCGACGAGGATGAAGTAATAGAACAGGCCCGTCAGCGCCCCGAGGGCGACCTTCAGAGGCCCCCTGACCGTAAGGGGGGATTTGATGGTGCTGTGCGCGATCTTTACCACTATCAACGCCACCACGAGAACCAGATAGAACGGGCCGTTGACGAAGTCGAAGAGATCAGAAGTTATGCTTAGCCCGAAACCCGAGCCTGCGGAAGAGGCGAGACCACTCAGAAGCCCAACCGCCAGCCGCACACCGTCGGCGATTGCAAGATAGACCAGGCCCAAGAATATGCCGATGACCAGCCCTGCGGTGCTGATCTTCCAGCCCGGTTTGGTTTCCTTAGGGAGGGTCAACTCGTCACGCACCTCCAGGTGCTAAACTGGTAGCGTTAACCGCGACCACGAAGTTGGCGCTGGCGGAAATGGGGATGAGACCACCCAAGTTGGCTGTCGCTGTCGCGACGAGCGTCAAGCTCTTGATGGCGGCGAGGGATGCAGCAACGCTGGGTGTGAGCGCAGGGAGATTGATGCTCAGCTGGGTGGTCGAGCCGGGTGGCAGGTCCACCGGTCCGGTCGAGGGCACGTGTACGGAATACAGCTGGGTCCCGTTGGGAAAGAGCACCTGGACGTTCAGGTGGACCCCGTCAATTGGCAGGAAGCCATGGTTCGTGATCTTGAAGCTGGTGGGGTGCTGAAGAAAGAGCTGTTAGACTTAGACTCCGAGTTTGTATGGTTAGGGACGATCGATATCGATCCTAGTCCGTTACCGCTGGGAGGAGCACCGAAGCGATTGGAAGGGCGACGGTTAGGAGCGCAAGAAGCCACGTGACGGCCGATAGGATACCGAGCACCGTCCACAGCTTCAAACGTTAACGAAGATAGACAACTCAAAGCCGTATTTAAGAATGACCGAAGTTTCGGTGTGTTGCACGAATCGAATTCATGATCCATAGATTTTGATTCAGGTGTGCTTGTGTTGATGGGGACACTCTCCGACACCATGTCTTTGTCAGGCAAAGGGACTGGCACAGTTATAACGAGGCTCTCGTGAGGAGAGAGAGGGACAGGAGAGAGGGACTGAACCTCGACTCTCAGCGGTGAGGGGTGGAAGGGGGGCTGAACCAGGCGAACGATAGAAGGTGGGCCAGCCCTACCACTACCCCAACTCCTACATTAGGCTCCTCGTCTTCGTCAGGCTGCTTTTCCGCCAGCCCTACAGGTAGACCGAGGGGTTCGTCCACTTCCTCTCCAGGTTCGTAAGGGGCTCCAGGCACCGGACCACTTCACCATTGACAGGAGGGCGAACAGGCTCCAGGTCGACTTGGACGAATCGCCGCTCAAGCCGAAGAACACGGTCAGCGTCGCAGTAGACTCGTTGGGCGTAAGGATCCACGACGGGTGCGACTGGTTTTGAAGGGTCTAGAAGGTGAAGAAGGGGCGACCTGGCTGTATTATCCTGCAACCTCCTCATCACAAAAGGCCATCTATTACCTCATTGTACAGGCCCCCCACCCTGTCACGCTCAAATTTTACCGACATATTGCACACCTTATCCCGACAGGATCGGGGCCGTACCGGCAGGTTTATTACTTACTCTAAAATACCCGCTGTATGTCCGGTGTTCCGAGAAACAAGCTTTTGGGGTTGCAGGTGTACAACCCCGATGGCACCCTTCTAGGCACGGTTCAGGATATAGTTCTTCCGCTTGATCAGGGCTCATCCATTTCGCTTAGTATTCTTACGAGGTCCCAGCAGCTTCAGCAGGTGGACTGGTCAAAGGTTAGCGCTGTTGGAGACATTGTTATTCTCAGGGAAAAAATAGAGGTTCAGAATACCCCCACGCTTCAACCTCAGCCTGGGATCGGGTCTGCCTCGTATCCTCAGACCGTATCTGGAGCTGCCCAGTCGCAGCCAACCGCACCGCAGCAGAGCCAGCAGTCAGGGGGGCAATCCCTGCTTGGAAAAGTGGGCGGCGTCTTTGGAAAGAAGGACCAGCCGAAATGCTCCTACTGCGGCGGTCCCCTTACATATATAAGTCAGTACAATCGCTGGTACTGCTACAAATGCGGAAAGTATAACTGACGACTGCTATCCCTCTAGTACCGGTTGCACAGTGAACTACCTCGCCCTTACGGAAGGGGACTTCCCCTCGCCCCCTTAACCCCCGAAAAGTTAAAGCGTGGATAACATTCGCAGGAAAGAGTAAAAAAGGGAGGACTACTGGTTCTGGGGCCCCCGGGGTTCCTTGTTCGTTTCTTGAGTTCCGGCGGGCGTAGCACCTTGTTGTGGCTGCAGAATCTGCATTGGATTTGTCCCTCCGAGAAGAATATTCACAGGGTAATAGGGCACACCTAGGTACATGTTGGTTGCAGCAGGGTCTGTGCGCTGAGCCATTATCTCGGCGAGTCTAGCCCTGACCGCCGTGTTCGTGTCAAGTCCTATTCCGCTGAATTGCACCACTCGCCTGAGCGTCTCATCTTCAGGCTCGATCCTGATAACCCGGCTCATTATGAGGTTTATACCGATCTCGGCAAGGTTCACCTTTAAGGCGGCGGTTACAGCTTCACTGATCTTGTGAAGACTTGCGTACACCTCTCGTATTGATATATTGTTTAGCACTTGGGAAACAGCCTGGTCTATGATGGGCGACATGTAGGTTGCAAGGTCGTTAACCGTGTAAAATGCGCCGTTCAGCTGCACCGCCTGGATGAGTTTAACGGGGTCGGCCACCTGAAAGTAGTAGGCCACCTGATACTGGAGAGGAATCAGCTCCGATGACTGTGACACGCTGATACTTCTTGCCTCAAACCTCGCAAGGCTGGCAAACAGAGCCTCAACGGTCCAAGGAACGTTGCCGCCATAACCCAGTCTTGAAAAGAAGTTACTCACCGGATTGTTCGGCGTGTTAAGATCGTACGCCCCGGAATCGTATACCGCAGTGATCTGGCCCTGTATCCTTACCACCGACTTCTGGTTGGATTCAACTATCAGCCTTGAGCGGTTTCTGATGTCTACGTTATGGTCACGCCATAGGATCACACCCGGACCAAGTGCGTCCTGCCCGTTTTCCTGTAGGGTCCTTATAACAGCCCTGAAAACTGTGGACATGATAAATCAACGACTTGTGCCCATGATAAAAGCTTTTTTAGCATCGCAAAACGGTCACAGGGCATACATCAGGTCTTGTGCTTTCGACTCGGTGAGGTGCACAACCTGAGATGGGAACGCCCAGCTTTAGGGCGCGCTTACCCTTTCGCAGAACTAAGCGGAATAGCACATGTAAGGAACACGCTCAAAACTCACGTCTACCCCGCCCAGAATAAAATTGTTCTCTTGTTGCGTGATCTACGCTCATTAGGGGCAGGTTTCGAAAACTGCACAAAGCTCGCGGAAACCGGTGTGGGTCCGACATGGGGTAGCTGTGTATGCGGCTTGTGTCATTGGCGTTCAACGGTGAACCTGAACCAGAGAATGCGGTCCGGATCCCATCCCCCTCGTACTGTCAACCAAATTAAGGTTGAGTCGAAATATCTGCTAGAGTGAAACTCCTGACATAGAAGGCTGGACCAGGCACGTGAACAAGAGTAGAACACTACCCGGAGCACGCAGGAGGGAGACGGTGTGCTTTGGGTGTATAAGGATGGCGCTGAAAAGCCAGCGATAGAGCTATGCAAAAGCCTTGGTAACTCTGCCCGGGCAGAAATGTTGCGTAGACCAAAAGGTTTTATACATGCATGTATGCGTTAACACATGGCTGGCATATCAGATTCTCCGTTGGCGCCGCTCGAAAAGCTTGCGTTGATGCTTCCGGGGTTTAAAGGGTACAAAAGGAAGGATCTGATCAGACAGGATGACGCACTAGTTCGTAATGCAATAAAGATGAGACTTGTGAGCGCTCAGGATGAAATAGGTATCAAGGAGTCAAGGATTGCCCAGGCAAATCCTTTCGATGATAGGATAGCCGCCTACGAAGATGTGCAGTCCCAGCTCAGAAGAATTGCGGAGGAAGTGGGGGGCGCGCCGGGCGGAATGTATACTTATTATACGAGGTACAAGATGTTTGAGGAAGACATGATGAAGATAGTCGAGTATGATTACAGGTTGCTCACGCTTGCCGAAGAGGTTCTCAAACAGGCGAGGGGTGAAGCAGATCCAACTTCGATAAACAGCATACTCGAGCAGCTGAGAGTCGCTTTTTCAGATAGACAGAGACTATTTGCCCCTGAAAGCGTCAGGTGATCGTGTTGCAGCCACCGGTTCCGGGCACGGGTGGCTCACGCCGGCGTGAGCCAGTAACGTGGAATGTTGTGGCCGGAATGGGCTATTCCTTTCTACTCATGCTAGGTGCGGCTGCTTTCCAGCTCGTAATTGAAGTTTTTCTGCCAAGGCCCACTTTTGGCATTTACCTTTCCCCCCTCTATGCCTTTGCGAGTGGCAGAGTCGTGAGCGGGCTAGCCGATACCCTGCTCTATTCACTTGTGGTCCTGTACAATTCAAAATGGTCATCGAGGACTCGGGAGGAAAGGTATACCAGCACTCTTTCCGCCTGGTGTACCCTTTCACTCATCTTTGTAACTGTTCTCTTTGACGCCACCGCCGGCTATCCCGTTCAAACAAGACTCGGAGCCTTTGTTCTTGCAGGCGCTTTGAGTGGTCTGATAGGCGGCCTTATCTCAGCGGCCAGATCCTTTCATCCGATGCCTTCCTGAGTAGCCCGAACAGGTTTCATTCGAGAACGCATGTGGATAAGACTCGAGCTCAACCGGAAGGAGTTTTGCGGTGCGTGTCCAAGCGCCCACATACCATCTCCAAGCTACTATTCTTCAGCGTCGTAAACCAGCGCACGGCCTAAAACGGAAAGTTTACCGCGGCGGCACCAGGCTGCTGCCGGCTACCGAGCTCTTCAGCGGCAACTGCGAGCGCTAAAATAAGACGCTCGTCAGGCGCCTGAGCCGCTAGTCTGACAACATATGTATGCGGGTTTGACAGGGAAAGGGCTGCAAAAGCGGAAAAGTCCTGGTGGATAGCTGCGACTTCGGTCCCGGTTGAGCTTATCACTTTATAATTATACCCAAAGAGGTCACCAATTGCATCCGCAATGCGCTGTTTCGCCGGATCCTCGACATACCACTCCTGATGCCCTATAGCTAACACTTTCCTGTTTACGTAACCAAGCAAGGAACCGTATGCATCCTTTACAGTTGTTGTATGATGTGGACCTACCTCATTTATATGGAACTGACCGTAGCCGTTTCCGCCAGAATCGACGAATTCATACTCGAGCTTCCAGTTGCTCTTCCTGTGAACCGTAAGATACGTGTTTCCCTGATGATCCACGACCACCCTGTCGCGAACTATGTGAAACCCTTTTTCTATCTTTCTTGTAACCAGGTACTGCCTGTAGGCCGGCTGGGAGGCGGATGCAGAGTCTTGACTTGGCTGCACCTGCTGCGCAACATTCGGCTGCTGCGGATACTGGAGACCGGTCTGAGCGGATATGCCCTGCGAGACGGGGGTGGACAGTCGTGAGCCGCAGTTCAGGCAGAAGTTTGCACCATCAGGTACCTGTGCACCGCAACTGCTGCAAAACGTCACAGTGCGTCTCTTTGCTGGCATAATATATGTGTTGTGCAGCGGGTCAAGTACCTCAGGAGGTGTGTATGTGAATACAATAGCACGCGCAATCTGGATCAGCGTTCTATGAGCCATAAATGCTTATATTAAGGCGCAGTTCGCATAATCGGCATTTGTGCAAAGTGTATGACATTGGTGTCGCCAGTTGTCAGACTACCTAAAGAAGCTCGCGTGGTGGTTGTTCGTGGGAACCAGAGGAGGTAACGCAAGACTTAGGATATGCACTCTGCTCAGGGAAAAACCACTTAACGCCAACCAGCTATCTAATTCCCTCAACCTGAACTACAGGACGGTGAAACACCATCTTGAAACGCTTACTAAGAACGGGTTCGTTGCAGAGATTGGCACGGGCTACGGAAAGGCGTACACACTCACGGAGGAATTCGACCGGATATCGGGATATCTTGAGGAAGAGCTAGGGGGGAAACTCAAGTGATGTACTGGCTGTTCCTAGAGGTGCTTGCCGGCGTAAACCTTGCGATTTCAGGTTTCATCACAACCGTGTACCTGAGAATGTACAAGAAAGCGCGATCTGCATTCACGGTTTCGCTCCTGCTTTTTTCCGTGCTTCTCGTAGTGCAGAGCTCCGTTGCACTCGTGGTTTTCCATGGAATGAGCCTCAGGTTTTCAGCGGACGTCGCTGAACCCCTTCTTGCACTAATGGTAACCATAACCCTTGCATCGGTGGCTTTGCTTAAAGTAGTAAGCACATGAGTGACTGCGTTGGAAAAAGGTTATTAGGATTTGTGTGACTTTGTACACGGATGTCTCAATCCAAGGATAGCGGGCGTATGACCCGAATTGTCCTCGCAGCGGCGCTCGCGCTCGCCTTTGCTATCACCCTCGCGATACTCGTGACCGACAAGAACCTGCAGACTGATTTTGGAACGGTTTCGCCCTATTACCTTCACTGGTACGTCATGCTTTTTTCAGCCATTGTAGACGCCGCAGGTGTCATTCTGCTCATTGGCTCCGGCTCGAGCAGATTGCGCGCACTCGTAGCCTTCTGGTGCGCATTTATGGCGGTGCTCATGGTCGCCGATATTGCAACATACAGGCTCGTGGGTTTCTCCTCACCTTCCCAGTTTGCTCAGTATCTTTTTGGGCTGTCCTTCTATCGCGGCGCGCTTTCTTATGTTCCGGGACTGTATGACGCGCTTTTTGCCGTGTTCGTCGTTGGCCTCGTCATCGCTACCGTCCTGAAAAGATAGGGCATAATTGCCACTCGGGTCGGGCGCAAGTCCGATGTGCAAATTGTACACAATTCTGAAAAATTGGTATTAGCCGCTTCCCCATCATTTTCTTTGCAATGGACACAAAACTTTTGGCTGTAACTGCTCTTGCAGTTCTTCTAGCCGTTGCAACTCTGTCCTTCGGCCTGCTCTATGCGAGCACGAATTCGTCCTATGGCTCCCTTAAGACGCACTATAGTACGCTACAGGGCCAGTACACCGGACTAGAGACAACTCTCGCGCCTCAGGCTGTGCTCTCAAGCGCAATGTCGCACTGGAATGACATAGCGATAGAAAACCTTTCACTCGTTTCCGCGGGTTACGCTACAAACGCCACACTCGACTGGATAGGAGGTCCTCTGAGTGGCACATATACAGGGAGTGCACAGATAGATTCTGTGTGGAACAAGTTCTTTACGCTGTACGAGACCGTCTACTGGTACACCATAACACCGCCGACAGTGACCCAAGCGGTAAACGGCTATCAGGTGACAGGATATGCCCAGTTTTTCGTCGCACCTGCCGCTGACCCGGTTCATCTCGTCGCGCTCAATGTCACAGAGCACCTTTCGTACGTGCAGAATGGTCAGACATATGTAATTTCCAAAGAAATGTGGGAAGTCCACCCGCTTTCTCCAGACCAGGTGATAGCCGGCTACCCACCGCAGAAGTACATGCAGTCGCAGGTGGTTCTTGCCCAGGCGTATGGCCACTGGAATGCGATCGCAATCGAAAATGCTACGCTGATAACCTCGGAGTACTCTCAGGGGGCTGTCCTGCACTGGATCGGCGGCCCGCTTACTGGCAACTATACAGGACCGGGTTCAATAAACTCAACCTGGAACAAGTTTGCGAGTCTGTATGAATACGTCGTGTGGTACTCAATATTACCCCCCACTGTCGCCCTGAGTGGAACGAGTGCCATGGTTTACGCTCCGCTACAGTTCGTGGTCTATCCGTTTCCGACTCAAGCCAATCCCGCGCCACATAGCTATGTTCTCAATGTCACAGAGACTCTTTACTACACCTATAGCACACAGAGCGCCACCTGGCAGCTTACACAGGAGTATTGGGTGGTGCATCCCATCACGATATCCACTGTCGCAAGCGGCTACTTGCCGTCCACGTACAACGCCACCGGCTGAACGCAGATGACGGGTACGGTATGGACAGCTGTCGTGGTTCTTGGCATTGCAAACCTTGCCTCCTCAGCCGTCGTTTTCTGGTACACAGCAAGCGTCTGCAAGTTCAGGACTTCAGCCCTTACAACCTCCCTTTTTCTTTTTTCGCTTACTCTCTTTCTGTCGTCGGCCGCCCAGTCAGTCGTCTTTGTTCAAATGGCCCTTTCGCAACCCAAGTCCCTTGCGCTACTTGTGTCACTACCCACCTCGATTGAGCTTGTTGCCCTGCTACTCCTTGTTAGGATTGTGAGGACGTAAGGAGATGCCTCTATAGTAAGTAGGCTTTATGTGAGTCGACAGCCCGATACATTCGGGGTTATGGACACCTTTGAAACCATAAGGTCTAGGCTCTCCATCATGCACTTTAAGAAGGCCAGCGTCCCTTGGGAGGTAAAGATGGAAATTCTTGAAGCAGCAAGGCTTTCTCCAAGTGGGATCAACAGCCAACACTGGAGGTTCATTCTCATAAACGAAAGCCAGGACCTAGCAACACTTGCGAAGCTGAGTACAACCGGAAAGTGGGTGGAATCGGCCGACTTTGCAGTCGTCGTGCTCACGAATCAGGAGTATCCGTTCCATCTGCTCGATGCCGGTCAGGCAATTATGAGCATGGCGCTTGCCGCATGGAACAGAGGTGTCGGGTCGCGTATCTACACGGGCTTCAACAGAGAAAGAATGCGGGAATTCCTAGGTCTGTCCCAAACAGACGAAACGGGCGAAACACTGGATCTTACGATCACAGCCGTGGTGGGATTCGGCTATCCGGCAAGGAAGGTAGTCGGAAGAAAGAAAAGGCTCCCGCTAGAAAGAATAGCCTTCAAGGGTAAGTATGGCGTGCCGTTACGCGTATAGATCTCCGCTTGCCTCAAGTTCGGCTCGCTCCTTTGCTAGGGATGCCTGCGAGCTCAAGCGAAAGCTCAAGAAGAACCTGCGATGCAAGCTCAACATGCGCAGGCTCTATCTTCTCTAGACCCGTGTGCTCGAGCCTGGGATCGCCCGGTCCGTACGACACGATTTCGTGAGATACGCGCGCAAGGAGATTCATGTCGCTCGTCCCCGTTTTTACTATGACCCTCGGGGGTATCCCCTTCCTTCTCAGGCATTTTCTTAGCGCTGAGACTAGAGTCGTGTTTTCGGGTGTCACAACGGCAGGTATGGATTCTCCGACTTCGATATCCGAAGTACGCAGGAGACCCTTCGCGGCAAGAACTACCTGCTCGGGGTTGTCGGCCGGTGGAAGTCTTATATCGAGGGTGTATTCGCACATATCCGGAACAACGTTTCCGCTCGTACCGGAGCAGATTTTCGTGAGTGTGACATCGCGCGATTCGAAGCGAGTCCTCCCCGGTTTCTCGAGATGTTTCTTCAGCGCTTGGCAGGAGGCGATTGCAGCTTCGGCGGCATTGATACCGAGCCAATGGGACGCAGCATGGGCCGAAACCCCGTGCTCTCGCACCCTCAACTCCACCCTTCCACGATTACCTCTCACTATTCCGTCAAGGTTACTGGGCTCGCCTATGACCACATAGTCAAAATATTCGCCGGAGTCTATGAGTTCCTTTGCGCCGCGTCCGTCACCCTCTTCCGACACAACAGAGGCGACGACTAGCTCCATATCCTCAGCCAGGTGCAACATGGAAAATCGTTGCGCACAGAGAAGGAAGGAGGAAAGAGGACCTTTCGCATCAACCGCCCCCCGGCCAGTTACGACGTAGCCGTCGTCCGTCACAGGAATTACACCGGGCACCGTGTCGGCATGACCTACGAGTGCAACTTTCGGACCCCTACCCATCCTTCCTATGACGTTTCCTGTCTTGGTGCGGACGGTAGAAAACCCTGAGCTTCTGAGAGTCGCTTCGACTATGTCCTGAACCCTACCCTCGGCGCCCGAAGGTGAGTATTCACTGATGAGGCTCAGTAGCAGCGTCTTTGCGTCCATCCTGACTCAACTCTTCCAGTGTAGTCCTGAATCTTTCTTCAAACTCAGCTATATCAGAGTGCGTGAGCACGTAAGGCGGGAGCATTCTTACCACGTTTATACCCGCTGTGAGAAGCACAAGCCTGTTTGAGAGTGCGCCTTTGATTACCTCTGAAACCGGCCTGCGAAACTCCACGCCGATCATGAGCCCCTTTAGCCTTACACCCCTTATGAACTCGGCGAACTGCCTTGCAAGCGAGGCGAGCACGGTCTCCAGCTCGGACGACCTCTGCCTCAAGTTGGAAAGAATATCCGTATCGAGAAGCACACCGAGCGTGGCCGCTGCCGCTGCACTTACTATCGGGCCACCGGCGTAGGTCGAACCATGGTCCCCTGGGGAAAACTTTGTTCCGATTTCCCTTGACAAGAAGCACACGCTTGCTGGGAGACCGTTTGCAAGTCCCTTAGCCGCAACGAGGACGTCCGGCTGGAACTCAGAAAGGGAAGCCCACATTTCTCCCGTTCTTCCAAGCCCAGTCTGTATTTCGTCAGACACGAGAACCACACTGGCGTCTTGTGTGACCTCCCTCAGGGCCTTTCCGAACCCCACGGGTGCTGGGTTCACGCCTCCTTCTCCTTGAACTGGCTCATAGAGCACGCCACCGATTTCTCTGTCAGAGAGGGCCTGCTTGACACGCTCAATATTACCGTATTGGACGAACGTCACAGGAAAAAGCGGATCGAAACCAGTCCTGTACTTAGGATTCCAAGTGGCCGATAGCGCACCAAGCGTTCTTCCGTGGAAAGAGTTGGTAAACGCAAGGATTTTGTGCCTTCCTGTGTACCGCCGTATCGCTTTCAGCGCAAACTCCACCGCTTCGGTACCGGTGTTGAGGAGAACAGCCTTTGACTCAGGGATGGGCCTGATCCTCGAAAGCCGCTCCGCAAGCACCTCACGCGCGGGTGTATATGTTGAAAAATGGTTGGACTGCAATATCATTGCCTGCTCTGCCACAGCTTTCGCAACTTGCGGGTGGGCGTACCCGAGTATCGCGACTCCGTACGAGCCGGTCATGTCGAGATACTCCTTACCGTCCTCAGTGTAAACACGGACTCCAGAGCCCCTCGCAACCCTGAGGTCCTTTTTTGAATACAGGTCCAGGAAGAGGTCTAGCTCAGGGTTCTCGTGCATTGCCTTCACCAACCGTTGTTCCGAAATCTTCCTGATAGAGCAGGGATGCAAGTTCTTCCGACACAGGCACTATCTTAACTAATTTCACGCCAGCCTTAACTGCATCAACTGCAGCCATGACCTTTCTCTGCATACCCTGTCCGACCGCGGGAAGGATTTGCTGCGCCTGTTTGAGCGACAAGAAGTGCACGACACTACCCGAAACCATGACCCCAGGCACATTCGTCAGGAATATCAGTTCATCTGCAACAAGTGAACACGCGACCTTCTGCGCAAGAACATCGCTGTTGGTGTTGAGGAGCCGACCGGAGGGTGTTGCACACACAGGGGCAATCACAGGCACGTATCCCCCCCCAAGAAGGAGTGTTGCAAGCGTAGGGTCGAAGTCGACTATCCTGCCGCTGTAGCCACCATCAACAGCCTGCTGCCTACCACGTTCGTTTATTATGACTATCCGCTCCTTTCTTTCAGCCCTTACCTGAAGCCCATCCGCACCGCTGAGCCCCACTGCACGTACACCTTTGACAAGAAGCGCGGTCACGAGTGCTTTGTTCGCAAGACCTGCGATTGCCATCGTAACCGCGTTCATTGTCTGTTCGTCGGTGTACCTGCTTACGACTCCTTGGGGCGAAGTCACGACCTTCGGTTCAATTCCAAGTCTCTTCGTAAGTTCGTCCACTAACGCTCCGCCTCCGTGAACCACCAAGTCCTTTTTCAGTATGGGGGAGAGGGCGTTTACAGTTTTATCAAGCTCCCGAGCCAGTACGCTTCCTCCTATCTTAAATACTCTCACAGCGACCCATCTCATGCAGGGTGTAGAGGAGGCTGCAGAAGTCCTGTCGATTCGTCGAGCCCAGCCGCGATGTTGAACGCCTGTACCGCCTGACCCGCAGCGCCTTTGACCAAGTTGTCAAGTGCTCCGAAAAACACCAGGCGCGAAAGCCTTGCGTCAGATTCAAAACCAACATCCGCAAAGTTACTGCCGAGGGTGAATTTCGGGTCCGGGTATCTCTGAAGTTCTCCAGCCTGGTCGCGTACAATTCTAACAAACTTTCTCCCCCTGTAGAACTCGCGGTAAGCCTTCCACAGCTCTTCGACTCTTGCCCTTCCACCTGCGTGGGAAAGTGTCAGTATTCCCCGAATGTTGTTCACGGAAACCGGTGTAAACGCAACACTCATGCTCGAACCCGCAAGGCGTGAAAGCTCCTGTTCTATCTCTGCCGTATGCCTGTGGTTTGCAACAGAGTAGGCTCGCATGACACCAGTTCTCTCCGCATGACTTGACGTCACAGAGGAGGATCGACCGGCACCAGAGGAGCCAACGAGCGCGGTTACAGTAACCGGGCCGTTTTCGATGAGCCTGTTTGACACAGCGGGGGCGAGTGAAAGCAAGGCGGCACTCGGATTGCACCCGGGCGCGGCTATGAGTCTTGCGCGCTTAAGCTCATTTCCATATAGTTCGGGCAGACCGTACACCGCTCTATCAAGAAGGTCAGGCTGCATGTGTTCGCGACCATACCAGGTTTTGTAAGACTCAGCTGACTTCAATCTGAAGTCAGCACTAAGGTCCACTACGCCTATGCCGGACGCGGTAAATCTGGGTGTCACTTTCATGCTCTCACCGTGCGGAAGAGCAATGAACACCCAGTCGAGCGCGCTCGCCACAGGTTCTAGAGTCTCTGTAAATTTCAGTGTCACAAGCCCCCTCAAGTTTGGGTGCGCGCGGTGAACTGGTTCCCCCTTGAATTTCCTTGAGGTCACGCCGACTATTTCAACGCCCGGATGAAAAGAAAGTATACGAAGGAGTTCCCCTCCCGTATATCCAGAGCCGCCGACCACACCCACCTTGATACTCATCTTGCACACCCCGCCAGAAACTCGGCAATCTCATGTGCCACATCCGTGCCGGAAACTTCAGACACGGCTCTGAACTCTGGTACAGGATTCACCTCATTTACGATAAGGCCCAGCTCCTCGTCTTCCATGAGGTCCACGCCATATACACCTGCTCCGAACACGTTGGCAGCCCTTGTGCTGAGCTCTTCCACCTGTTTTGTGATATCCGCTTTCTCGGCTCTGCCGCCCAGCGCTACGTTGGTCCTGAACTCACCGTTCTGCGATACCCTGTATTCTGCGGCTACCGCACGATCCCCGACGACGAACACCCTCAGGTCACGAGGGGGTCTCCTCACGAATCGCTGGATATACATTGGCCTCATGGTGGCGCTGCCAGTCGCTTCACGATGTTCGGCTATGCTCTTCAGAGATTCCCTATCCGAAGCAAGTGACACGAGCCTTCCCCAGCTTCCAACGACAGGCTTGACGACAACCGGAAAGGAAAGCAGACCGCTATCGGTCACTCTGAGAGCCGCCTCTTTACTGAGACCAAGAAAAGCCTCTGGCACAGGCAAACCCCCATGTGAAAGTTTCATGGTAGCAATCGCCTTGTCGCCGGCTGCAAGTATCGCCGAGAAGGTGTTTACGGTTTTGAGACCAACCGTTTCGGAATGGGCCGCGCAGTAAAGTGCGTTGTAGTGGCTCATGCACCGAACAAAGGAAAGGCCGGACATCCGGGCAGGGGAGGAGAGTTCAAGCGGCCTTTCGTTAACCCTTATGTGCGTGAGCTCGGCTCCCAGTCCCTCAATGGCCCTTATGATCTGCTTCTCTTCCCATCTCGGGTTGTCGTAGTATATACGTACGTGCACCTGAGCTACTCGCCCCAGTCTTCGCTCCCATGGGCAGCCTCGGCAAGCAATTTCTTACCGGAGTCCTCTTTGACTTCAAGGGAAGTGCCACACTCGTCACAGCTAAAGATTTCTCCGATTAGTGCATCTTCCGGTATTTCAAGCGCAGCACCGCATATAGGACAGTCAAGCTTTCCCAAACTATTCACCTCCTCCCGCGGACATCTGAGACCCACCGGCCGCCTTGAGTGCGTCTTGAATCACCAGCCGGTGAACCTCTTCGAACTTCTCAAGATATCCGAGGATCGCCGCCTTTTCTTTTTCAAGAATCTGCTCTTCACGAGAGATGTAAGAGGAAAGTGCAACCGGGTTCGGACCACCAGGCGTGGGCCTCCTCCTCAGACTGGCTTCAGGGTTCAACATCTCGCGCACCTGATCCTCTGACACCGGAGTTGCGAGCTCATCAGTCAGGACAGCAGCCATCTTCGCGGGTTCCCGAAGGTGGCTAAAAGAAGCTCCAACTGCAAGATATGCCCTCCGGTAGGGAACCCCACGGGCAACGCTCAGCCACTCGGCGAGGTCTGTTGAGCACACAGGTCCTGTATAAAGAAAACTCATGGTTCTCTGAAGGTTGAACTTCATACCTGCCACCATACCTGTCACGACCCCTACGCTTTTTTCGGCATCCGATAGGGTTTGCCATAACAAGCCGTTTAGCTCCTGAAGGTCCAGATTGTATGAATGTGGAAGTCCCACGAGCGCAGAAAGCACACCACCGAGCGTTCCGGCGGCCTTTGAAGCCTTCGCGCGTACAAGCTCGGCCACAACAGGATTGCGCTTGTGAGGCATCATGCTACTTGTGGACACGAACTCATCAGGGATTTCCACGAAGTCGAATTCGTAGGAGGACCAGAGGATAATCTCTTCGCACAGACTTGAGAGAGTTGTCAGCGTCTGGGCACAGGCGTAAACTGTCTCAGTCACGAAATCACGCGCGGAGACGGCATCTACGGTGTTTTCAAGCACTTCGTCAAATCCGAGGAGTGCGGCCACTTTCCCTCGGTCTAAGTGCACTGTCGAGCCACACACCGCAGCCGAGCCCATCGGACACTGGTTTGAATGCTCGACTGCCCTTCGGACGCGCTCGAGGTCGCGTCCAAGAGCCTGATAGTGCGAAAGTAGCACGTGACCGATGGTTGAAGGCTGTGCCGCCTGCAGGTGCGTGTAAGCCGGAATCGGGCTCGTCAGATATTCCTTTGCGCGCTCAAGTAGCGAGCGCCTGAGCGAATGGACGAGGAGGAGAAGCCTGGTAAGTCTGAGCCTCGTCTTCATCCTGAGTGCTGTGGACACTTGGTCGTTTCTGCTCTTCCCGAGGTTAAGATACCCTCCCGATTCACCCGCAATCTTCGTGACGAGTTTCTCGACCGTCACATGAATATCTTCATCAAAAGGTTCCACGGTTAGGTCCTTGTCATAAATCGAGACAAGTGCCGAAAGGCAGGCCCTGGCGTCTTTGTCCGGCACGCTGTGGGAGGCGATAAGCGAGAGCATATGGGCGATGTTAATGACCACTACTTCCTTTGCTATCTCTCGGTCGGTGTCAGCCGACGAAGTGAACTCAGCGATCTCGCGGGGCTGGTCGCGCAGCGTGCTACTTCTGAGCAGGCTCAATCTTGAGTCCCTCCCTTACCTTATGGGCATGAATCGAGGACATACCCCACACCTTAATGAAACCCTCCGAAGCTGACTGGTCGAAATCTGAAGCAGAAGAGTACGTTGACGTCCTTTGCGAATATAGCGAGTGGGGCGAGTCGCGGGAAACGACGCTCAACACACCTTTGTGTATTCTTAGCCGTACCGTCCCCTCGACAGATTCTTGAGATGAGTCGAAGAGATGGTCCAGGTCGGCCTTTAACGGATCCACCCAGAGACCTGAGTAGACGAGCCAGGCCCACCTCGCTTCAGCCATACGTTTAAACTCGAGCTGATGTCTCGTCAATGTGAGCGATTCGAGCTCCTCGTGTGCTTTAATTATGGCCAGTGCCGCAGGAACTTCGTAAACTTCGCGTGACTTTATACCAACCACCCTGTCCTCAAGATGGTCGATCAGGCCGAAACCGTGCGCCCCAGCGGCCTTGTTTACGAGTTCGACGAAGGCCACCGGATCTGAGACCCCGTCAACACGAACCGGAACTCCTGTTTTGAATTCGAATTCAAGTTCTAGCGGTTCGTCGGGTGCATCCTGAACAGGTTTCACCCATTCGAGTGCGTCTTCCGGGACAGGCGAATTCAGGTTTTCAAGAGGACCACCCTCAACCGACCTTCCCCAGAGGTTCTGGTCGATACTGTACACTGAACTCTTTGTAGAGACAGGCAACTTATGTAGTCTTGCGTACTCAAGTTCCTCGTCCCTGCTCAGACCCCAGGTTCGCACGGGCGCGTGAACCTCTAGCTCGGGGTCGAGCGCGCGTATTGTTACTTCAAACCTTATCTGATCATTCCCCTTGCCCGTGCATCCGTGAGCGACGCCAGTGGCCCCCTCAACTCTTGCTAGCTCGACGAGCTTCTTTGCAATCAGAGGACGCGCAAGCGCCGTGCTGAGTGGGTACACGTTTTCGTACAGACCGTTCGCCTTAACAGCCGGAAACACGTACTCCTTGACGAATTCGGTCCGACAGTCCACTGTATGATGCTTTACGGCACCGGCTGAGTATGCCCTCTCCTCCACTGCCTTCAGGTCTTCGTTCTGCCCGACGTCAACCGTAAGTGTAACCACATCAGCTTTGAGTTTCTCTGAAATCCACTTGATCATGACCGTTGTGTCAAGTCCGCCCGAGTAGCCAAGTACGATTCGATCGCGCATGGAACAGCTCACACCGGGAGTATATTTATGTTTTTCGAAAATATATGGCCAAATAAAGAAAGCCATTACGGAAACGTAACGAATTGTCCGGTGACTTTTCGGGTCGCTCACTTGGACTGTGTTTCGAAAAGCAGACAGGATATCTGTCTACCATCGTAAGACTTGAGCGTGGGCTCGAAACCCTGGTAAAGCCTGACTGCCGCACCACCTTCGGCTGGCAACATCTCCTTGACCGCTCTTAGGCTTGCGACGGATTCGCGCTCTGCCTCTATGATCGCTTTGAGTCGTTCAGGAGAAACGCCAAAAATCTTGAGTGCAAAACGCCCATCCACAGTGATTTGCGTGTGTTCATCCACATAGTACTTCTCCTCCAGAAGATACTGCAGGTCCTCCTTCACTTCATCCGATGTCCACCCGCAGATCTCAAATGCCATGGGACACCTCGGGTGGAACCTGCAGCCGTACGGCAGAAAGATAAGGTTGGGTGCTTCTCCCCTAAGTATTATTCTTTCCTTTTTCACGTTGATCACTGGAACAGCGGACATCAACGAAACTGTATAAGGATGTTTTGGTTCCTTGATCACCCTCTTTGCCTGACCCGTCTCAACCATCTTGCCCGCATACATTACATAGATATGATTCGACATGTAGTAGGCGACTGATATGTTGTGTGTGATGAGTAGCACCCCCGACCTGAGCTCCTGTTTGATCTCTTTGATTAGCGCAAGGATTTGCGCCTGAACCGACACGTCGAGCGCACTCGTGGGCTCGTCGAGCACGAGCAGCTTCGGATCCGTTGAGATCGCCCTTGCCAGGGCTACCCTCTGTTTTTGGCCACCGGAAAGTTCGTGCGGGTACCTGTATGCGAAGTATTCGGGAAGCTTTACCTTTCTCAGAAGCTCAAAAACCCTCTCTCGTGCCGCCTCGCCGTTCATGTGACCTGTCTCAACCATAGGCTCCATAATTATGTCCTTTACCGTCATCCTTGGGTCAAGAGAAGCCGTGGGATCCTGGAAAACCATACCGAGACTCCTTCTGACCCTTTTCAGACCACTCCAACTCATATGAAGCAGGCTGTAGTCGTGCTCTATGGCCTTCCTCCTGTCTGCGTCACCGGACTCGAGAGCCTGCTCGTACTCGGCAAGCACACCTTCTGGCACATCAAACAGAATCTCCCCCGAGGTCGGCTTGGTCAGAAGCGTTATGAGCCTGCCGAGTGTGCTTTTTCCCGAGCCGCTCTCCCCCACAAGTCCAACTATCTCATCCGCTGGTATCTTTATGCTCACGCCGTCTACGGCCTTAACCTCAAGAGTACGGCCAAGTCCTAGAGGCGAACCCACCGGAAAGTACTTCTTCAGGTTATAGGCTGCGATAATCACTTACTGTCACCAAAGAGAAAACATGCAACCTGTCTTTTACCACCCAGGGTTATGAGGTCGGGCTTGAGTTTTTTGCACACATCCATCACATAGGGACATCTCGGGTGAAATGCACAGCCCGATGGAAGATTCTTGAGGTCTGGTATTTCGCCTTCAATACCTCTGATCTCCTTTTCAGTCAACGTGGGAACCGCACCGAGTAGAGCGACCGTATAAGGGTGCTTCGGTTCATTCACGATGTCATACGTCTCGCCCAGTTCCACTATGCTACCCGCATACATTATGGCTATCCTGTCTGATACCTCAGCTAACACAGATAGGTCGTGAGATATGAATACAATCGAAGACCCTTTGCTCTTCAGTCTTTTCACAAGTTCGAGCACCTGTGCCTGAATCGTAACGTCTAGTGCGCTTGTAGGCTCGTCCATTATGACAAGCTTTGGATTATTCGCAAGTGCTATAGCAATTACCACACGCTGACGCATACCGCCGGAAAGTTCGTGCGGGTACATGTCCACTACCTTTTCGGGGTGCGGCACACTCAGGTCTGAAAGAAGCTCTACAGCCTTGCGAACACCCTCCCTTATCAGAAGCCTTTTCCTGTAACCCCTGTAGAGCGGAACGTTCGTGACAGGTTTGTTGTCCCGAACAGCCTCGAGTACGCTTTTTTCGAATCCCGAAAGCCTCTGTCCTGCGAGCGAAAGAATTGCCCTTTCCTTTTTCACCTCACTCATTCCAGGCCTTTGCCAGATCGAGTTTATCTGCTCGTACAGACCGCCAAGGCCTTTCTCGTTCAGGAACCTTGTCAGGTCTCTCTCCTCGCGCGTCTTCAGTAGCATCACAACCTCACGCATGTCTTCCCGTGTAGCCCTGTTCCTCGCAAGGGCCCTTTCCGCAAGAAGTCTCGGGTTGTGATAGTAGATGACCTCGCCTATCTGGTAGCCTATCTTAAGCAGTGGGTTGAGAGAAGTCATTGAATCCTGAAACACCATTGTCATCTCCTTGCCGCGTATATGCAGGAGCTGCGAATTGAGCCTCTTAATGATTTTTCTGCCCCTCTTTGCTACGTATTTACCGTCAGGCCAGACGGCGTTTGTGATCAGGTTTCCATGTTCGGCGAAGATCACGTCGCCGCCTACTATCTTTGCGTTATCGGCCACAAGACCCATTATTGTTAGACCAAGCGTGCTCTTTCCCGAGCCGCTTTCTCCCGCGAGTCCGAGAACCTCACCCTTCCTCAGGCTCAGGTTCACGCCGTTTAGCACCTTGTACATTCCCCGCCTTGTATAGAACTCAAGCCTGAGGTCCCGGACGGTTAAGAGCTCGCTCACTCTGATCGCCTGCGTGGGTCAAACACATCCCTCAAACCCTCCCCCATCAGGTTTGCGGCAAGAGAAAAGAGCGTGATGATCGCACCGGGAAATATGACCGCCCAGGGCGCGGACTGCAGGTAGTTCAGTCCAAGCGTGGTAAGATAACCCAATTCAGGCAGGTTGGCATTTGGAATGAATCCGATGAACGAAAGAGTCGAAAATATCGGCATTATTACGCCCAAGTCGACCGAGACCTGCACGAAGACGGGGGGTAGTACATTCGGAACCACATGTTTGAAAAGAATTTTCAGTCCATTCATTCCGTAGAGCCTTGCCGAGTCGACATAGGGCAGGGTCTTTATCGATAGCGTAAGCGCCCTTCCATACCTTGCATATATTGGCCACCAGACAAGCGCAAGCGCAAATATCATGCTCGTATAAGTGCGTCCTATAACAAATCCCACCGCAAGCGCGAGCACAAGATAAGGGATCGAAAAAACGATATCCGTGATTCTCATCAGGAACTCATCAAGAGCGCCGCCGACGAAGCCAGAAATTACTCCCAAGATCACACCTATCACTGCTCCGCTCAGAACCACGGCAAGGGTGTAAGCCAGGTCGAACCTTATCGCCTTGAGTATGCTCGACCAGAGGTCTATACCATACGCAGTCGTACCTAGTGGGTGCAATACCGAGGGCGGAAGGGGAAGGGGGGAAGCAAAGTTTTCGACGAGGGAATTCGGGTTGGTTATTCCGAAGAGCTTGGGGTACACCTGCATCACGAATGCATCGATGAAGTACAGAAGAACGAGGACGGTACCCACGAGAGCTGACTTGTTCCTGAAAAGAACCTTGAACGAAAGCCTGAGTTCACTCTCTCTTTTTGTCTCCATTTGTTTCACCTAGTATCTTATCCTCGGGTCGATCAGGGCGTAGAGTATGTCGATTATGAGCGATGCAATCACGAGCGTTATACCAAATATGAGCGTCGAGCCCATGATTCCGCCAACGTCGTTATTGAGCAGGGCCTGCGTCGTCCAGTAGCCGATTCCCGGAATGTTGAATATCGACTCGATTACAACCACACCGCCTAGCAAGCCGGCAACAAGGTACACAAAGTTTGTGAGCGGCACTATTATTGCGTTTCTTCTCGCATGAATTGTTATTATATCCTTTTCTGGTACTCCCTTTGAGTACACGAACCTGATAAAGTCCTGCCCGAGCACGTCGAGCATTTGGGATCTCAGTAATCTTATGAAGGCTGCGAGTGAACCGAGCGCGAGTGAAAGCGCGGGCAGAATTAGATGCTCGAGGGCGCTGAGCGCCACGATGTAATTACCGTGCAGAAGCGCGTCTATTATCAGAATGTGCGTGGGGTAGGAAATACCCCCCTGATACCAGCTCACATTCTGTACAAGCAGAAGGTTTGCCGTTCCCGAGAACGGAAGCACCCTTAGGTACACACCGAAGATGATCACAAGAGAAAAAGCGACAAGGTAAACTGGCATTGAATAAAGGGTGAGCGCCCCGACCCTGGTAGACTGGTCGAGTACGCCGTCACGCCTGACTGCCGACCAGACCCCGAGAGGGATTCCGATGAGCCAAACCATTATCGATGCTAACACTGAAAGCATTATTGTGTTTGGCATGAAAAGCTCAATCGCGTGCGTAACCGGCCCCGAATATATTGGCGTGTTTGTGTAGCCGAGGTCTCCCTGAAGCACGGCCGCAAGCCAGTAGAAGTACTGAATATAAACTGGCTGATTCAGATGGAACTCCTGGATCAGCTTTTGAATCTCTGCCTGTCTTGCTGACGCCGGCAGGTGCGGATTGAGGTACTCGGCAAGAACCAAGTTCGTGCCGCCTGAGTGCGACAGAACGAACACGATAAACGTAAGTCCGATTATCGTCGGGATGAGAATGACGAGCCTTCTTATGATGTACTGCCAGAGTTTCATCCATATGTCGCCCTTATAACCGGAAAAAGGAAAAAGGGGATTTTTAGCCCTTGCTTTTTACGGGCAAAGGCTCGGCTTTTACTTTACCCACCAGAAGAACAGAGAGTCACCTGCTCCCCCTATCATCGGGTTTTCTTCGTAGCTTATCTCTCCGTGGTAGCCTGTCATGTAGGGCTTGACCACCCAGAACGAGTTAGGCTGTTGGGTGTACACGTACATGTAAAGGTTGATGGCTATCTGTTCGGCCTGCTTGTAGAGTTGCTCTGCCTTCACGGGGTTTGTGGTGGCGTCTGCCTGAGCGATCAGATTATTGAGCTCTTGGTACATTTGCGCCTGCTGCGTTTGGTTGATGCTCTGGAGGTACTGGACGCCCCAGCCGTCAGGACCCGGGTACGTTCCCCCAGTCTCATACATTGCGTTCACAAAGTCGGAAGGATAGGGGTAGTCCGCGATCCAGCCGAGGTAGTATATCGGCATAGGGTTCTGGCCCGGTATTTCATAGGCTATGATGGTTGAGAAGGGGACGTAAACCGGCGATGCCTGTATGTTCGGGTCCATCTCGTGTAGCGCCTGGGCCCACATCTGTGCCGCTGCGTAGTCCACCGTGTCACCCGAAGAAACCACTATCGGGATGTTGATGGATGTGTTGTAAAGTCCTGACTGCCTCATGAGCTCCTGTGCATAGCTCAGGTTGAAGTCAGGAACGCCGGTGAACTGAGAGGGCGGTGTATAGTACGGAAGACCGGGTATGA
>Ga0209012_1001172_pt1 | contig 29300 bp, 27 predicted proteins | sample RS3BMetagenome_FD_184735 | JGI IMG/M metagenome (GOLD analysis project Ga0209012, IMG submission 184735) | Ferric oxide microbial mat and aquatic microbial communities from Rainbow Spring, Yellowstone National Park, USA - RS3B (SPAdes) (version 3) ...
GCGGGCGCGGGCGCGGGCGCGGGCGCAGGCGCGGGCGCGGGCGCAGGCGCGGGTGCAGGCGCGGGCGCCGCTGCCGGGACGCTGCGCACCGAGGCCGACTTCGTCGAGACCGGCGGCGCGCTCGTGACGACCTCCTCCTCGTCGAACGCGGCCGCCGCCGCCGGCGCGGGGGGCGGCAGAGGCGCTGGCGGCGCGTGCGTGCGCGGGCGCACGGGAGGAGGAGGAGGAGCGTGCGGCGGCGGAGCGCGCGGTGCCGGCGGCCTCGGGGGCGGCAGCGCGGCCGCCTCGGTATCGCGCCCCCTCGTCGGCGCCTCGTGGTCGGCCCACGGATCGAGCAGGCCAGCGTGCTTCTCCGCCGCCGTCGGCACGTGGGAGGCGCGGTCGCCGCTCGCCTCCGACGCCGGCTCGAGCTCGATCTCGGCCGTGCTCGGCTCCCCCACGTCCTCCTCGCCCGTGGCCGGCGGCTCGCCCTCGACCGGCTCCCCGGCCGCCTGCCCGCCCGTCGACCGCAGCAGCTCGTCGACCGCCTCGGCCGCCGTCGGCGCGTTCGGCGGCGGACGTGACGACCCGTGCGAGACCGCCGCGGGCTGCGGGTTGTGGGCCATCCACTCGGCGAGCTCCGCGGCGTCGCGAGCGAGCGCGAGCGCCCGGTCGTCGTCCTGCGCCTCGCCGGCCGCCTGCGCCGCTCGGCGCAGCCACACGATCGCGTCGACGCGCTCGTTTCGCTTCCAGAGCGCCTCGGCGGTCTGCAGCGCCCAGGCGACGTCCTCGGCGTCGGTGTCGAGCGCGGGCGGGATCCCGACCATGGGTCGGGCCTATTCGTACCACGCGGGTCAGTGGCCGCGCACGAGGTACACTTTGCCGTCGTCCGACCCGAAAACGACGCTTCCGTCGTCCAGCAGCGTGGCCGGCGCGTCGACGTCCCCCCCGGTGTGGAAGCGCCAGAGCAGGTCGCCGCCGGCGTCGACCGCGTAGAGGTCGTCGTCCTGCGTGCCGAAGAGCAGCGCCCCGGCCTCGTCCTCGAGCGCGCCGCCGTGCACGCCGAACTCGCGCGCGCCCGTGCCCTGGATGCGGAAGTCGCCGCGCACCGAGCCGTCGGCGGCGCGCAACCGCACGAGGCGCGGGGTGGGGCCGTACACGCCGGCGAGCACGTCGCCGTCGCGCGCGATCGACAGGGTGCCGCGCACGAAGCCGCCCACGTTCGCGCGCCACACCACGTGCCCGTCGTCGGCGTCGAGCCGGACGACCTCGTCGCCGTCGGTCCCGACGAACGCCGCGCCGTCGTCGCCGATGGCCGGCGCGCCGTCCACGTCGGCGTCGAGATCCGTGCTCCACGCGAGCGCCCCCTCGGGCGACAGCGCGTACGCGTGGTGATCCTGCGACCCGAACACGACACGACCCGAGGGGGCGATCGCGGGCGCGGTGAACACCTTGCGCCTGGCGGCGAAGCGCCACTTCACGTACCCGAGCGGGGTGACGTCGTACACGACGCGCCCCGCGGCGAAGACGACCGAGCCGTCCTTCGCGAGGACGGGCCCCGTGTCGGCGTCGCCGTCGGTGTCGAGCGTCCAGCGAGTCTTGCCCTCGGGCGTGAGCGACACGAGCTCGTGCGCGTCGCTGCCGGCGTACAGCGTGCCGTCGTCGGCGACGCACGGCGTGGCGTACGCGCGGTCGCCGAGCGACACGGTCCAGCGCGGCGTGCCGTCGGCCCGCGCCAGCGCCGTGAGCGCGCCGCCCAGGGACGCGGCGTAGAGCGTCTGCCCGTCGGGCGAGACGGTCACCTGCGCCTCGACCGGGCCGCCGACGTCGCGCGACCAGACGACGCTCGGCCGCGAGACCGGCACGCGACCCGCCGCGCGATCGGTGTGGTGCGCATCGCCGTGGAGCATGCGCGCGTCGCGCACGCCCTCGATCTTCGCCGGCGGCGGCCCGCCGCCCACGCCGTGCGGTCCGGCCGTCGTCGCCGCGCGAGCCGCCTGCATCGTGGCCACGGTCGCACGCGCCCGCGCGGCCTCCCGCGCCCGCCACTTGAGCGCCGCAGCCGTGAGCACCATCGCCGCGAGCACCGCGACGACGACCAGGGGTACGCGCCTCACGCGCGGTCTATATCAGCGCGCCTTGGCTCGCGCCGCCCGGATGCGACGCTCCGATTCGCGTGCCTCATCGATGCCGAGGGCGTGCGGCGCCTCGTCCGGACGGCGGCGCGCGAGCCAGCCGATGAACGTCATGCCCGCAAGGCGCGCGTTGTCCGGGATGGCCGGGTCACGCATCAGGCGCATGATGTCGGCGATCAACCGCATTCGCTCGCTCTCGTCGCCCACGCTGCTCCCTCCCATCGGCTCTGCCGAGGACGTTCGCCGCACGACGACGGAATCCACTCCGGGATCCCCTTCGTCGTCGGCCCCACCGAGCGCTCCCCTCGGCCCTCTCTGGTCGGTCCGGGACACGTGCCGGGGAAGCATAGCAAGGCCGACGCGTCCGTCGAATTTGTCAAATCGGGTCGATGAGGACCTCGCGGTCCTTGGCCCCGTTGGCCGGCCCCACCAGCCCCCGGCGCTCCATCATCTCCACGATGCGCGCGGCGCGGTTGTATCCGAGCTGCAGCTTGCGCTGCAGCCACGAGGTCGAGCAGCGGCGCGTGTCGGCGACCAGGCGGACGGCGTCGTCGTACATCGGATCCTGCTCGGCGTCGTCCTGGGGGGGCGCGTCCTCGTCGTCGCGCGGCTTGAGGATGTTGTCGTCGTAGAGCGGCTCCCCTTGCGTGCGCAGGAAGTCGGTCACGCGCTGTACCTCCTCCTCGCTCACCCACGGGCACTGCACGCGCTTGGTGTCGTTGGTGCCATTGAGCTTGATGAGCATGTCGCCCATCCCGAGCAGGTGCTCGGCCCCCTGCTCGTCGAGGATCGTGCGCGAGTCGACCTTCTGCGAGACGCGGTAGGCGACGCGCGTCGGGAAATTCGCCTTGATGATGCCGGTGATGACGTCGACGCTCGGCCGCTGCGTCGCGAGGATGACGTGCATGCCGGCCGCGCGCGCCTTCTGGGCGAGGCGCGCCACCGCGGCCTCCACTTCCTTTCCCTGCTGCATCATCAGGTCCGCGAACTCGTCGACGACGATGACGACCCAGGGCAGCTTCTCGGGCAGCGGCGCCTCGCCTTCGTCGCTCCCCTTCTCGGCGGGGATCGCGTCGGGCAGGCCGTTGTGGTCCTTGGCGACGACCACGCGCGCGTTCGGGTTCTTCGCCTCGCCGCGCGCAACGCGCTCGACCCAGGCGTTGTAGGTCGCGACGTTCTTGGTCCCCGCGTCGGCGAAGAGCTGGTAGCGGCGCTCCATCTCGTCGACGGCCCACTTGAGCGCGGTCGCCGCCTGCTTCATGTCGGTCACGACCGGCAGCAGCATGTGCGGGATGCGGTCGAAGGGCGCGAGCTCGACGACCTTCGGGTCGACCATGAGCAGCCGCAGCTCGTCGGGCGAGCGGCGATAGAGCAGGGACAGGAGCATCACGTTGAGGCCGACGCTCTTGCCGGCGCCGGTCGCGCCCGCGACGATGACGTGCGGCATGCTCGCGAGGTCCGCGTAGACCGGGTTGCCGAGGATGTCGCGCCCGAGCACCACCGGCAGCGGCACCTCGAGCGACTGGAACCGGCGGTCCTCGATGAGGTCTCGCAGCACGACGCGCACCCGCTTGTCGTTGGGCAGCTCGAAGCCGATGCGGTTCTTGCCCGGGATGGGGGCGACGATGCGCACCTTGCGCGCGAGCGCGAGCGCCAGGTCGTCGGCGAGGCCGGCGACCTTGGACACCTTGGTGCCCGCGGCGGGCGACACCTCGTAGGTGGTCACGGTGGGCCCGGGCAGGATGTCCTCGACCTTGCCCTGCACACCGTAGTGCGCGAGCGTCTCGACCAGCTTGGTCGCATTCGCGAGGAGCTTGTCGCGGTCGATCGCCAGGTTGGGATCGACCTTCTCGGCGACCAGGAAGTCCATGCTCGGCAGCTCGAACGCGGAGGGGGGCTTGGGCGCGTCCTCGGGCGCGGCCTGCTCCTTCTCGAGCGCGGCGGACGTGTCGACGATCGTCGGCGCCGCCTTGCGGGGGCGCCTGGGCTTTCCGGGCGCCTCGATCGACGCCGCGATGGGCGCCGCGGGCGAGGGCGTGGGGGCGGGCGCGACGTCGGTGTGGTTCTCGGTGTCGTGCTCGGGCGCGGGCGCGGGCGCGGACGCGGACGCGGGTTCGGGCGCTGGCGCTGGCGCGGGATCGGGATCGGGATCGGGATCGGGATCGGGATCGAGCCCGGGCGCGGCCTCGGGCTCGCGCGCGGTCTCGGCCGCAGACGCCGTCGCGCCCTCGCCTTTCGGCTTGCGCCGCCGCTTCGGCGGCGCGGGCGCCGCGGTGTCGTTGCCCACGAGGGCCCCCGCGATCCCCTCCTCGAGGTCGAGCGGCAGCGCGGCGACGATGGCGTCGTCCTTGGGCGAGGTGTCGATGTTCGGCTCGCGCGCGAGCCGCTCGATCTCGTTGCGCTCGCGCTCGAGCGCCCGCGCCTGGCGCCACGCCTCGCCCAGGGCCTTGCACGAGGCCGCCGTCCACGCGGCCACGCGGGTCGCCACGCGCGCCACCAGACGCGCCAGCGCGATGAACGAGAACGCGGCGCGCCCGATGAGGATGAGCCCCAGGCACGCGAAGCCGACCAGGAACGATCCGGCCGTCGAGAACAGCGAGCGCGCCAGCTCGCCGAACAGCTCGCCCACCAGACCGCCGGAGGGCACCGACCCGAACGCCGTGCGCCCGGGGCTGCCCACCTGCACGAGCGCCGCGGTCACGATCGCGATGAGCAGATCGCCCGCGACGCGGCTCGGCGTCGCCACGCTCTCCTTGCCGCGCACGAGCGGGATGCCGAGCAGCAGCAGCTCGAGCGGAAGCGCCCAGGCGACCACGCCCACGAGGGACACGAGGCCGTGCGCGCACAGCTCGCCGACCGGGCCCACCCAGTTGCCCTGGGGGTAGGAGGCGAGCGCGAGCGCCAGAAAGAGCGCCAGCGTCCAGCCCACGAGCGCCGCCACCTCGCGCGAGCGGCCGTACGCTGCCGCGCCGCGCCCGAGGATCGTCGGCACGCGCGTGTTGGCGGGCGGCCGAGGACCGGCGCTCGCGGGGAGGTGACCCGGCGGCGCGAGGAGAGTTTCGCCGGATCGCGCGCGCGTGCTCGCGTCGCTCGGACGCGCGCGCGCAGGGTCGCTCGTCCGCGGGCGTGCACCCATCTCGCCCGCCGGCGGGCGTGCACCAACGTCGCCCGTCCGCGGGCGCGCACCAAGAAAGAGGCCGGGGACCGCCATCGCCTACGTTGTCCTACACCCGACGCTACGCCGCCCTGCGGCGATGAGGCAACTTCCCGAAACAATTCCTGCTCGCGCGGCCGGCGGCGGCCGGCGTAGCATCGGCGCACGATGGGACGGACGGGACGCAGGTGTCGTCATTGGTTGGCCGCGACGGCGCTCGCGATTTCGGCGCCCGCGGTCGCAGGGCTGACGAGCGGGTGCGCCGTCAGCGAAGCGGACGTTCACCGCTGGGAGACGACCGAGGCCGGGCCGGAGAAGCTCTACGCGATCGTCACCCACGACAAGTACGCGTGGTCCTTGCGTGACGAGGCGGCGCTGTCGCTCGTGCGCATGCACCCGCGCAACGGCAAGCGGGTGGGGCTCGAGTACCTGGCGCTCGGCTACGACACGTCGCAGGGCAAGGTGCAGGGCGCGCTGTCGGTGCTCACCGAGGAGGCGCGCCGCCACATCGTCGACGACATCACCCCCAAGCTGGTGGCGGCGATGACGCAGCCGCCACCGCCCAAGGCCGCCGAGGGGGCGGCGGCGCAGCCCGACCCGAGCATCCCCTACAAGGACGCGTCCTTCGCGCTGCTGTCGCACGAGCCGCCGCTGGTCGTCGACGAGAAGTCGAAGGGCGACATCGTCGCCGCGCTCACCCAGTGGGTCCAGACCGACTTCGAGGATCGCGTCGACAACGGCGACCAGCAGTTCGGCGTCGAGCAGATCATGCGCTTCCTCGGCGCGCCGAGCGTCAAAATGCTCCCGAGCACGATCACGCTCGACTCGACGAAGGTCGACAAGGCCTGCCAGCTCATCGCCGACATCGGCGACGACGACACGAAGAAGCGCGCCAGCGAGGCGCTCGTGGGCATGGCCAAGCAGATCGACTCGAGCGCGTGGCTCGACAAGCAGCGGGCGCTCGTCAACGAGGCCAACGCCCAGGCGAAGATCAGCGCGACCGCGGCGCAGGTCTCCGCGCAGCTGCAGCAATACCAGGAGCAGGAGCTCGTGAAGGTGTTCGCCGACATGAAGCGCGTCGGCGGGCGCCCGGTCGTCGAGTATTGCCTCGGCTTCGCGCGCGACAAGAACAAGAGCGAGAAGATGCGCGTCGACGCGCTCGCCGCGCTCGAGAACCGCGTCGACCGCACCAACCCGAGCGACGTCAACACCATCTTCGATCTGGTGAAGGACGACTCGACGCCCGACAAGGTGCGCGGGATGGCCATGGCGCGCCTGGGCGAGCTGCCCAAGGACATGGTCGTCCCCAAGCTCTACACGCTGTTCGACAAGAAGTGGCAGGTGCGCATCGACGCGGCGCGGCTGGTGCTCAAGAGCATGACCACCAAGGACGTGCCCGATTTCATGCGGCACCTGCCCGAGAACGCCAAGACGAAGATGGCGCTGAGCGAGCCGATCACGTACGGCGCGCTCATCCTGCAGATGGACCAGTCCGCGCCGGCCGGCGCGCCCAAGGCGCGCGACGTGCTGAACCAGTTCCTCGGCTCGGGCGTGCTCGGGGCGAAGCTGACCGCCGCCGGCTCGTACTACACGGCGAAGAAGTCCGACGCGGGGCCGGTGCGCGCGCTCGAGGGCGACAAGACGCCCGTGCCCAAGTGCAGCGACGCCGACGACTGCGGCTGGAGCTGCGACGTGCCCAAGCCCGGGTCCAAGGACAAGGAGACCAAGACCATCACGACCGTGGGGGAGTTCGTCCAGTGGTGCGTCGAGCCGTCGCTGCAGTAGGAGGCGACGCTGTGCAAACGGGCCCGGGGTCGGTACTCTAGGGCCGAGGGAAAGCTCGCGTTGCGATGAGCGCCGATCCGAACAAGAAGAGCGCACGGACGTTCCAGTGTCGCGACGTCCTGTGGGAGACGTTCGAGCAGATGGCGCGCGAGCTCGAGTGCAGCGTCGATTACCTCATCAACGAGGCGATGAAGCAGTACGCGCGTCAGCGCAGCTACGGCGGCGGCGCCGCGCGAACGCCGTACCCGGCGCCCGGTCGGGGGGTCGAGCAGCAGCAGCCCACGAGCGATCGCGGTTACGGCCCGCCGCCCTCGCCGGCAGCCGCGCCCCCGGCGATGCCGCCGCTGAGCCGTCCGCCCGCTGGCGGTCCGCTGCCGCCGCCACCGGGCGGTCGCGTCCCGCCGCCCGGCCGCCCGGCGCCGCTGCCGATGCCGCCGCCCCCGCGCGGCGCGATGCCGGTGCCGCCCCCGCGCGCGCCCAGCGGCATGGCGATGCCGGCCATGCCCGCGGTGCCTCGCTCGGTGCCGCCGCCGGCGCCGGGTCCGCGCAGCGTCCCCCCGCCCCTGCCGCGCGGGCCGACGCCCGTGCCCGGAGCGCCGGCGATGGGCAACGGCTTCCCGGCCGCCCCCGCGGTGCACGCGGCGACGCTGTCGCTCATCTACCAGGGCGAGCGCTACGCGATCACGAAGGACCGCTTCGTCATCGGGCGCGGCAAGCAGTCGAGCGATCTGACGCTCAAGGACCCGAACGTCTCGCGCCAGCACGCGATGGTCGAGTTCCAGAACGGCGTCTACTTCATGGTCGACATGGGCTCGACCAACGGGGTCGAGTTCAACGGCCAGCGCATCGCGCGCAAACAGATCGCCGAAGGCGACGTGTTCCGCATCTGCGATCACGAGATCATCTTCACCTACCGCTGAGCGGTCGCGGGGCGACGGGAGGGCCGCCATGAAGGTCGCCGTCGTGGGCGCCGGGGCGCTCGGCAGCGTGTACGGCGCGCACCTGGCGCTGCTCGGCGGCTGCGAGGTGACCGTCGTCGGGCGCTCCGCCGGGCCGGCGGCCCCGGTGCGCCTCGAGCGGGTCGACGACGGCGAGGTGCTCGTGTGGGCGCCGGCGCGCAAGACCGACCGGGTCCCGGCGGAGGCCGACGTGGTGCTGCTGTGCGTGCGCTACGAGCAGCTCGACGACGCGGCCGGGCGCGCCGCGGGCGGGAGCGCGCCGGTCGTCGTGATGACGCCGATGATGCCGCAGGACCACGCGCGCCTCGCCCGGGCGCTGCCGGGGCGCGTGCGCGCGGCGATGCCGAGCGTCGTGGCGTACGCCAACGAGGCGGGGGCGATCCGACACTGGCTGCCGCGCGTGGCCACGACGCTGGTCGAGCCGGGCGATCCGCCGGGCGCCGAGCAGGAGCTCCCGCGCCGCCTGGAGCGCGCCGGCGTGCACGCGAGGCTGCAGACGGGCGTGCTCGAGCGCAACGTCGCGACGACCGTGTCGTTCATCCCGCTGGCCATGGCGCTCGACGCGGCCGGGAGCATCGACGCGCTGCTCGGCGACGACGCGCTGCTGTCGCTCGCGTTCGCGGCGGTCCAGCAGGGGCGCGAGCTCGGGCGCGCGGTCGGCAAGGCGGAGGCGTGGGCGTCGATGCTGCTGCGCTTCGTGGGGCCCCGCACCCTCAAGGTCGGCGTCGGCGTCGCGCGCTCCCGGGCGCCGGAGGCCGTGCACTACGTCGAGGAGCACTTCGGGCGCAAGCTGCGCGCCCAGAACGTGCTCATGGCCGGGCGGATGGTGGACCTCGCGCGGGAGAAGGGCGTCCGGCACGACGCGCTCGAGGCGCTTCGGAAGCGACTCGCCGACGGGTGAGGCACGGCGGGGGGCGCGGCTGGCGCGGCCCCTCAGCGGTTCGCCGCGGCGACGTTGTCGACGGTGCCCTGCAGGTCGGCCGGCTGGATGGCGACGATCTTCATCGTCCGAGGGTCGACGACCACGTCGGTCGGGAAGCCGTTGCCGCTGCTCGGCGCGCCGCCCCACAGCTTGAGCGTCCACTGCGGGTCTGCGCACACCGCCCCCGTCGTCAGCGCGTACTCGTTGCGCCACGACTGCGCGGTGTCGAGCGTCGCCGGGTCGGTCTGCTGGTCCTGCGCCATCAGCGTGACGTAGCGGACCCCTTCGTCCTTCCACGTGGACCCGAGCAGCGGCGCGATGGCCTGCGCCTGCTTCTGGCAGTCGGAGCACCAGGTGGCCGACTCGTCGAGCACCAGCGCGCGCACGCCGCGGCTGCCGTCGCAGTCGAAGAAGTCGGTGACGGAGACGCGCGTCGGCTGCGCGGCGTCGTCGACGTACCCCTGCCAGGCGAGCGATGGATCGACGACGGCGCCGACGTCGGTGCCGTAGGGGCCTGCGGGGTACGCGCAGGCGCCGGACGCGCCGGGAGCGCCGGTCCCTCCGCCGCCTCCGCCCGAGCAGCCGGCGGCCATCACCGTCGAGAGGAGCGTCGCGAGGGCGGCGGGTGCGAGGCGCACGCCCCAAGTATGACCGCGCCTACCGGCAGATGTCGAAGCCGGGAAGCGACTGCTGGCTCGGGAGGCAGGCCTGCCCGCTCGGGCAGGTGCCGGCCACCATCGGGTTGCAGAGCAGGGTGCGGCCCATCGACGGCTGGCAGTCGTTCCGCGACAGGCACTGCACGCTCGACGCCATCCCGGTCGAGCCGTTCACGAGGCAGCAGACCTTGCCCGCCATCCCGGCGGCCTCGCAATCGGCCGTGTCGTCGCACGGGATGGAGAGCCCCGGGCACGAGCCGGTCGCGGTGCACGCATCCCCCTGGTCGGTCTTGCAGCACACCTGGCCGGGGACGTGGCAGTAGCCCGCGTTCGGGCAGTGCACGCCCGGGTCGCCGCCCTGGGCGTCGGGGCGCGCGTCGACCGTGGAGCCCGAGTCGTGCGACTCGGTCCCGGCATCGGCGGCGGTCTTGGGAGGAGCGGCCGCGTCGGCCTCCAGCAGGTCGCTGGGGGCCGCGCCGCCGCAGGCGGCCAGGGTGCAGGCCAGCGGGAGGACAAGCCAAGCGAGGGTGCGCATGCGTACAATCCTTCCGGAGAAATATGCCTGAGCCGGGCGCGGGGGCCAACCCGGCGCCCCCCTTCGCGCACCCGCCGGCTGCGTGCTAGAAGGCGCGTCCTCCATGGCCGAGCCCCACGTGCAGATCGACCGCGTGTTCGACGCGCTCGACGCGGCGGCCCTGGCGGCCGAGGGCCGACCCCAGCCCCGGCTCGTGGAGCCCCTCTCGGTCGACGAGTTCCGCGCCGCCGCGAAGCTCGACCCGAAGGCGATTCGCGACCGGCTCGACCGCGTCGTCATGGGCGAGGATCCCGAGCGCGGTCTGGACGAGCTGCTCGAGGCGGGGGCGCTGGCCGCCATCTTCCCCGAGGTGCACGCCATGGTCGGCTTCGGCGACGGCGAGTGGCGGCACAAGGACGTGTGGAAGCACACCAAACAGGTGGTGCGTCAGTCGGTGCCGCGGCTCGAGGTCCGCTGGGCGGCGCTCTTCCACGACATCGGCAAGATCAAGACACGCTCGATCACGCCCGACGGCAAGGTCCACTTCCTCGGTCATGCGGAGGTGGGCACGCGCATGTTCGACAAGCTCGACCGGCGCATGGGCCTCTTCGTCCGCGAGCCGCCGCTCAAGGAGACGGTGCGCTTCCTCATCTTGCACCACCTGCGCGCCAACCAGTACTCGCCCGACTGGACCGACAGCGCCGTGCGCCGATTCGCGCGCGAGCTCGGGGCCCACCTCGAAGACCTGCTCTGCCTGGCGCGCGCCGACATCACGACCAAGCGCCCGGAGAAGAAGCGCCGGGGGCTGCAGCAGATCGAGGAGCTCCAGCAGCGCATCAGCGGGCTCGCCGAAGAGGACGCGCGCGTGCCGCCGCTGCCGAGCGGCATCGGCGACGACATCATGAGAGCGTTCGGGGTGCCGCCGTCGCGCAAGATCGGCGAGGTGAAGAAGGCGCTCGAGGACGCCGTCGCCGCCGGCGAGATCGCGCCTCACCAGCCGGCCGAGGCGTACGTCGAGTTCGTCCGCGCCAACCGCGAACGCTTTGGGATTTGAGGAGAGAGCCGCCTGGCGGCTCTCCGTCACTGCGAGCCCTTGGTGGCGCGCTCCTCGATGGCGGCCATCGCGTCGTAGAGCTCGTGGTCGCGGTGCATGCACGGGTAGCAATCGCTGCGGCCGAGGAAGCCGCAGCCGCGCGTGGCCTGGTATTGCTGCAGGATGGGCAGCAGGCGCGCGTCGCCCGCCTGGCCGGCCTGGTCGAGCAGCGCGTGCTTGTCCTCGCACGAACGCGCAGCGCGGAATTCGAGCAGCACCGCGAGCGCGGGGCTGGCGCGCCGGCGCACGTCGTCGAGCTCGAGCGAGCGCCTGGCGCGCGCCGCCGCCTGCGGGTAGAGGCGCCCCGAGGCGCCGTAGGCGATGTCGTAGAGGATGTCGATGCCGCGCATGCCCATGCGCGACTCGAGCAGCACGAACGCGTCGTCCTGCGCGTCGCGGAACAGCGCGGCGTTGCGCACGTCCTCCTGGAGCTTCACGTCGGCCGACGCCTTCGGGTCGGCGGCGAGCCAGAGATCGGCCTCGCGCATGGCGCCCGGCGTGTTGCGCGCGCCGGTGTAGGCGCGCTCGAGCAGCATGTGCACGTCGGCGCGATCGGGGTCCTTCTTCTCGACGCTCGAGAGCTCGTCGATGGCCGTCGCGAAGTCGCCCTTGTCGATCTTGGCCTGGGCGGCCGCGATGACCTCGTCCTCCTTCGGATCGGCGGGCTTCGGCGGCGCGGCCACCGCCGAGCCGCTCGCGCTCGCGGTGGTGCCCGAGGCGGCGGGTGCCGACGGGTGGTGCGCCGACGTCGCGACCACGAAGACGAGGAGGCCGATGACGATGGCCCCCAGCGTCGATGCCGCCAGCACGATCATCCGCGGCGTCACCCAGGGCGGCGCCGACTTGAGGACGTTTCCGAGCGAGGCCCCCACGAGCGACGCCAGGCTCTGTTGCCCGTGCGCGGGCGCGCCCGGGAGGCTGATCCCCGGCTGGGCGAGGTTCGTCGGCCCGAGCGCCACCGCCGATCGCGGTCCGGTGATGTCGGCGCCGTGAGACACGTGTGCGCCGGAGAGAGACGGCGTCGACCCGAAGCTCGCGCGGCTCGGGTGCCCGCCGAGCGACGTGGGCGGCGGCAGCTCGACGATGAGGCCGCGCGCCGTCAGCTGCATCGTCGCCGCGTCGAGCGCGTCGATGAGCTGGCGCGCATCCGCGAACCGCGCGGTCGCCTCCTTCGCGAGCAGGCGCGTGACGATCGCGTCGATCTCGGGCGGCACGTTGGCGTCGGGCGCGCGATCGGCCATGCGGGGGATGGGCGCGGTCACGTGCATGCCGAGCAGCGTCACCTTGCTCTCGTGGTCGTAGGGGCGCGCGCCCGTGATCATCTCGAAGGTCATGACGCCGAGCGCGTACAGGTCCGCGCGCGGATCGACGGCCTGCCCGAGCGCCTGCTCGGGCGCCATGTACTCGGGCGTGCCGTACACCATGCCGAGCTGCGTGAGCACCTGCCCGGGGGCCTTGGCCTCCCCCACCAGCTCGCCCACGGGGACCTTCGCGATGCCGAAGTCGAGCACCTTGACGAAGTCGGCGTCGCCCTCGCGGGTGACGAGCATCACGTTCTCGGGCTTGAGGTCGCGGTGCACGATGCCGAGCGCGTGTGCGCGCGCCAGCGCGCTGGCGATCTGGCGCGTGACGTGGAGCGCCCGGCCGAGCTCGAGCGGGCCCTCGGCGACGGCCTCGCGCAGGCTCTTGCCCTCGACGAACTCGAGGACGAGAAAGAACGACCCGTCGTCGAGCTTGCCGAAGTCGGTCGCCGACGCGACGTTGGGGTGCTCGATGTGCGCGGCGGCCATCGCCTCGCGCTCGAAGCGCGCGACCACTTCGGGCAGCCGGCTCATCTCCGGGTGCAGCACCTTGACGGCCAGGCGCTTGCGCATGTGCGTGTGCTCGGCCTGGTAGACCGCGCCCATGCCGCCCTCGCCGATGAGCCGCTCGATCATGTAGCGGCCGCTGAGCACGACGCCGACGAGCGACGCGGCGCCGCCCGGGCGCATGCTGGGACGATCGCTCTTTCGCCCCTCCCGGCCGGGCGTCCCGCGCGACCCCTCGGCCCTGGTCGCGGGGGTGCCGGCCTGTTGGCCGGCCGCCCGGTAGCCGTCGCGGTCGGAGGGGGTGCTCATCGTCAAGCCGGAGCATGCGGCGGGCGAGCCCGCCGCGCTACTCGTCCAAGCTTAGCCCCGCGGTCAGGGACAGTGCGAACGAGTCTTCTCCCATGAACGGCTCGACGAACGGCAGCGACGTGCTCACCGCCCGCCCCGACGCGCCGTCGTCGTACATCGGCCCGAAAAAGCCGACCCCGAAACGCCCGCCCAGCTCGGCAAACAGCTCCCACGGTCCGCGGACCTTGTACCCCACGCCGATGCCGAGCGGCACGTCCAGCATGCCGCCGAAGACGTCGCCGTATGCGACGTCCACGCCGCCGCCGTTCGGGTCGGTCTCGGCGTGCTGGTAGCTCGTCTTGTACGTGTACGCGTAGCCGAATCCGGCGAACGCCCAGGCGCGCCACGGCGCCGTCAGCAGCGGCGGGGTGAAGCGCACGTGAAGCCCGCCCTCCCAGAACGTGCGCGTGCCGCGGTCCGACGTGGGGGACGCGTCCGTCGCGGCGTACGCGCCCAGCCGCACCATCGGCACGAGCGCCACGTGACCCTGCACCTGAAAGACCGGGCCGGGCTGGGGGCTGGCCCCGGCCGCATCGCCGCCCGTCGTGAAGCGGTCGATCGCGCCCGCCTGCGCGCCGAGGTCCCAGTGCACCTGCGCGTCCGCGCGAGCCGACCAGCCCAGCGCCGCCCCCGCCAGGGCCGCGGTCGCGAGCCATCGCCGGGTCGTTCTCACGGCGGCCCAGGTTAGTTCAATTCAAGCGAAGCCGAAGCGAAGAACGTGGCAGCGCCGCGTCCGCACGCCCGAAAGCGTGCGGAAGCACACCATGACGAGGTGCCGCGCTGCCACGCTCTGCCGTGGCCGCGACTACGAGCCGGTGACGACCGTGCAGACGTTGCCGTAGATGCCGAGGACGCTGAACGCCTTGTGATCGACGCTGGCGACCTGGGTGATCCCGCCGTCCTTCTTGGCGGCGTCGATCGAGCCGTCGCCGATCGCCACGATGCCGAGGATCGACATCGCGCAGGCCTCACCGGTCTTGTTTCCGGTGCCCGGGCCGACGCTCGAGCCGAGCGTGTAACCCGAGTAGAGGCCGCCTTGCACGATGCCCGGCCCCGCAATCGCGCAGCCCGAGACCATCGCCATGCCCGCCGCCAAACCGAGAAGCGCTGCCAGTTTCTTCATTGTCGTCTCCTGGTCGTTGATGGAGCCGGTCCGTCGACGGCGCGCGCGAAGGCGGCCAGCGACCGAACTGCTGCCGTTTGAAGCCCCCGCGGTACGTCGCCCCTGCTGAATCGATGCTGCGGTGATCCGCAGATGCTCGGGGGGGTGATGCGGGCGAGAGCCTAGGCCAGTGTCAATGAGAACGGAAGAGATCAGTGCGGTTCGACCGGCGGACGCTGCTCGAAGCCGAGATCGATGGAGACCCCACGGAGCAGGTAGTCGGTGTTCCCGAACCAGCGCCACAGGTACTCGCCGTACGCGTGGGCGCCGACGCGCACGGGCCCGAGGTGAACCCAGAGCCCCGCCTCGGCGCGCGGCGAGAACATCTCGGCGCTCCAGTGGGCGTGGAACACGTCGACGGTCACCGTCGAGAGGCCGCCGCCCACCTCGGGCTCGAACGGACCGAGCGCCATGGCCACGTAGACCCGCTGCAGGAGCGACAGGGCGTACGACTTGGAGTCGAGGATGCGCAGCGCCGGCTCGTTCGAGTACGTCAGGAGAAACGGCAGCACGTACGTCGTCGAGCGGACGCCGAGGCCGATCTCGGAGCCCTGGGACCAGTCGGGTCGGGCGCTGCCGATCGGGCGATACCACACTGGCGCGTAGTGCAGCTCCAGCACCGAGCGCTGGTGCTCTGGCTGCCAGGCCGACATGCTCCAGGCGAGGAGGAGGGGGGCGAGCGTCAATCGCGCGCCATCAAGCGCTCGCAGCCGCGAAAGTCAACGGCTACGCCGGCGCGGGCGCGGCCACGGTCCTGCCCCGAGAGGACCACGTCGAGCACGCGGCGGACCGGGCCGGCGAGCGTGATCGAACCGTTGAAGAGCGCGGACGCAGGTGGTGTCTTCGGTCCTTCAGAAATGGTTCGGACTCCGAACTATCTCCCACCCCGACTTTCGCCGAAGAGCCGATTTTTCTTCGCGTGCGATGTAGCGGGCTTGCGACGAAGCGGACCGCAGGCCTTTTCATGGCGTCCCCGCTCACCGCGCGCGCGTCCACCCCGCGTGCTTGCGTCGCGCGTACCGGAAGCGGTCCTCAGTTCAGGACGGTCGCCTTCGCGCGCAGCTCCTCGAGCCGCTGGCGGATGCTGCCGGCGTCGGGCGCCTGGGGGACGAGCTCGAGCAGTCGCGACAGGTCGGCGCGCGCGGCCTCCACGGCCCCGAGGCGGGCGGCCAGCAAGCCACGCTCGCGCAGCGCCGGCACCGAGTCGGGCGTCAGGCAGATGATGCGATCGAGCGCGAGCAGGGCGCGCGCGAAGTCGCCACGCGTCGCGTAGATCCATTTCAGGTTGATGAGCATGCGCACGAGCATCGTGCGCGGGCTGGCGGGAGCCAGGTGCTCGGTCGTCGACAGCGTCTGCGACGGGGCGGCGCGCGCGAGCAGCTTCTCGAGCGCCGGCGTGTCCAGACGACGTCCGGCGAAGAACGGATCGACGACGACGGGGGCGTCCTCGCGTCCGGGCGGATCGACCCGCACGAGGAAGTGCCCCGGGAAGCTGACGCCGCGCGCCCGCACGCCCACGCGCCGCGCCACCTCGACGTAGACGAGCGCGAGCGACAGCGGGATGCCGAGCTTGCGATCGAGCACGTCGGGCAAGAGGCTGTTCTTCGGGTCGTAGTAGTCCTGCTCGTTGCCGCGGAAGCCGAACTGCCCGTAGAGGTGCGCGGAGATCGCGTCGGCCTGCGCCTCGGCAGGCAGCAGCGCCAGATCGCGCGCGACGAGGGGCGCGGACAGCTCGTCGAAGCGCGCGAGGAGGCGATCGACGTCGAGCATCGCGTACGCGTCGCGCGCGATGAGCGCGGCGCCGGTGGCGACTTCGATGCACTCGTCGGGCAACGCGGCGAGCTGCTCGAAGCTCGCCGGCCGCGGCAGCTCGCCCGGGCGGGGCGGCTCGACGAAGGCTGGGCTCCCCGCCGACGGCGTCATCGAGGTCGACATCGAGCCATGGAATGCACCCTTTCGGAGCCGCCTGCAAGCGGCCCTTGACTCCGCATGGCAGCGTGCGCGATTCGTCTCGCCCCCGCATGGCCCCCAAGCCCTCGAACGGTACCGCTCTTCGCCGTCGCTTCGACCACGCCCGCGACGTCACCCCGCGCGCCATCACGGGCCGCGAGACGCCGCACGAGATCGTCACCCAGCGCTTCCCGGCGTACGTGGGCCGGCAGGAGCGCACGGCCTACGAGCTCATGCGGCGCAGCGTCGAGCAGGACTGCGCGATTTTCCTGACGTTCAGCGGCGCGATGACGCCGGCGGGGCTCCACCAGTCGTGCCTCATCCCGCTGCTCGAGCGCGGCATCGTCGACTGCATCACGACGACGGGCGCCAACCTCTATCACGACGCGCACCGCATCATCGGCCACCGCATCCGCGAGATCGACCCGACCGCCGGCGACCTGCAGTACCGGCTGGCGCGCATCATCCGCATCTACGACCTCGGCTTCTGGGAGGAGACGCTGCTCGAGACGGACCGGCTGTTCTCCGCCATCCTCCGCGGCCCGGAGTTCCAAAAGCGGATGACCACGCCCGAGCTGCACTACCTGCTCGGCGCGCGCATCGCGCAGGTCGAGAAGGCGCTCGGGGTGAAGGAGCCGTCGCTGCTGTCGACCGCCTGGCGGCTGGGCGTCCCCATCTTCGTCGGCGCCGTGCAGGACGGGTCGATCTTCCTCAACATCGTGAAGCTGAAGCGCCTGCTCGGCGAGACGTTCCGGCTCGAGATCGACGTCAACGACGACGTGTTCGAGATGGGGGCGATGCAGCACCACTGCTTCGCGTCGCTGAAGAAGCGCATGGCCGTGTGGATCCTCGGCGGCGGCGTCCCCAAGAACTACACGCTGCAGGGCGAGCCGCTGCTCGATCAGATCCTCGGGGTGCCGACGCACGGCTTCGACATCGACGTGCAGTTCTGCGTCGACCCGGTCGACAACGGCGCGCTCAGCTCGTGCCCCGCCGGCGAGGGCCACACCTGGGGCAAGGTCTCGGCCGAGAGCGTCGAGACGGGCAGCATGTACGTCCACTCCGACGTGACGGCCGTGTTTCCGTGGCTGACGTACGCGCTCCTTTCGGATCCCAAGATGAAGCGCAAGCCGCTCCGCCTCTACGACGGTCGCGCGGGCGCGGTGGCCACGCTGCAGCGGCAGATCGACAAGCGCAGCAAGGAGCTCGCGAAGACGATCGACTTCCCGCTGGTGGGCGGGCGCGCGCGCCGGCGCTAGACACTCGGGCATGCTGACCGAGCCGTCGCTCGACGACGCCAGGCGTGCGATCCGCGACAAGAACGATCACCTGCGCGCGCTCGTGCACGTCCTGCCGGAGCCGCTGCGGCCGCAAGGCGCCGGCGACGGTCCGCTCGCCGGCGTGCCCTACACCCTCAAGGACACGTGGGACACGCCCGGCATCCCGACCACCGGCGGCTCGTGGCGCCACCGGGCGCGCGTGCCGGGCCAGGGGTCGCCCGTGTACGACGCGCTGTCCTGCACCGGCGCCGTGCTGCTCGGCAAGAGCAACTGCTCGGACCTCGCGCTCGCGTGGGAGAGCTTCAATCACCTGGTGGGGCCGACCCGCAACCCGCACGACGCCTCGCGCTCGGCGGGCGGAAGCTCGGGCGGCGCGGCGTGCGCGGTCGCGAGCGGGATGGCGGCGTTCGACTGGGGGACGGACTTCGGCGGCTCGGTCCGCATCCCGGCGGCGTTCTGCGGCGTGACGGGGCTGCGCCTGTCGAGCGAGCCGTGGCCCGTCGACGAGCACCACTTCCCGCGGCTGTCGCCGAGCTTCTACCGGTGGGTGGGCATGGGGCCCATCGCGCGATCGGTGGCGGGCTGCCGCGCGCTCGTGCAGGCGATGCGCCCGGTGCGTCGCCCGTTCGACGAGGTGCGCACGCGCCTCGACGAGGTGGCGCTCTACGCGCCCGACCGCGCGTGCCTCGGGCGATGGCCGACCTTCGTCGCCGACGCGGCGCGCGCGCTGACGGGCGCGGGCGTCCGCTTCGAGCTCGAGCGCACGCTGCCGCCGCCGGCGCGCGTCAACGAGGTCTACAACGCGTACGTCTCCAGCCACTTCGACGACTTCTCGTCGACCGGAGAGCTCGAGTTCCGCGAGGGGCTCGCGGCGGTGCTGCTCGGCCTGGCCACGGCGGGGCGGCTCGACAAGCGCGTGCACCCGACGACCGGCGCGCTGCTCGCGCTGATGGCGCTCGGCAGGTGGACGCTCTACCGCGACGCGGCGCGATGGGAGGACGCGCTCGAAGACGTGCGCGCGCGCGTGCGCGCCGTGTGGGCGAGCGGACGCCTGCTCGTCACGCCGACGACGACCAGCCTGCCGCCGCGCCACGGTCGCTCGGCGCTCGACTGGTCGGTGCTGGCCTTCACGAAGCTCGGCAACCTCGTCGACGCGACGGGCATCGCCATTCCCTTCGGGCGCTTCGAGGGGACGTCGCTGCCGCGAAGCCTGCAGATCCTCGGGCCCCCCGGGAGCGAGCACGCCGTCATGGACCTGGCCGAGCGGCTCGAGGGCGCGGCGCGGTAAGATGAATCCTCGGACATGTCCCGCCCCACCCGAGCGCCCGCCGGACCGCGCCTCCGGGAAGCCGGTCCCGACTCGCGCCGGCGCCCGCCGATGCGCGGGCCGTCGCGGCGCATCGAGGCGACCTTCGGCTTCATCGATCTGGCGGGGTTCACGGCGCTGACCGAGGCGCACGGCGACTTCGACGCGGCGGACATCGCGACGCGCTTCGCCGAGCTGACGCGCGCGTCGCTCGGCGTGGGCGATCGGCTCGTGAAGACGATCGGCGACGCGGTGCTCCTCACCTCGCCGACCCCCGCCGGCGCGATCGAGCTCGTGGACCGGCTGCTCACGGCCGCCGCCAGCGACACGACGCTCCCCGCGCTGCGGGCCGGCTTCCACCACGGGTCGGCGATCGAGCGCGACGGCGACGTCTTCGGCGCGGCGGTCAACCTCGCGGCGCGCGTCGCCGCCGAGGCGTACGCAGGCGAAGTCCTGGTCACCGAGCCGATCGCGGAGGTCGCGCGCGAGCAGGGGATGCCCGTCGTGGAGATCGGCCCGGTGGCGCTGAAGAACGTCGGCTCCGCGACGGTCCTGTCGTCGCTCGGGTTCATGGTCGGCGCGATCGAGTCGGCGATCGACCCGGTGTGCCAGGCGATCGTCGACCGCCGCGCCGCCGCCGGGCAGCTCAGCTACCAGCAGACGACCTACTGGTTCTGCTCGCTCACGTGCGCGGCGGCGTTCGCGAGCAACCCGCAGTGGCACGTGGCCGACGCGGAGAGCCGCCGGCGTTGAGCGCGGCTCAGTCGAACGCGAGCGTGGACATGAGCTCGTACAGCGCGAACGCCGCCTCGGGCGTCCTGTGCTCGAACGCGAGCCCGGCGCGGTAGGGGGGGTCGCCGGGCGCGACCCACGCCACGCGGGCGCGCAGGACGAGCGGGTCCCAAAGTGTCGGCGCGGTGAACGACACCGTGACCGCGTCGCCGGGCGCGAGCCGCTGGTCGACGAGCACGCGCGCGCCGCCCAGGCCGAGGTTCTCCACGGGCGCGTGGCGCTGCCAGCCCGAGCTCACGTGCGTGACGAGCGCGCGCAGCCGCACGGCGCGACGCGCGTGCGCACGAAACGAGCCCGACCGGCTCGAGGGCGTGCCAGGGGAGCGGCCGCTCCCGACTGCCTCCATGCGCGAGCCCAAGGGCACCTGAGAGCCAGCGTATCACGTCCCGCCGCGGCGCCGCTCGCCGAGGCGGGCGACTCGGTTGGCCTTTTCTTGGCCGGGCGAGTTACGATGTCTTCGAATTCCGACGGGAGACGACGGCGCGATGACCCAGGACACCCGCAAAGATCGCCGCGTGAAGATCGTCAGCCTCAACGTCCGCTACAAGAGCGCGACCGTCGACGAGTTCATCGAGAACCACGCGCACGACGTGAGCCGCGGGGGCATCTACATCAAGACGGCGAACCCGTTCCCCGCGGGCACGCTGCTCAAGTTCGAGATCCGCCTGGCGAGCGATCAGGCCGTCATCGCCGGCGTCGGCCGCGTGGTCTGGAAGCGCGACGCGGCGTCGGCCAACGGCGAGCGCCCCGCCGGCATGGGCGTCAAGTTCATCAAGATCGACGAGCCGTCCAAGTCGGTCATCGACCGGCTGATCAACACGAAGAGCGACGCCGGGAAGGCGTACGAATCCGAAGCGGAGGTCGGCGCGCCTCTGGCGTCCGAGACCCCGCCGGCGGCGGCCGCGAGCGCCGCGCCGGAGAAGCGACCGGTGGCCGCGGTTTCGGGCGACCTCGGGCCGCAGCGCACGTCGACGCAGCTGGGGATGGGCGCGACGCCGGTCGCGCGCAAGGCGACCATGCTGGGGCTGGGCACCACGTCGTCGCCTCCGCCGAAATCGGAGTCGCCGGCGTCGGCGGCGGCCAAGCCCTCCCCCGCGCCCGCGGCGGCGCCGCAGCCCGCCTCCGGCGGCGGCACGGGCATGTTCCCGAAGACCGACCCCGAGAAGGACATGCCGCCCAAGCAGGAGCAGACCGTCATGAAGCAGGCGGCGGAGCTGCTCGAAGAAGCGCTGCGCGAGGCGGGTGGCTCGCTCGAGGAGCTCGGGACGAACCCCCTCTTCTCGGGCGGGGCGGCGCCGTCGGCCGGCGCGTCGGCGGCCGAGGAGGACGGCAAGGGCAAGGAGGCCGCCGACAGCCCCGCCGCCAGCGACGCGGGCGACGACGAAGCGAGCAAGGCGCGCGCGATGGTCGCCGAGATGGCGCCCGCCGCGAAGAAGACGACGTCCGAGCCGCCGCGCACCTCGCGCGAGTCGCCCGTGGCGAAGGCGCCGGAGCGCGACAGCGCGCCGCCGTCGAGCGAGGGCAAGCCCGTGAGCAGCCGCCCGGCCGCCGCGGAGCGCGCCTCGGCGCCGGCGAAGAAGGGCGGCTCGGGGGCGCTCGTCGTCGGGATCGCCGCGGCCGCGGCGCTCGCCGGCGCCGTGTTCCTCTACCGCGACAACCTGTTCGGGAGCGGCGCGACGGCGCCGTCGCCGTCGTCGACCGCCGCGCAGGCGGCCCCCATCGTGTCGACCGCCGCGGCGACGACGACGGAGCCGCCGGCGCCCACCCCCCCGCCGAGCGCCGCCGAATCGGCCACCGCAGAGCCGGCGGCTGCTTCCGCGAGCGCCGCCGCGCCGGCGAGTGCATCGCCGGCGGCGCACCCGCGGCCCACCACGGCGTCGCCCGCCGCGACTCACGCCGCCCCGCCCGTCGCCGCCACGCCCCCCGCGCCCAGGCCGAAGCCGGCCGCGGTCGAGCCCGCGGTGCCCAACACGCCGAGCCCCGCCACCGCGGCTGCGGCCGAAGCGTCGTCGCCTGCGACCGCCGCGCCCAGGCCGAAGCCCAAGCCCAAGCCCGCGGCCGCCGACGACAACCCCTATTGAGCGGTCACCGCCTGCGCAGGAACGGGTTCTGCGCTCGCTCGTCGCCGATCGTCGTGTCCGGTCCGTGGCCGGTCACCACATGCGCGTCGTCCGGCAACGTGAGCAGCCTGTCGTGGATGGATCGCAGGATCGCCTCCGAGTCGCCGCCCCACAGGTCGGTCCGGCCGATGCTGCCGCGAAAGAGCGTGTCGCCCGCGAACACGTGGGTCCGACCGCCTTGCGTCACCACGAACGAGCAGCTCCCCGGCGTGTGCCCGGGCGTGTGCAGCACCGCGAGCTCGATGTCCCCGGCGCGCAGCGTGCGTCCGTCGATCAGCGCGCCCTCGATGTCCGCGCGCGCGGGCGCGGCGCAGCCGATGAGCGCCGACTGCACCGGGAGCAGGTCGTAGAGGAAGCGGTCGCGCTCGTGGATGCTGGCGCTCGCGCCGGTCGCGCGCTGCAGCTCGGCGGTGCAGCCGACGTGATCGATGTGCGTGTGCGTGTGGACGATCGCGTCCACCGTGACGCCCAGCGCGCGCAGACGCGCCTCGACGCGCTCGAAGTCGCCGCCCGGATCGACCACGATGGCGCGCTTCGCCTCGAGATCGGCGACGATCGAGCAGTTGCAGCCCAGGGGCCCCACGGCGAGCGTCTCGACGTGCACGCTCCCCGTCTAGCACGGCGCGCGACGCACGTGCCGCGGCGCACGGCCGCGCTACATTGTCCCGGCCGATGCACCCGCCGGCGAACCTCGGCGAGCTGCTCGCCTGCGCGGCCGTGCTCGCCGCGGCGCCGCTCGCGGTCGGCATCCTCGTGTACGTCGCGCGCGCGCTGGCACGCGCCGGGCTCGGCCCCGTCTACGGCGTCAACTACCCCTGGTTCTCGAGCATCCACGGCAACTCCGAGCGGCTCGCGCGCTTCGTCGAGCGCGTGCGCCGCGAGACGGGCTGCGGGCAGGTGGACCTCGTCGCCCACTCGCTCGGTGGCCTCGTCGCGATGGAGTACCTGCTGGCCGGCGGCGCCTCGCACGTCCGGCGGCTGGTGACCGTCGCGAGCCCGCACGCCGGCGTGGTGTGGCGCGGGATCGTCGGCGCGTGCGGCGCGGACATGCGCCGGGGCTGCGCGTTCCTCGTCGAGCGCGCGAGCCGCGCGGTGCCCGTGCCGTGCCTGAGCATCTACTCGACCCACGACAACATCGTGCACCCGCCGGCAACCGCGACGCTCTCGACGCGCGGCGCGCGCGACCACGCCGTGCCGCACCTGGGGCACCTGGCGCTCCTCTTCGACCGCGAGGTGGCCGACGCGATCGTCGCGTTCCTCGGGGCGCCGGCGCTAGCGCAGCCGCTCGAGCCGGCGCGCCAGCTCGTGGGGACGTAGCGCCGGCGGACCCGTGTCCTCGTCGTCATCGACGACGACGTCGTCGCTGGGCGGCTCGGCGTCGACGGCGCGGCCCGCCGGCGTGGAGGGTGCCGGCGGCGGGCGCGACGGCTGCGCGGGCGCAGGTGCCTCGGCGGGCCGCGCGGGGCGTCGGCCATCGCCGAGCGCGGCGCGCAGCGCCTCGCCGCGCAAGGCTCGTGGAGCGCTGCTGCTCGGTACTGCGTGCGCCACGCCGGGATCCGTGAGCCCCGCCCTCGCCCGCGTCAATCGCGTGCCGTTCGCCCACGGGTGACGCGCGGAGCGGCAGGCCGGCGCGCGCGACGGATCGCCACGCTGCCACGGCGCAGCGGGTGGTGGTACGCGCCGGCGCTCCGGCTGCGCCTGGCGGGCGATCGGGCGGGCGACGGACGACGGCCGTTCGTCGAGATCGCGATCGAAGGCGGGGTCGACGGCGCGGCCCGCAGGAGGAGCAGCGGTTGTTCCGGCTCGTCAGCGGAGAGGGACGCGCCGCGGGCTGAGGTCGGGCTCACGTGCCGATTTCGCCGACGCGCGCGAATCGTGCAAGGGCCTCCGCGGCAAGATGGGCGGCGTGCTCGGCAAGAAGATGCGCGAGCAGGACTGGACGGTCCTCCGGGTCGGCGGGATGTGGTTTCAGGACCTCTGGACGTACGACTTCCGCCGCACCGAGATGTGCGTCATCCCGTATGCGACCCAGGAGGGCGAGCGCTGCCCGGAAAGCGCAGTCTGCCCATCGTGGGCGGCGCGCCGAAGGTGCCGGCCGGCGCGCACGTCCGGACCGTCGGCGAGGACTGAGCCGCGCTGGCTAGTCGGCGTCGATCTTCATGCACTCCGGGTCGATGCGCACGTGGCGCATGCGCCTGGTGACGTGCACGGAGGCGAGCCCGTTGCCGCCGTCGTCGGTCACCCAGACGACGACGGCGCCGTCGGGCCCGCGCGGGACCGGGACGGTCGCGCCGGTCGCCACCGCCGCCGCCTCGCCCTTGCCGTCGCCGGGGTGCTCGCCGTAGTAGAGGTGCACCGCGTGCGTGCACTCGTTCGCGAGATCGAGCGGGCGCTGGAGCGCGGGGCGCGTCTCGGCGGCGGGTGAAGCGCCGGGGGCGGACGCGGCGGGCGCGGGCCCGGCCGTCGTCGCGGAGGTCGCGGCGGCGGAGGCGGGCGCGCCCGTCGCGGCCGCGGGGGGAGAGGACGGCGCGCAGGCGGCGGCGCCGACGAGAAGAGCGAGGAGCGCGATCGGGGTCGAATTCATCGGATCTGGAGGATACTCCTCACGCATGTGCACCCTCGTCGCGTTCGTCGCTGTGTGGCCTTCGGCGCCGCTCGTCGTGGCGGCCAACCGCGACGAGCGGCTCGATCGCGCCGCGTCGGGGCCGAGGCGGTGGGCGGGCGAGGCGTTCGTCGCGCCGCGCGACGAGGAGGCGGGCGGCACGTGGCTCGGCCTGCACGACGCGGGGCTGTTCGTCGGCGTCACCAACCGCGCGGGCGCGCCGCGGGATCCGGCGCGCGAGTCGCGCGGTGCGCTGGTCGTCGAGGCGCTTCGCCTCGGTCGCGCACGGGCGGTGCACGACGCGCTCGCGACGACGCTCGACGCGCGCCGCTTCAACCCCTTTCACCTCTTCTACGCCGACGTGACCGGCGAGGCGTTCGTCACCTGGTTCGACGGCACGGCGGTCCGGCAGGAGACGATCGCGCGGGGGCTCGCCGTCGTCACCGAGCGGAGCCTAGGCGGCGACGACCACCTTCGGACCGAGCGCATCCGGCGCGCGGTCGAGCCCCTGCTCGCGCGCGGATCGCCGCCGGCGCTCGAGGAGCTCGCGCCCGTGATGCGACACCACGAGCCGGGCGACCCGCTCGCCTCGACGTGCGTGCACGTACCCGAGCTTCGCTACGGGACGCGCTCCTCGCTGCTGCTCGACCTCCGCCCGGCGCCCGGCGCGAGCCGCTGCCTGTGGGCGGAAGGTGCGCCGTGCGCGACGGAGTATCGCGATATCGTGAGCTGAGGAGCGCCCGAGAAGGCGCTGGGGCCAGCCGGGATCATGGGTGCTGCGAGCGGGAAATTGATCGTCAAGGCGGCCCTCGGCCTCACTCAGCTCGTCGCCGTGCTCGCGCTGGCCCTGTTCGTCGCGGCCGGCACGGCCCGGTGGGTCGGAGGCTGGGTGCTCCTCGGCCTGTTCACCGCGTCCTCCGTCGCCGTCACGCTCTACCTCGCGCGCGCGGATCCGGCGCTCCTCGAGCGCCGAACGCAGGCCGGTCCGGTCGCCGAGAAGGAGCGGAGCCAGAAGATCATCCAGGCCGTCGCGGGCATCTCCTTTCTTTCGACGGTGATCGTGCCGGCGCTCGACCACAGGTTCGGGTGGTCCCGCGCGCCGGCGCCGGCCGTGATCGCGGGCGACGCGCTCGTCGTCCTCGGCTTCCTCGTCGTCTTCCTCGTGTTCAGGGAGAACACGTACACGTCGGCGGTCATCGAGGTGGCGGCCGAGCAGCGCGTCGTCGACACCGGACCGTACGCGGTCGTGCGGCATCCGATGTACGCGGGAGCGCTCGTCCTGGTCGCCGGGATCCCGCTCGCGCTCGGATCCGTGCTCGGGCTCGTCACGCTCCCGCCCTTCGCTGCGATCATCGTCTGGCGCTTGCTCGACGAGGAGACCTTCCTGGCGGCCCGCTTGCCTGGCTACGCGGGCTACCGGCAGAAGGTTCGAGCGCGGCTGCTTCCCGGCATCTGGTGACCGTCGCCAGGCGCATGCCTCGACGGGCCGCGCCTCACGGGCTCTGCGGGCCGAGCGCGATGGCGGGGCCAATCTCGGGTCGACGTCTCGGCGGAACGCTTCGCCTCGTCTAGTGCACGAGCGTCGAGATCGGCTGACTCCAGTCGCCTTCGCCGGTCCGGATCAGGGCGCGGTGGCGGAAGTACGCCGTCGACCCCGGCTGCAGCCCCGAGACGGTCGTCGTCGTCTGCAGCGTGCTCGGGAGCGCCAGCCAGGTCTTGCCGCCGTCGGTGCTGTACTCCCAGTCGTACGACGCGCGCTTCGCGACCCGCGCGGTGACGAGCTTCACCTGTCCGGAGACGATGCCGGGGCGCGCCGCAAAGACGCGCGGGGCCCGCGACGCCGCCTTGCGAACGGCGAGCCCGGCGCTCTCGATGAGCGCCGCGGCGTTCTCCAGGTTGGCGTCGGCCACGGCTTGCACGTGGCCGCGGAGCTGCTCGAGCACCACGACGAGCTCGCGGCGTCGGTCGTCGCGCCGCGCGACCGCGCCGCGCGTGCGCATCTGGGCAACGCTCTCGGCGACCTCGAGGTCGGCGATCGCCTGCGCGACGGCGGCGAGCGTCGGCTGGGGGTTGGGGAACGAGGCGTTGCCAGTCATCGATCGCACGATGGCCTTCGCGACCGAGATGAGCGGGGGCACCGAGCGCGGCAGCTTCAGCAGGGCGAGCGAGCGGTGGATGGTGTTCGGGCTGGTCATCGGCATTCCTCCTCACGATGGAGACGGGGCTTCGGGGCGGGCGGCGAGATCCCCGAGCGGTTCGGGGTCTCCTACAAAGGGAAATGGCACCCCGCTCGTCGAAACGTGACGAGCGTCCGTGCGTTTTCTTCATTTTTCCGGCGCGAGGCTGCGCGCGAAGTCCCGCCGAGGCGCCGCGGGCGAGCAGAGCGCCGCGTCGGCCTCGCACGGCGGCCGCGCGGGCGCGGAGAGCGCCGCGCCGTCCTTGCGGGGCGTCCGCGAAGCAGAGCAGCGCGTCACGCCCATCGCGCACGGCCTCGGTGCGAGCGAGCGGGGCGTCACGTCTGCGGCGTGGCGACGACCTCCGGGTCGGTAGTGCGTCTCCGACCGGTCGCGGAGCGGCTCGGCGAGCTCGCGGAGCGTCCCTGCAACCTCGCAGAGCGTCACGGCAAGGTCGCAGAGCCTCACGCCACGCTCGCAGGGAGTCTCTGCGAACGAGGGGTGCGTCCCCGCGAAGGCGCGGAGCGTCCTCGCGAACCAAGAGACCGGCACGTCGACCTCGCCGACCCCCCTTGCGTCTCCGACGTGACGCCCGGCGAGCTCGCCCGGCCGCCCTGCGGCGACGCGCGGCCGCCCTCCCCCGGTGCTCGGCGCCGTTGCCTCGAAGCCGAGCGGCTCCCCCTCGAAGCAGCGTCGGTTGAAAGGCTTCTCTTGCACCCAGTGAGATCCGCGGGTTCGCACCTTCGCATGCCGTACCCCCAACGCGAGCGAGTAGCGGATGAAGGTGCGGCAGGGCGTCGGCGAGCCGCGGGTACGCGGGGCGCTGCCGATCGACCAAGGACCACACGAGCGTCACCGCCGCGGCGATGACCAGCGCGCAGGCGATCCACGCCCAGCTCGCCGCCGTGTCGCCGCCGCCGGTGTGCTCCGGCGGAGGCGGCACCGTCAGATGAAACAGGTGGCGCGCCAGCCACGGCACGTACCGCGCGAGGTCGACTCGCTCGAGCAGCGCCGGAACGCGCGGCAGGCCGTAGAGGAACGGCGGCGGGAAGAAATAAAGGACGACGTACGCGCACGCGAAGCTCAGTCCATGGCCGAGCCGGCCGTCGAGTTGATGACGGTCCCGGTCACCATCCGAGCGCGGTCGGAGGCCAGGAGTACGGCTACCTTCGCAGTGTCCGAGACTGTGGCGGGCACCTTCTTGAAGTTCAGGCTTCCGAGTCGGGCAATGACCTGCTCTCTGGTCGCGCCCCCCTGGGTGGCCGCCTCGATCACGTGCTGGATCTGGGTGCTGTCGATGTTGGCCGTCGTGCGAAGGCAGACGACCCGCACCCCGTGCTGGCTGATCTCGAAGGCCATGTTCTCCATCACGGTCTCGATCGCGCCGAACGCCGCGCCCAGCGCAGTCGCACCCTCCACGTGACCGCGCGCTGGGCTCCCCGTCACGAAGATGATCACGCCGGAGCGCTGCTTCACCATGTGACGGCCGACCGAGCGCGCCGTGTTGAACTGCGACTTCAAGATGGTGGTCACAGGCCCCATGAACTCCGCGAGCGTCAGGTCGATCGCGGGCTTTCCCGTGGCCAGGTCGCTGAACCGTGGCCCGACCGCGTTGAACTCGATGTCGATCCGACCGACCTGCTTCGCGATGCCGTCCACGTAGTCGTCCACGGCCCCGTCGCGGAGAGCGTCGACCACCGCGGCGTGGGCCTTGCCGCCCGCCGCCGTGATTTCCTTCGCCACCGCCTCGACCGTCGCCTGCGTCCGACCGGAGAGGAAAACCTCGGCCCCCTCGGCTGCGAACTCCCGAGCGACCGCGCTGCCGATCGTACCGCCCGCACCGAAAATGACGGCGTTCTTTCCCGCGAGGATCTTCGAGCTGCTCATTGGCCCTGCCTTTCGTCGCGGTCGACGTTCGAGGGCGACGGCGCCGGACATTTTTCGCACTCGAGGATGACCGCAGGACGCCGCGCCGACTCGCGCCGGAAGAGCTGGCCGTCGACCTTCACATCTCGAGGAGCGGGCGCACCTCGATCACCCCGCCCTGATCGAAGATCGGGTGGCCCTTCGTCAGCTCCACCGCGTGCGCCAGATTGTCCGCGGTGATCACCGAATACCCGACCACGATGTCCTTGGTTTCCGCGTACGGGCCGTCGTTGAACGTTCCCTTCGCGTCCTTCACGACCGCTCCGCCCTTTGGTTCGAGCGGCTGCCCGTAGTTTGCCAGATGCCCTCTCTGCTCGATGTCCTTGAACCACGCCTGCCACCTCTGCACGGTCTCCTGCATCTGCTGAGGCGTGCCCCGCGGTTGTGCCGGGCGCCGGTACAGGTACACGAACTCACTCATCTTCGGGCTCCTTCCGCTCGGTCCCGCGGCTGACCTCCGCGAGCCATTCCTTGGACGCGCGAGGCGACGCGCAGCGGACAGTTTTCTTCGCCGAGGCGATGAACGTGTCCGGCGGCGGCAGCGCGCCGCCCTGAGGCAGGGCTCGGATCGCGTAAGTATGGCGGAGGAGGAGGGATTCGAACCCCCGGTGGGTTGCCCCACGGCGGTTTTCAAA
>Ga0209012_1001179_pt1 | contig 29056 bp, 24 predicted proteins | sample RS3BMetagenome_FD_184735 | JGI IMG/M metagenome (GOLD analysis project Ga0209012, IMG submission 184735) | Ferric oxide microbial mat and aquatic microbial communities from Rainbow Spring, Yellowstone National Park, USA - RS3B (SPAdes) (version 3) ...
GTACACACCGACCGCATCAGGAAAAAAAAATCCGGAAATCACCTTGGAGCAGGTATCGCGCGCCCTCAATACTCTCTGCCACTGCTGGCTGCTTCGCAGGTCACAACGCTCCGCATCTGAACGCACCGCTGCTATTACGCGTTACCATCAACGGCGAAATCGAGCCGCCATCATGTCACAAAAACGGCATGAACGTAAAGTAGAATAACGCTGTAGTACCAGGTGTGCACCTAATGACGGCCGCAACTCGTCCGGCTCATGACCGGATGCCTCGTGGCAAATATCGGGCGTTTATGCTAAGATCGATGCTTTGTCGCCCAGGCAGGATGTGCTGCCGGATGGGCCGATGACGTGTCTTAATTCGGGAGCATTTAAATGGAAGTAATGATTGCCGCAGTAACCGCCCGTGAAATATTGGATTCTCGTGGTAACCCGACCGTGGAGGTGGACGTTGTGCTCAGTGACGGCACGCTAGGGCGCGCGGCCGTGCCCAGCGGGGCATCCACCGGCGAAAATGAAGCGGTGGAATTGCGCGATGGTGATGCGAAGCGCTACATGGGCAAGGGCACGCTTAAGGCGGTACAGAATGTCAATACGGTCATTGCGCCGGAACTGATCGAAGCCGACCCGCGTGATCAGGTGGGTATTGACCATTTAATGATTCAACTTGATGGCACCAAAAACAAAAGCAAGCTGGGGGCCAATGCGATCCTTGGGGTGTCGCTGGCGGTGGCCAAGGCATCGGCTAATTTTTATGGACTTCCGCTGTACCGATACATTGGCGGCACCTCAGCCAAGGTGCTGCCGGTGCCAATGATGAACATCCTCAACGGCGGCAAACACGCGGACAACAATGTGGACTTTCAGGAATTCATGATCCAGCCATGGGGTGCCAAAAATTTTGCCCATGCCTTGCGAATGGGGACTGAAATTTATCACACGCTGAAAAAGGTGCTGCACAAAAAAGGGCTCAGCACGGCCGTTGGCGATGAGGGTGGCTTTGCCCCCAGCCTTAAATCGAATGATGAAGCGCTTGAGGTTATTGCGGAAGCCGTCAAGGCGGCGGGTTACAAGCTGGGCAAGGATGTATTTATTGCCCTGGACCCGGCGGCAAGCGAATTGTGGGACCACGGCAAGAAAAAGTACAAACTCTTTAAGAGCGATCCGACCAATTTCATGTCCAACGACCAGCTTATTGATCTGTGGGACGGATGGTGCAGCAAATATCCAATTCGCTTGCTGGAAGATGGCCTGGCAGAGGGAGATTGGGACGGATGGAAAAAGCTGACCGACCGCCTTGGGAAAAAGATGCAGTTGGTCGGCGACGATTTATTTGTGACCAATACGGAATACCTGCAAAAAGGTATCTCGATGGGTGTGGGTAACAGCATTTTGGTAAAGGTAAACCAGATCGGCACGCTGACCGAAACGCTGGAAGCGGTACAGTTGGCCATGCGTAATGGTTACAGCGCCGTGCTGAGCCACCGCAGCGGCGAAACTGAAGATGCCACCATCGCAGATATTGCCGTGGCGACCAATTGCGGCCAGATCAAGACCGGCGCACCGGCACGGTCAGATCGCGTGGCCAAATACAATCAACTGCTGCGGATTGAGGCGGAATTGGGTGCCGATGCAGTCTTTGGCAGTGCCTTCTGGAACAAATAACCGGCGCGAACCTGCGCCGGCAGCGGATTAAATGCCTTTGCCACGGGCTGAGCGAATTATCCGCCTGTGGCCTGCAGAGCCAGAATCCGATGGCGGCGGTGAGATGATGCGCGGATGTGAGAGCTTGGCCAGCGCGACCTGTGCCCGCTGATGCTACAATGAAACATGGGCTTTGGTTGCATGGCATGCGGCGGTGCCATCGCTTTGGTAATGAAGAGGCCGAAGGCACAAAACGCCATCGGGATTGGGTTAATGACGGTAGCCACGCAAGGCTCGGCAAAGATTGAATATGCATCAGAGGGGAGCGTGCGCGCCTCGGCGGGCACTCTCCTTGCCGATATTGCCACGCTGCTGAAATTGCGCCTCACCGGTATGGTGGTGATCACCGCCATGGTGGGGTACATAATCGGATCGAGCACGCATGTGGATTGGCTGGCATTTTTTGGACTTGGCCTGGGCACCTGGCTGCTGGCGGGCAGTGCATCATCGCTGAACCAATGGTGGGAAATTGGCCCAGATGGACAGATGCAGCGAACGTGCAATCGTCCCCTGCCGGCGGCCCGAATTGGCAGATCCACCGCGATGATGCTGGCCATATTTACCGGCGTGTTTGGAGTCATTTGCCTGCTGCTGGCGTCCAATGTGCTTACCTGCCTGCTGGGTGTTGCCAATCTGGTCATATACGCATTTATCTACACACCGCTTAAACGCGTTACCACGCTTAATACGGTGGTGGGTGCCATTTGCGGGGGTGTGCCGCCGTTGATGGGTTTTGCGGCAGCTTCGGGTGGATTAACAGCGCCGGCGTATCTGCTGGCAGCGATCTTGTTTATATGGCAGATTCCACATTTTTTAGCGCTGGCATGGATGTACAAGGAAGACTATGCCAGGGCCGGGTTCCGCATGCTTCCCATAGTTGACGTCCAGGGCAAAACCACTGGCAATATGGCGGTGCTTTACAGCCTGCTTTTGATTCCGTTGGTGGTTGGGATCACGTTGGTTGGCAGCGTCGGAATCGTGTTTTTAATTGCAGGGGCATTGCTTAGCGCGGGGCTGGTGGTTTTCGCGCAGATATTCCGTGTGAAGCGGGATCGCACTGCCGCCCGTCGGCTGTTCCTGGCCAGCATCCTTTATCTTCCTTTGCTTCTGGTCCTTATGCTGGGAGACCGGATCCCTTACCATGCGCATCAGACCAGCGCCAGGCATCCGCTGGTGCTGAAAGTAAGCCGGTATTAGGCGATCCGTTCGCCGTGCGGCTGGTAACGGGCAAAACGAAAGCTCTGTGCATATGCGTCAGATGATAGCGATTTTTTTTTCCTCGGGGCGATGGATCATCGTCCTTGTTGCGGCAATCAGCATTGGGCTGGTGATCAAGAAAATTGTCATTCCGCTGTTGAACGGCGAAGTGCGTCCGATTGTGGGCGATGGCGTGCATGTGTCCAGCTACGAATTTCCGCTAAGCCCCTGCCTGGTGAACAGAAAGCTGCTTATTGCCAGCGGCAATTACAAAGATGCGCTGTCAGCACTTGATGCGCCGCGCGTTATTCGCCCGCGTCAGGTAGCCAAAATCAATGCGGGGCTGGCAGATTCCGGCGGGTACATCCAGGGGCCTGACCGTGTGATTGGTGTGGTGATTCACGGAAAGGCCCGGGCATACCCGATACCAATTATGAATTGGCATTCCGTGATAAATGACCGACTGGGCGGCAAGCCGATACTGGTTTACTGGGATGCTTTTTCTTCCTGTGCCATGGTTTTCAGCCGCCAGACGGGTGGGAAGGTGCGGCAGTTTGGCTACAGCGGCCTTGTATACAACGGAACATTGTTAATCTACAACCGGAAGCGCAAGCAGTCACAGGAAAGCCTGTGGTGCCCGATGCTGTGCCGGGCCATAACCGGCCCCGCGGCAGCGCGCAAGCTGACGTTAAAGCCACTGCCTTGCGCCATCGTTACCTGGCATAAATGGAAAAGCATGTTCCCCAAAACCACGATGATCGAGGGCATTCCGCGGCTGTTTCCGGCTTACCGCAAGGATGTTTACCATTCGTACGACCATGACCCGACCGATTTTCATTACCGCGTGACACCAATGTGGAAACGCCCCAGCCCCCCGGCCAAGGCACAAATTATTGTTTTGCGGATTAAGCACCACTGGTATCCCCTGACCATCGCCAAACTGGTAAGTATTAAAAATATCGCCGGCGTGGTGCATATAAAGGTGGGCGGCGAAAATGTTGTGATTCAATGCTGGCAGGACCTGGCGCTTCAGACCGCCAGCGTCATTGCACCGGCAAAAATACCGACGGCATACAGCTTTCTATATGTGTGGTATGGTCAGCATCCGCGTGAGTTCAACACCCCCCTGTGGCGAGCGCTGGCGCGATAATCGGTGGCCACCGGTGTGGCTGTAAAAGCCGCGGCGATCGGTTTTGGTTCCTATGCACATCAATGACACCATCGTGGCAATCAGTTCGGCTGCGGGGCACTCGCGGCGCGGCATCGTGCGGCTGTCAGGCCCGGCGGCGTGGGAGATGGCGACCGGACAGCTCGATCCTGCTGCTGCATGCGACCAACCACGCCGATGGATCAGCGGGCGGATGGCCTTTCTGCATATTCCCATTGGTCTGCTGCTGTTTCGGCAGCCGGCAAGTTTTACCGGTCAGGACATGGCGGAATTGCATCTGCCTGGCATTCCGCCGTTGCTGCAACATGTGATGGAGGCGTTGCAGCGAGCCGGTGCCCGCGCCGCCCAGCCGGGGGAATTTTCATATCGCGCCTGCGAATTGGGCAAAATTGACATCAGTTCAGCGGAGGGCATTAATGCGGTTATCCATGCCCAGAGCGAGCAGGAATTTTCCGCCGCATCCGCACTGCGGTGTGGGGCGCTTCATGAATGGACGGTGCGGCAATCAGCCGATCTGGCCGAGCTGCTGGCATTGGTGGAAGCGGGGATCGACTTTACCGATGAGCATGATGTGGGTTCCATAACCGCTGACGAGTTCCGTCAACGCATCGATTCTATTCGCCAGCGGCTGGCGGAATTGCAATTTCACAGCCAGCGGTGGCGCACCACGGGTCATCAACCGGTTGTGGTGCTGGCCGGGCAACCAAATGCCGGGAAAAGCTCGCTTTTTAATGCCTTGCTGGGCCACCAGCGATCCATAGTATCTCCTGTGCCGGGCACCACACGCGACTCAATCGCCGCCCTGCTGCGCACTCCGCTTGGTATCGTCACCCTTGTAGACTCGGCTGGTTACGAGCCTGGCGAGAACGCATTGCAGATGTCCATGAATCAGTTGCGTGAGGCGATGCTCAAGCAGGCGGATGTGGTAATTTGGGTATCGGAACGCAGCGATGATTTTCCATCTTCCGCGGCCGAACCGGCCGTCATCTGCGTTGAAAGCAAGGCAGACCGTCGCGCCGATCCCGCCCCCGCAAAAGATCGTCTGGCCGTCAGCAGCGTCACGGGCGTGGGGCTTGCCGAACTTGCCGAGCGCATCGGCCGCTGCGCTTTTAGTAAATCAGTGTCCCGAACCAGCCGCATATTGTTAAATCAGCGGCACGTGGCAGAGCTTGAGACAGCAGATGCTGCCCTGGCCCGCGCGGCAGCGGCACCGGAGTGTGTTGAGTCGGAACCGGAACTTGCCGCCGCCGATCTGCGGGCTGCACTTGATGCGATTGGTCGAATTGCAGGTGCCGTTTCCAGCGATGATATTTTAGGATTGATATTTGGCCGCTTTTGCGTTGGTAAATAGGTTGTTGGCCGCAGTCGCCTTTTGAGCGCGTGACGCGGGGTGCATTCATTTTGCCTCAGCAGCCAGGCAGCCACCGGCAAGCCGGTGGCCATGTGAGTCGCGTGCGCGATGGGTCTAACCAAAAATTCTTCCAAGTTTGTTCGGAATCTGGATTAGGGATAATTAGGTGGCACAGCAGCAATGCTGTGCCACTGCATTTTGTGTCACGCACCTGCCAGATGCCCCATGTTGAATTTGTCAGGCGGATTTTACCGCCAGCGGTTATTCTTTTGCCATGCGTAAGACGCTGCTGATGCCGACCATCATTCTGCTGGGCGTGTTTTTGATCTGCTTCTGGATATCAGCCGGGGCTGTGCAGTCACACGATGCGATCGTATTCTGCCAGGAAAGGCAAATACACACCATAGACCCAGCCAAAATGACCTACTTGCAGGACATACAGGTGGCTGAGGGGTTGTGGGAGGGATTGCTGCAGTTTGCACCCGGCACTCTTAAACCGATTGCCGGGGTGGCCCGAAGCTGGACCATTTCTAAAAATCGCCTCAAGTATGTGTTTCATTTGAAGCGCAATGCCCGCTGGAGCAATGGCCAGCGCGTTACCAGTCGCGATTTTGTGTTTGAATGGAAACGCGTACTCCAGCCGCATACCGGTGCAGGATACGTGTTTCTTTATTTTCATATTGCGGGTGCCGAGAAATATTTTAATTCGCTCTCCCGGCATCCACATCATCATCTGGCTTTTTCCAGTGTCGGCATCAAGGCACCGTCGCCCCAAGAATTGATTGTGACGCTGAATCGCCCGTGCAGCTATTTTCTTGATCTGATGGCCTTTCCACCCTTTTTCCCGCTTGATCGGCGGGTAATGGAGCAATACAAAGCGGTGACCGATGGTGTGACCGGCTACAACCCCATCTGGACACGACCGCCACATTTGATTTCCAACGGTGCCTACAAGCTTTTGCGCTGGCGTTTTCACCAGTTTCTTGAATTGGTGCCCAACCCGTACTACGACCAGCGAACGCAAGTTAAATGTCGGCAACTGAAAGTTGTGAGTTATGAGGATGCGACCGCGGCATTTCTGGCGTATCGAAGCGGCGTCATTAATGTTCTGGGCTTTATACCCAATTCACTGGGGCCTGCCCTGGTGAGGGAGGCACGCGATGGCCTGCGACACGACGTACATATAAGGCCAGTATTTGGAACGGCCTTTTTAAACCTGAATTGTCAGCGGGGGGTATTAAAAAATCGCCTGGTGCGCGAGGCACTTTCGCTGGCGATCAATCGCCATGCACTGGTCAAAAACGTTTTGCGCATGCCCGATGTCCCCGTGCATGTGCTGGTGCCGCCGAATACCATTGCGGGCTATCACTCTCCGCACGGAATGGGGTTTGACCCCAAGCTGGCGCGTGCGCTGCTTCGTAGGGCGGGTTACCCCGGCGGTCGCGGCATTCCACCGCTTAAATATTTGACAGTTGCGCAGGCACCGGTGGCGGCCCGAATGGCGGAAGCAATTGGTGAGATGTGGCGTAAGGAACTTGGTGTGCAGATTGTGATTGATTCCGAAGAGGGCAAAATTTATCAGGAAGACCGAGTGCACGGCAATTTTGATGTTTCCGACAGCGGCTGGTATGGAGATTACCCGGACCCAAGTACCTGGTTGGATTTGTTTCTCACCGGCAATCCGAATAATGACTCTCATTTCAGTTCCTCCACCTATGATGCCATGCTGCGACGGGCATCGCTTGAACGCAATTCGCACAGACGCCTTGCCCTGCTAAGCAGGGCCGAGGCGCTTCTGGTTAACAAAGATTTTCCGGTGGTTCCGCTATATCAGTTGGCGGATGGCATGATATATAATCGTGCGAGCATTGCGGGCATTGCGCCAAACTTTCGTATGATGACATTGCTGAAATACATTCGTTACAGGTGACAGGTTGCTTCGTTTTATTGTCCATCGCCTGCTGCAGTCGGTACTGGTTCTCTGGCTGGTTTACACGTGCACCTTCTGGCTGCTGATGGCTGCGCCGGGAGATCCATTTGTGGGCCGCAAGCAGCCGCCGCCGGCCATTATTGCCGCACTCAAGGCGCGGTACGGGCTTAACGATCCAGTCCGGGCTTACTGGCGCTATCCGGAAGTGGTTTTGCTTCATGGTGATCTGGGGCCAACCATCAGCTACAGCAACTGGTCGGTAGCCGCCGTTATTAAAAATACTCTGCCCGTATCCATGGCTCTTGGGGCGCTGGCGCTGGCCTTTGCGCTCTGGCTGGGGGTGGCGGCCGGCCTGATTGGGGCTGTGTTTAAGGGACGATGGATCGATCGCGTTCTGACGACCGGATGTCTGGCCGCGATCAGCATTCCAAATTTTATTTTTGGCTCGGTGCTTCTGATTCTCTTTGCCGTTGATACCACGGTGCTGCCATCCGGCGGCTGGGGATCTTTTCGGCAATTGATATTGCCAGCAGCCACATTAGGTGTGACGTACTGGGCCATCCTGGCCCGATTGATGCGTGAAAGCACGTGGGATGTGCTGCAATCCGATTACATTCGCACCGCGCGGGCCAAGGGCAACTCTCCAGTGCGTATTTTGTCCCGGCACGCGGCACCGAATGCATCTTTGCCGATTCTTGCATTTTTAGGCCCGGCGGCGGCTGGCATATTAACCGGCTCATTTGTGGTGGAAAAATTATTTGCGGTCCCGGGCATGGGTTATGTATTCGTCAATGCATGTTTAAATAAAGACATTCCGCTGGTGCTTGGCATCACAATGGTGTACACCGTTATATTAGTTATGATGAACATGCTGGCGGATGTCGCCTGCGCCATGGCCGACCCGAGAATTGCGATCAATGGCTGAGCGCAAGCATAAACGCCGGGCGTAGCGGGGATGGAAGGCTTGAACACAGGCGGTCAGATACTTTTTCTGCGGTCAAAGCGGGCATCATGGCGTACGGGATGATAAGAAAGTCAGGTTGGACTTCATGATTGTTGATACCCACACGCGGATATGGCAGGGGCCGACCGAGCTTGGTAAACAGGCCTTGGATCATCTGGCCCGCACGGTAGTCCATGCGGGCGATCAAATTCGGATGATACCGCGGGCAGATGGTGCGACGCATTTAATTTCCAGTGAGCCGGCAGACTATTGCTTTGTGCTTGGCTTCAAAAGCATCCATCTGGGGGCGGAGATTTCCAACCGGTGGATTGCTGACTACTGTGCCGAACATGCGGACAAAATGGTGGGGTTTGCGGGAGTCGATCCCAAGGATCCGGACGCCGTGGACAAAATAACCCTCATCGCCCGGGAGCCATCGCTTAAGGGGATCGTGGTGTGCCCGGCGGCGGCGGACATCCATCCATGCGATACGCAGGCGATGGAGGTGTATGAGGCGGCGGCCCAACACGGGTTGCCTGTCATCTTTGATATTGGCCCCAATTTAGGATCGGAACTAAAACTGCAGTATGCCCGGCCCGGACTGCTGGATGAAGTGGCGCGGTCGGTGCCGACACTTCGCATGGTCATCACTCAAATGGGCTATCCATGGATTGATGAAACGCTGGCCATATTGCAAAGCCACGCCAATATGTTTGCTGATGTCGGGGCACTGCTGCGCCGCCCATGGATGGCTTACGATGCGTTCAGGCGAGCCTGGGAAATGGATGTCATGCACAAATTGCTGTTCGGAAGTGACTTTCCATTTATGTCGGCAACCGAAGCGGTGGAAGCAGTTTTTAATATTAATCAAATGGTACTTGATACGGGCTTGCCCAAAATACCCCGGACGGCGCTGGACCAACTGGTGGAGCGTGATGCCATTGGATTGCTGCAGATTGACATCCCACGGGCCAAAATACTGGCTAACCTTCCGCGTCATCGTCGCATGGCGCGACCGACGTAAGCCTGACATAACGCCTTCATACCGAGGAGTTGCCATTGGACATACAACGCATTGGAATCATCGGCGACGGCGCGATGGGAACGCTATGCGCTCTGCTGATCAGCGGCAATCAATTTGCGGTGAAAGTCTGGGGGCGCGATCCGAAGCGGGTGGCGGAACTTTCATCAAGGCGTGAAAACAGGCGGTACCTTCCGGATATAAAAATCCCGTGCGATGTCGGTTTTACCGCCGATCTTGCTGAGTTGGTGAGCACATCGCAGGCGATCATTTGCGCTGTGCCCACCCAGCATATCCGTGCGGTATTAACGTCATCACGGCAGATGCCGGCACCGGCCACACCCGTGATCAGCGTGGCCAAGGGAATTGAAAATGGCTCATTGTTGTGCCCCACCGACATTATTCTGGTATTATGGCCGCAGGTCCGCGTCGGATGTGCTTCCGGCCCGGCCATCGCCCGTGAAATAGCCGCCGGTCTGCCAGCCACCATCGTGGCGGCCAGCAGGGACGAGCCAATTCTGGCACTTATGCACAAACTTTTTACGGCAACGCATGTGCGCGTCTATTCCAATGTGGATATGCACGGCGTTGAACTGGCGGGTGCCACCAAAAATATTATCGCGATTGCAGCCGGCATACTTGACGGCATTGAAGCTGGCACCAACGCAAAGGCATCCTTAATGACACGCGGACTGGTGGAAATTTCCCGCTTGGGAATCGCGTTGGGATCACGTGCAGAGACATTCAGCGGGCTTGCGGGAATGGGAGACCTGATTACCACATGCTTTGCCGCCGATGGAAGAAACCGGCGGTTTGGGCAGATGATCGGCCGGGGCTTTTCAATAGAAGAGGCACTGGCGCAATCGCAGGGTGTTGTTGAGGGCATACCCACGACGCAAAGCGTCATGGATATTGCCAGGCGGCTTGGCATCGAGATGCCCATCAGCCAAGGACTTTACGAGATTCTGTTCAACGGTGAAAAGCCACGCGATGCCATCGCCAAGCTGATGAGTCGCCAGCCGCGTCATGAGGGCATCACCGGTCGCTAATACAGCGCCTTACCGTTTACAAAAGCCTCGATGCGATCCACGCCTTTGTCTATCTGCTCAATGCTGGTAGCAAAGCTAAGCCGCACATGATCGTCAAAACCAAAGTCATTTCCCGGCACTACTGCCACATGCACCTGGGAGAGCAACTGGCGGGAAAATTCTATCGCGTCCTTGCACGCGGCCGCTTCCGCACCCAGCGGTCGATTTAACAACTGCCGTACGCTTGGAAAACAATAAAACGCACCCGTTGGCCGCACGCAGGTGATGCCCTTTATTGCACTCAGACGACGCCACATATGCTCGCCGCGCTGTTCAAACGCGATGCGCATTTTCTCAAATTCTCTTTCATTGGCCGGTTCCGTCAGGGCATTAACAATAGCCGGCATGCAAAAGCTGGTAATATTGCTGGTCATCTGGCTCTGCAATTTGTTCATGGCTGCTATGAGGTTTTTGGGACCGGCCGTGTAGCCGATACGCCAGCCCGTCATGGCATACGTTTTACTCAGGCAGTTGCAGGTGATGGTGCGGTCCTTCCATGCGTCCCAGTTAATGGCCGCCCACGAGCAGCTCTTCTGGCCGTTAAACAGCAGCCGCTCATAGATTTCATCGCTGCAGACCACAATCTGCGGATGCCTTTCAATCACGGCCGCCAGTGCCTGCAATTCTTTCGGGTGATACGTGTGTCCCCCCGGATTACTGGGAGAATTAATAATGCACATGCGGGTTCTGGGGGTGATGGCCGCGGCAAGCTGAGCGGGTGTAATTTTGAAATCATGGGATGGATCGCCTCGGACATACACCGGTACTCCGCCGGCAAGCTTTACCATCTCCGGATAACTGACCCAGTAGGGAGCCGGTATGATTACCTCATCGCCGGGATTCAGCACTGCCATCATGGCCACATAAAGCGAGTGCTTACCGCCCACCGAGACGATAATCTGCTCCGGCGAATAGTCCAGCATGTTGTACCGGCGCAATTTGTCGGCAATGGCAGAGCGAGCCTCCAGTGTTCCGGCGGTCGGTTCGTATTTGGTTTTGCCCTTCCGCAATGCCTCAATGGCGGCCTCTTTAATCGGCTCAGGCGTGTCAAAGTCCGGCTCACCGGCACCAAAGCCGACAACATCAATGCCCTGCTTCTTCAAAGCGTTGGCCTGAGCCTGCACGGCAAGGGTGATGGATTCAGAAATAACATTAATACGGTCTGCAATCTGCATATATACCTCCGCCGCTCCGCAACCATTTACGGAGCAAAGAGCCTTAGTCTATCAAAATTGTGCGCCAAATTGTATGCCACCGGTGCTACGCGATCTTTGGGGGCTTGCCTTTTTCCGCGCGGGCCGAAAGACCCACAGAACCGGATTGCTTGCACAATTTCACCATGGAACCCGACGCGCCGGCAATGATTGCCCCTCCACAGCGCCCTCGCCATTTTTGCCGCGTGATTGGTGGACGTGCGTTAAGCGCATGCGTGTTCGCCAACGAAATTTGTATTCTGCCGCGATGTTGCACCTGTGCGCAATCCAGCCGCGCTTGGTGTGGCCAACATGCGGCACATGCATGCGGTCGATCCGTTTGAATCTATCGCAAACGCCACACGCGGACGTCGCGCCGGTACAAGCCCAACGGCTAAAAAACATCCGCCCGGCGGTTGGAATCCTGCCAAATTGCGGCACGCATACACCCCTCGCGTGGCTCGTATACGTGCTGTGCGTGGGCGTTAATACTTTCCGTACAGGGGGCCGAAGTTACGGCATGCGGCCAGGTCGGCTGACTGGTGCTCATCGGTGCCAAATGCAAGCCAGGTACCCGGACGAAATATTTTTTCCGGCGGCACATTGTGCATATAAACAGGAATTCGCAGCATGGAAGCCAGCGAAATGAGTCGATCCCCGATGTGGCCATAGGAAAGGGCGCAATGATTGGCACCCCAACTATCCATCACGGTGTATACATCACGAAACGCACCGTATCCGGAGCAGCGTGGGACAAACCATGTGGTGGGCCAGGTAGGGTTGGTACGGCGGTCCAGTGAGTCGTGGACTTCGCCCGGCAGATCAACAGTGAACCCTTCTGCAAGTTGCAGGGCCGGACCAAGACCACGGACCAGATTAATGCGTGCGATCGTGACAGGCATGCCGCCGCGGGTGCGGTATCGAATGGAAAACCCTCCGCCGCGGAAATATTCATAAATGGCCGGGCACCATTGCGAGGCCGACAGGCAGGCGGCGGCATCGCGGCTGGCCATCTCCCACCATGGTTTGATGATCGGTTTGCCATCTTCTGATAACGCACATCCCGTGCCATCCAATGCCGCCGAACCGCTGTTGATGAGATGCAACATTCCGCCAGCCGCGTCGCCGTCCAGATGGTAACCGGTCGCCCGGTGAACGGCTTGCGGGCTCCAGTAGGTGCGAACGTCGGCGAATATCTGTGCGGCCCCGGTCAGCAGATGCCCGAATAGCATCGTCGCACCATTTAGAGCGTCGTTTTCAGTTGCCACAATGAACGGCTGGCGAATGCCGTTCCAGTCAAATGAAGAATTAAGAATTGTCTCCAAAAAATCGCCATTGGGATAGTGATCCGTCCATTGCCGCTGCCCCTGAAATCCGGCGGCAATGGCATTGTGCCCCATGGCCTCCTCGGCAAAACCGAGTTTGGCCAGTGCTCGATTGCCAACCATCAGATCACGCACGATCAGAGCCATCTTGACGCAGTAATCCAGCTCTTTTTTCTTCTGGATGCGGCTTCGGCGATTGGAGGCAGGATTGGCGTCCATACCCATATGGCAATACTGGCCAGTCCAGCCGACGGCTCTGGCGAATTCTTGCGCATCAAAGATACGGCGTTCGATTCGGCGGGTAATCTCCACCATGTCCACACTCATTACACGCATACCGAGATAGGCATTGAAAAAGGCCTCATCGACGGCCGAACCGGCAATGCCCATCGATACACCTCCGATGGAGCAATAAGAGCGGCCGCGGAGCGATGCGACGGCGATACCGGCTGAGGCAAATTGGAGCAACTTCTGCTGAACATCCTCGGGGATGTTTGTGTCATCGGGGTCCTGCACATCGCGCCCGTAGATATTAAAAATGGGCAGGCCTTTTTGAGAATGCCCCGCCCCCAGCGCCGCCAAGTACACTGCTCCCGGGCGCTGCGTGCCATTAAAGCCCCACACGGCCTTGGGTATCAGCGGATTCATGTCCATCGTTTCAGACCCGTAACACCAGCAAGGGCTGACGGTAATGCTAAGCCCCACTCCGGAGGAAGCAAACTTTTCTTCGCAGCGGGCGGCCTCGGCGATGCCGCCAATGGTGCCATCAGCGAGAACACATTCCACCGGGGTACCATCGGCGTGGCGAAGGTTTTTCTGCAGCAGTGCCGCCACGCTTTGTGCCATTTTCATGGTCTGGTTTTCAAGAGATTCACGAACGCCATCCCGGCGACCATCAATGGTGGGACGAATGCCAATTTTGGGGTTGCGGGTCACCAGCCGATTGACCGGCTTGCTGATAGTAAATCTGGCTGACTGCAAGGTGAAACTCCTTTGCTAAACACCGCGATCAGGCAACACTTTGCGCATTGGCTGAAAGATAATCGATTTAATGGTTCGTTTCATTGAGTACCGGCAGTTCTACATCGCCATTGGACATATCTCTGCCACCCGCCATGACCAGACGAGAGATGGCTGCCATACGGGCTTGAAACATCGGGCGGCCAAACTCCATGGCCCTGCGGTGCAGCACAACAGGATCGAAGGCTTGCTCATGGGCGACAAATCGCTCAATGGCGGCCTGAAAATCCGTCAATGTCTGCCGCTGAAAAAATAGGGCTGTCGCCTGACCGGCGTTGGAGGCCGTCGCATCCAGCCCGATCGCCGTTTCTAAAATGCCCCCGCAGCCGTAAGCAATCACAGGACGCCCACAGGCCATCGCCTCAATCGGGGTCAGGCCGAAATCCTCCTCGCCCGGAAAAATCATCGCGCGGCAATTTTGGTAATGCCACCGCACCGATGCATCATCCTGCCAACCCTTCAGCTCGACATTCCCGTCCGCCCCGGCCGCCATGCCTTGCAGCCGCTTGAGGTCCGGCCCGGTACCAATGACCACCAGCTTGCCGAAGCGATCGCGGCCCGCTGCATCCTGTTGACTGAAAAATTCCACCGCCAGATCAATACGTTTGTATTCGACCAGTGCCGAGACCACAAGAAAAAATTGACCAGGTGGCCTTTCGCCGGGCGTAAAGTATGTTTCATCAATCGGCGAATGCACAACGATACTGGGACGCTGATAGATGCGTTCAATGCGGTGGCACACATTGCGGCATGTGCCAACAAATTGATCCACGCTTTTATGCCCATTCCTGTCAATATGTCGCAGCCATGGCGTAAACGCCTTGAGCGCAAGCCGCGTTACCGGCCCTTTGGATTGCAGGTAGGCGCTTTGCAACTCCCAGATGTAACGCATCGGTGTGAAACAATGGCACAGATGCGGGCTGCTGGTGGAGATATTTTTCGCCACACAATGGCTGGTGCTGATTACCAGTTCGGCCGGGCTGATACGCAACGATTTAATAGCCAGTGGCATGAGAGGAAGCAGCGATCGATACCGCCTTTCAATGCCTGGCAGCGTATGCAACCAGGAAACTGCCGATATGCGCGATTCGATATCCGGATGAACCGATCCGGGTTTATAAAACAGCGTGGCGATGCGTGCCGACGGGAAAAGCCGCACCAATTCCAATAATACCTTTTCACCGCCCCGCATCCCGGTAAGCCAGTCGTGCACAAGCCACACCTGAAGGCGGCGACTCTCGCGATCAAGCAATTGATCCAGCTTGGCCCGCTGAGCGGATTCGATGGGATCACATGTTGCTGCTTCTGCCGTCACGTTGTTTACAGCCTCATACCCAACAGTCCCACACCCAGCAGGATCATTGCGATACCCAGCCACCGTACGCGGGAAACAGGCTCATGGAGAAAGTAAGCCGCCCCCACTGCCACACCCGCGAAACAGAGCGACCCCATGGGGAAGGCAATATTAAGTGGCAGCAGGTAGAGCGTCCATGTCCAAAAAATGGCCTCAATAACAAAGGCGGCAATGCCCGCTTGCAGCCAATGATCGGCGTAAACCCGCCCGAGTGCGGCGATGATTCCCTTGACCGGCTCGTGCATGGCCCGCTTCATACACAATTGGCCGCACACCTCCAGAGATATCGCCGCCAGCAAGGTGACCATTCCGATCAGATTCATGCTTTCCCTGACGCCTTGTATGATCCATGCGTTCGGCTTACCAGCACCACACCCATGAGGATACATCCCACACCGAGCATCTGCACGGTGGTGAGTGTTTCATGCCACAGCCAAAACGACATGGCCGCAACGGTTACATACCCCAAGGCCGTAATCGGCTGCGCAAGGCTTACATCCGCCAGGCTGAGCACCATCATCCAGTTAAAAAGCTGACAAATCATCATGAGTACCACGCCAGCAAACCAGGGACTTGTCATAGTCGCCAGGATAACTCCGACGGGCGTTGAGTTTTGAGGCTCGGCAGCCTTCCAGCACAACTGCACGGCGGTGTCCAGCAACACTGCAAGCACCAGCCCCAGAAGCAAACGCACCTTATGACCGGACTGCGGAATCAATGAAATGAACCTGCAAATGAGGTGTTCAGCTTTTTAATGATGGGTTCAAGCGCGGCAATCATCTGGGTGGCTATGATGCCGTGTGCCAGCTCATTGGGGTGAACGCCATCGGGTCCGACGACTTCCTCCAGTGGGTGCTCCGCCAGGTGATGACCGAAGGGCGCAAAGGGCACAGCCAGTTCTCCCGCCAGGGCTGCGGCCGCCTCACGATATGTTTCCAGCACCTCGTTGCAGAGCTTTTCGCCACCGTTGGCGTTGATCAGCGGGATCAGATCACGTCCGGCCAAGTCGGAAAGCACTTTGGCTCTCCGCGCCAGATACTGATTGGGCATATCGGTCAGGACCGGTATCGAGCCTGCTGACCGGACCATTTCGGCCATCGTACGTAAATTTTCAATATAGCGTGCCAGATCAATGCGGCTGCGTGCCACGCGTCCGTTGCTTACCACAAAGCGCTTCCAGTCCGGGTCGGCATCATTACCCCCAAGCATCAGCAGCGTTATCTGCGGATTAAAACTGGCCAGCAGCGGCCCCAGGCATCGGACGCCACCAATGGTGGACCGATGAACGTCCGCATCCACCTTAATAACAAGGTTGGGGAACCGCTTTTGAATAATATCCACGTATGAAAGCTTAACATAGGATGCCACTTCGGTGCCGCGCATATCGGCCACACCCAGGGTGATGGAATCTCCCAATATCATCAGTGTGACGGGCGTTGAAGAAGGATCAGTGTGCAGATTATCAAATGACATTTTCAACCTCTGAAGAACTCTCTGGCACGGTTGCGGGCGATTCAGGAGGTGGGGCGTAGCGAAGGTCCACCATGCGCTTGATCTTGCGGGCCTTGCGGATGCTGCCCGGAGGATGAACCACCAGTCGCATCTCAAATATGCCCAGTGCCAGGTTTTTCATTAAATCAGGATACAAATCGGCGCAACTGTGATGAATTTCTCTTTCCAGTGTTTCCACATCGCGCCGGCCTGTTTCGACATTCATCTCCAGTATCTCCCGCATGCCCTCAAGGCGGAAGATGATCTGCCATTCGCCGGTCAGCCCGCGCACCGGCTTGAAAATACTCTCAAACATAAGCGGATAAAGATTTCCACCGCTGGCGACGACAAGTTCATCACGACGGCCGCGCAGACGGTGCATACGCATACCCGGTATGCCGCATGCACACGGCTCAGTAATCAGTCTGGTCACATCGCGCGAACGATATCGGATCAGGGGCATGACGCGCCGCCGCAGCGTAGTGTATACCAGTTCGCCGTAGCCGTCGGAATCAACATCCATCATTTCAGGATAAAAATCGGAATCATCAACGTGATAACCTTCAAACTGGTCGCAGGGCTGATATCCGATGGCGCTGCCCTGTTCGACGCTGCCGTAGCACATGCGCACCTTGGCCCCCTGCCAGACCTTCTCCATCCAGGGTATCGCATTGGGCGGCATCTCCTCGGCAGCCCCTATGAGTACCTTAAGGGGCAACGAGCCTTCCCGCTCGGCAATCTCCGTCAGGCGGATCAGCCATGTTGGCTCTCCCATCACAACATTAAAGCGATAGGCTTTCAGCCGGCGATACACCTCAAGAGGATCGACCTTGCCGAAGGCCATGCAGAACTGCCCGCCGCTCATCAGGGCATAGTGCGTCAGCATGCCGGGAATCCACATGGAAAAATCAAACGCATTGGCGACGCGTTCATCGGGGCCAACACCCATGAGCATGATGCCAGCGGCCATAATCTGACCCATCTGCTCCAGCTCCCGGCGGCTATAAAATATTTTTTTATTTTTTCCGCTGGTACCCGATGATTCAAAGACAATTGACGGCGGGGCGCAGATAAATTTTTCCGGATCGGCCGCCACATCGTCCGGCGTGGTAAAAAATTCGCCCAGATCGGCCGGATGCCTTACCCGATGGGGATCGATCTTCCATTTGGCGAACGCCTCACGGTAAAACGGCGACTGGCGGGCAGCCCACAGGACTGTCTGCCGAAAGCGCGCACTGCGAACCCGCTCCACCAGCCATGGAGGAGTCAGACGGTAAAGCCGCGTCAAATTCTGCGGTGAAAGACTATCAACAGCTTTATCAACCGTACGCCAGATCATCGATTCGTATCTGCCTTACTTCCCAAGCACCTTACATTCCATACCAGGCACCTGCACTGCCGTCAGTATCCCCCGGTATCACAAATACGGCCGGAAGCCCCAACTGCCACCACCACGCATACACATGGTTAGACGCAGATCCATTATTACAGCTCCGCACATGCCGCCATCGCTTCTTGAATCGCGCTGCAGGTGTAATTTAAATCCGCCCCGCCCGCAGCATCATCGGCTCCATGTGCGACGCTGACAAACCAGCAAGCTGAACCGGAGTTGTTGATGTGCACGCCCCGTTCCAGCAACGCCTGGCGGAACACGCCATAACGATGGGCGTCGGCTTTGAGCAGATCCCGGTAATGACGCAGCGGATTTCCATCGGACGTAAAAACAACCTGAAACATTCCGCCCACGCCCTGCACAACGCAGGGGATGCGGTAATGCCGGGCAGCGTCGCGAATTGCCGCCATGAGTTCATCGCCGTGCCGGTGGATTGATTCGAGCACGCCGGGCTCATTGATTTTCCTCAGCACCGCCAGCGCCGCTGCAGCACAAAGCGGGTTGCCATTGTAGGTTCCGCCATGCTTGACGGTATTGGCGGCAATAGGGTTCATGATGTCGCGTCGACCGGCAAATGCGCTGATGGGCATGCCACCGCCGATGGCTTTGCTCCAGATCATCAAATCCGGTGTAATGTCGAAATATTCCGCCGCACCGCCGCGTGCCAACCGGAAACCGGTGACGATTTCATCATAAATTAACAATATACCGCGGCGGGTGCACTCCTGCCGCAGGAATTCCAGAAAGCCCGGCTCCGGCATGGTGCACGCATTGTTGGCCACGATCGGTTCGAGAATGACGGCCGCAAGCTGCGATTCATGCTCATCGAGTATCTGGCGGACAATATCACGATGATTCCATGGCGCAATGAGCACATCACCGACGATCCCCTGCGGTATGCCACGCGAGTGCGGCTGACTGCTGGGATGATCCAGCGGGCCGGCCTCTTTTTCACCCGGTCGGTTGCTGATGGCCAGCACATCCACCCAGCCATGATAGTGGCCTTCAAATTTTAATATTTTGGTCCGTCCCGTGTAACCGCGAGCCGCGCGTACCGCACCGCAAATGGCCTCCGACCCAGAATTGGAAAATCGCACCAGATCCGCTCCGGGAACCATGTGCGATATTTGCTCGGCAAGTTCAACTTCCAGTGTATTGCAGGTGCCGAACATCGTTCCGGCGTTAAGCTGGGCGCCGGCGGCCGCGACCATATCAGCATCCTGATGCCCCAGAATCACACTGCCGTAGCTGAGGAGATAGTCAATAAATTCATTCCCATCGGCATCCCAGATGTGCGATCCCTCTCCTCGTGTGATATACAGCGGGTATGGAAGATTGCCGGTCTTATTGGAACGGGCCGAACTGCTGATCCCACCGGCAAGCACCGCTGATGCGCGGGCAAACCACTGCCGCGATGCTTCGGTACCGTTTCGCAACCCCAATGGTGTTTTTATACTGACCGGTGGTGTTATTTTTATGCTCATAAAAGGCAATCCAATCCATCACGTCCGGGCCTGAAAATCAGGTAGCAGTCTTGCTGGTCAACCACGCAATCACTGTTGCCGCCATCCAATTGGAACAGGCAAGCAATTCGTCCATTTGCACATGTTCATCCACACGATGAGCCTGTGCCAACGAACCTGGCCCCCAAACCACTGTTTCTGTTCGGTGCAGCTTAAACCGAAGCCCCCCCTCACACCCTGAATTAAACCCGCGCCATTTGTCCCAGCGCTCCGCCTGAGCGTATTTTAGCACCATGTAGGCCGCATCGCATAGCGACGACGCTGTCGGGGTGGAAAACCCTTGATAACGCTCAACAAATTTAACTTCGACGCCGCATTGGCTGCGGGCAGCCAACAATCGGGCCTGCAGTTGAGAGGAGAACAATTGCTGCCAGGCGACTAAATTATCATCCGGGCATAACTCAAAGTAGCCGCTGCAGGTGGCTCGATCGCAAATCATTCCCTGCCACTGACCGCCATTGACCATGTCAACCGTGATGGGCCGGAGTAAGGGATAATCGGCGTACAAGGGGTCCAAATCTCGGTGGCTGAAGTCCAGTTCCATTTCTTCCAGCACCGCGAGCACCAGCCGCAAGCCAGCAATCGCATCTCGCCCCAGCCATTTCACCGTGCCGTGCGCGGCCTGGCCATCAATTGTGATTTCAAATCGCAAGCCGCTGCGAGTTGCACATCGGGGCAAACCTTCGGTAGGTTCCAGAACAATCGCAGCATCAGCCCGATAGCCACGGCTTACACTGGTGAGCGTGCCCAGATCGACGCAATCTTCCTCACCGGGGACAATTTCCAGTCCAACCGTCCCCGCAAATTGACTTCCAATGGTGCGTTTGATTTTCAGCATGGCACCCAGCGCCGCCACCAGCGGGCCTTTGGCATCGCATGCGCCCCGGCCGTACATGTGCCCACTCTCAACCGCACCGGACCACGGACCATGACGCCACTGTTTTTCGTCACCGGCAGCAACCACATCACTATGTGCATTAAACAGAATGGTTGGGCCGGGACTATTGCCCTTCAAAAGGATTACGGCGGTGGGTCGTCCTGCCAGAGGTATGTGTCGTTGCGATACCACGGGCAGCGCCGGCAATTGCGCTTCGTCGACTTCAAAAACGTCCATTTCCAGCCCCCAGTCGGCAACGCGAGGAGCCAGAAAATCAATCAATGGTTTTTCATGTCCGCTGATACTTGGAACCGCAATGCAGCCGCGAAGCAGTTCAATCAATTCCTTGTCGATGGCGGAGGAACTCTGCCCACTGATCAGTTCCTTCCATCGGGCAGGAGCCAGCGAGCCAAGCGGCGGGGCTAGAAGAGAATTTGATTCAAACATGCTGTCGATCTCGATGGCTCCCATTATGGCGCCGAGGTTGCGCGGCCGATCCTCTCCATCGGTTTAGCGGGCAACGCGTATTGGTTCGATACCGGCAACCGCTGTGCCGACCGACACAAATTCCGTCGACCACGCCTTTTCAAGACGGGCGGCCACGTCCGCAAGAGTTGCATAGGGAACATAATGCATCTTCCGAAGCGCCAATTCCTTTGCCAGCACGCCCTTGGCAAAAACCAGATCCGCCTTACCGGCTGGGCATAAATCGCTTCGCCCATCACCAATGTAGATGCTTTTTCTATCTGGCTGGCCGATCTTGGCTGCCGTATTGCATTTGCAGTGGGCCGCACCACTCTCACAACCGCTGAACCTCAGATGACAGCGAAGCGTTAGCCGGTCCCGGTGATGCGCGATGCGGTTGGCGTAAATGGGAATATTAGTAAAACCATTTTCCATCAAAATCAGACGGATAAACCGCTCGACACCATCGCTGAGAATGGCTACCGGCACACCTGCGGACCGAAGCAGATTTATCAAGACATGAAAGCCGGAATCTATGGGTATATGGCGGACGAAATCTGTCAATTCTGGTGCGTGAACGCGCAGGAGGGCAAATTCCTCGCGCAGGCAATCAAATGAACCAATGAGACCCGCCGCCCACCGTTCCTCGATGAGCCGCCAAGAATCATTCTTTGCAAATTTGCGAATTAACTCATCCAGCACGTCACGTTGCGAAATGGTGCCGTCAAAATCGATCCATACCTGCGAATGTGAGGGGTGAAACCGGCGTAACTCGCTCAATGTAAAATCCTTCTAAAAACCGGCATATCCGCAGAAAAAACCCCGCTTCCAAATTTCTGCAACTTTCACCTACGCCGACCGTTTCTTTAGTTTAGGCTGAAACCCGCCCATTAAGCAAGCCCCTTGGCCGGTTGTCAGTTAAAATGAGCGTCCATGAACGTGCGCAAAATGGTATCGGTCGACGGCCCAAAGTTTGCAGAAACACCCATCGGCACTCCCCCCCCAGCAGATGGACATGACGAATTTTATATGAGTCTTGCGCTGCACCAGGCCAGACTGGCCGCCATCGCAGGTGAGGTGCCGGTTGGGGCAGTGATTGTGCACTGCCCCCCGAACGCCGATCCGACGGTTATCGCCCTAGCTCATAATCAGCGGGAAACGCTGAAAGATCCGACCGCCCATGCCGAAATATTGGCGTTGCGTGCGGCGGGCGAAAATCTGAAAAATTGGCAACTTATTGATTGTACACTGTACGTGACACTGGAACCGTGCATCATGTGCGCCGGAGCACTGGTGAATGCTCGGATTAAACGCATCGTTTTTGGCTGTTTTGATCCCAAAGCCGGTGCGGCCGGGTCACTTTACAACGTCCCGGCAGATAAGCGACTGAACCATCGACCAGAATCGCTTGGCGGTGTGTTGGCCGACGAGGCAAGCCGTCTGCTTAAAGATTTTTTTTCAGCCCGGCGCCAATCGCCCCGAAGCCAATAGCGCCTCGCCATGGGTGGCATCGGCATGAACAACCCGGCCATTGGCCAGCATCAATTCGAGAGATTTGATTTTTCTGTCTGCGGCCCGGCGGCGGACGCCCATTGGCTCGGGCTGGCGGGCGGCTGACTCAATTTTTCAAGCATGGCCTGCCACGCCGCCAAGCAGCGGGTATCTTTATAAAGCCGTTCATTGGCGGCCTGGCCGCGGCGACCCATGAGTTCTAAATTGGGGTCGTCCGGTAAGGACTCGATCAACTTTGCCAGGCCGACCACATCATCATTTTTCACCACCCAGCCGCAATTGTTTTCGGTCAACACCATCGCCACCTCTGATCGCGGGCTGCCCACGAAGATGGCAGGTCGCCCAGCACCCATAATGCCGTAGACCTTCGACGGCAGCATCACGCCGGTGGCCCGCTCAAGCAAACTGATCATGTGGACATTGCCCAATGAGAGCAGATCAGCCAGCCTGGCGCGGGGTTGGTACGGTTTGATAAGCACATTTTCAAGCTTTTTGTCCTGCACATACGCTCTAAGCTCTTCCGCCCGTTTACCCCCACCAACAAAGACAAACCGGATCGTGGGATGATTGCGTAATTCCTCGGCGGCCAGGTAAAGGGTTTTGGCGTCATGACCGATGCCCAGATTACCGGAATACATGACGACAAATTTGCCTTCCAAACCCCATTCCTGCCGATAGCTGCTATGCTCGGGCGATTTGATAACCCCCTCTTCGGCGACATTCCATACGGGAATCACCGCACACCGCTGGGCCGTCGCACCCTTGGCCATCACCAGATTTTCCATGCAGCGCCCCAGAAGCACATTGCAATCGGCTCGGCGCAGAGTGAAATTGTTGATGGTGCCCAACAACCTGGCCAGAAACGAATCCGATCGCATCATGCCGCAGGCGATTGGTGTATCGGGGTACAGATCCATCACCCAGTAAACAAATTTGGTCCCGCGAATCAATTTGCGCAGGTAACCAACGGTGGCGATGAATGGTGGGGTTGTCAATGCGATGATCACATCAGATTTAGGAAGCGTCAGCGTGCGAAAGAGCGCCAGGATATAAAAAAGCGCAAAATCGATTAGTCGCAAGGCAATGGATTTCTTTCCAAAAAAACTCATTCCTACGCGATATATCTCAATGCCATCAACTCTCTCGCGGGCTGAAAGCCGGGCACCCGCCTCGCCGTAGAGACTCCTAGATGTCACAACCGATACTTGATGCCCCTGCTTGGTCAGATAGCGGCATAAATCAAAACTATGTTGTGCCGTGGAGGCTAGATCAGGATAGAACGTCTGATTAACCAGGATAATTTTCAAATTGATCGCTTCCCGTCATTCTGCATGGCATTCCGCGCCGCTGGAAACACGCCAGCGATGGATCCTTCTCCCGGGCGATGCCCGCCTCCACTGATTATCGGCGAAAATGGACAATCGCTCCACGCCACCGCAGTACCCGGTGGTCAGGCGGATGGATTTACCTTCGCGGCGTCGCCGCCGGACGCTTTCGGCCTGGGCAATACCACGCGGAAGGTGGTACCCGTTCCAGGAGTGGATTCAAAGTAAATGCTGCCACCCGCCCCGCTTACCACGCGCCGCACCAGCGCCAACCCCAAGCCACTGCCGTTGGGTTTGGTGGAAAAGAATGGCTCAAATAGGCGTTCGTGTAAATCGGCCGGAACGCCCTTTCCGCTGTCGCGTACAAAAAGCACCACACTTTCAGCCTCGCCAACCGTTGATATGGCCAGCGTGCCGCCGGACGTCATCGCTTCCTGCGCGTTGGTGCACAGATTTAACAGCACCTGGCGCAATTCATCTGCAGACACCACCACCGTTGGGTTGCCCGGGTCCAGATGCTTCACGACACGTATCCCGTGCGCCTGCATGGACGGCATTAAAAAATCCATGGCCTGCGCCACCACGGCGTTAATGGGCGTTTCCTCTGGTGGGCTTACCACCTGAGTACGAACCAGAAAATCGTCAAGCATGGCATCAAGCCGACGCATCTCACGCTGGCAGGTACTGATGATATCCAACATGCGAGATTGATCGGACGGGGGACTTTCAATAATTGTTCGAAGAAAATGCAGATTAAATCGCAGCGCGGTCAGCGGCGAACGCACTTCATGTGCCAGAATCGACGCCAGCATTCCGCGTTCGCTCAGCAGGCTGGTGCGAGCCCGCATCGCCTGTATCTGTCGCTGTTGCGATTCATGAAGACGCAAGCCCACCAGAATAACCAGCCCCAAGATGACAAGCATTCCGGCCAGATCCAGACCGCCGATCAGCCAGCGTTGCCTGAAGAGCTCCGACCAATCCCGATTGTCCAGCGCCCGCATACTGACGCCAACACTTAAATGCCCGCTGAACCCGCCCGGCCAGGAGATGGGCAAACTTAGATCACCCATGGGCCGCGGACGGTGATCCCACGGTACAGCGTGAATGATGCGAATTTTTTCACCGGGGTGGCTGGGCCACACCTGTGGCGGCAGTGCGTGATCAATAAACCCTGTGATCAGGTGTGGGCGCGAATGTTTTTCCGCCACCAGCAGCGCCACGGTGCCACCGTTGCTCCATAGCGTGACATACCGTATGTAAGGGTCAAGATTCCAATACCCCTTGATTACGTTTCGCCGCTGTCGCGCCCAGGTGATGTAGCTGTGAAACGAATCGTGAAATGGTGGCGCACCCAATCTAAGCGTGTCGACAAGCGATTGAGCCACCGGGCGGATCGACTGATTTTCAATCGACGGCGTAACGCGGATAAACACCAACCCGCAGGCCGTCAGCCAAAGCACATTCCATACCAGCACCGATATCGCTGCAAAAAGCCACAAATTTTTCGCCGCACGGCGCGATTCTGTCATACGGCAAAAGATACCGGCGAATTGGCCGGGCGTTAATTGCCGTGGCAATTATTTCTTTTTGCGAATAACTGTCTGCGTGCCAGTGACCATATCGCGACGCGTTGCTTCACATTCCTGGCCGACTGGGCAAGCATTTGTTGACGGATGAGCTGCTATCCGTAATATCGTCGCTTAAGAGGATGAGGCGGGGGCCAGGCGGTTCCGCATCCAATCAGTGCTGTGTCGGCAATTGGCCGTATTTTGAGGTTCCATGACCGATTTTTCCATTCGACATCGAGATCGCCCGCGTGAACTTAAGTGGTATCACGCATCGGCCATTCTCTATGGCGATTGGGGCACAAGCCGGTTTTATGTACTTGGTCTTGCATTTTTTTACTCCCTTTATGCCAGTTTCTGGTATGTGCTCGGGGTGGGCGTGCTGGTTGCCATGGTCGGCTTTGCCTACACCATCATTTGCCGCTGCTTTCCCGATGGCGGCGGGGTTTATTCCTCCGCCAAGCACCTCAACAAGCAACTGGCCGTCGTCGGAGCATTGCTGCTATGCGCAGATTACATTGTCACGGCGGCATTGTCGGCTTATGACGGCATGCAATATCTGGGCGTGCCCAATTACGGGATATGGGTTCCCGCCTGCGCGGTGGCCGCCATCGCCCTCATCGGACTGCTAAATTATTTTGGCCTGCGGCGCGTCGGAGTGTTGGCATTAATCGTGGCGCTTGGCACCTTTGTCCTTACACTGATCATCAGTGCGTTCAGCGTCTCACATCTGGCCCAAGGCTGGCACAACATCATGGCGCACGGCCAGCTGACAGGCAACCCGTGGAATAAGTGGATTGCATTCGTCAATGTGGTGCTGGCACTTTCGGGGGTGGAGGCGGTTGCCAATATGACTGGCGTCATGATTAAGCCGGTGGCGAAGACCGCACGAAAAACCATCATGCCGGTGCTGATCGAAGTGGTTATTTTTAATCTGCTTTTAGCCGTCGGGATGAATGCGCTTGGCCCCAATCCGGCTAAGCCGCAGGAACGCTTCACGACTCCCGCGGTGATATTGCACCATCAGGTACGAGAATTTAAGGCCACCCACCTGGATTGGCGCGAGCACAAACAATTAAAGGCGAAGGTTGAAGACATCGACAAAAACTACAACCGCGAAAATGACATCCAGAATGCCGCTTTACGCGTAATGGCTACCGACTTTGTCAACAAGCCGTTCGGCTGGTTTTGTGGGCTGATCTTTGGGCTGCTGCTGATTTCGGCTGTTAATACCGCCATCGGTGCAATGATGAGCATTCAGTACACAATGTCGCGTGATAACGAATTACCCAAAATTCTTACCCGCCTTAACCCGTTTGGCGTCCCATGGATTGCGCTGGTGCCGGCCGTTGTGGTACCCATAATCATTTTGTCCATCTTTCATGACCTCAATACCCTTGGCGATTTGTACGCCATTGGCGTGGTCGGGGCCATATCCATTAATCTTTCCAGTACGGCTATCAACCGCAAATTGGAATTGAAACTATGGGAAAGGATTTTTCTCGGCAGTGTCGGTGCCATCATGCTGTGCATCGAATTTACGCTGGCGGCTGTTAAGCATGAGGCCCTGGTGTTTGCATTGTGCGTGCTGGGTGCGGGACTGCTGGCGCGGTTTTACACGAGGCAATACCCGCGACTTAGCGACCGTGCTCAGGCCACGGCCATGCTGCTGAGCGGCATTGGCGGATATCTGCTGGCGCTTATGCTCGGAGTCCTTGCCATGAAGTTTTTTCCGCACCAGCCCATTTATGGCGGCTGGCTGCTTGCCGGTGCGGTGCTATTTGCCGGCATGGCCACCACGGCAGCTTATAAATACCGCGGCCAGGCAGCCGTATTGAAAATTAAACCAGAAGCCTTGCCGCAGCCGCAAACCGGCGCACTGGTCTTTGGCACACCCGCCAAGGAACTGGATATGTCGATGCGTAAGATCCTGGTGGCCACCCGCGGCGGGCGTCGGCTGTTGGAGTTTGCCGCCCAATACGCTAAAGAAACCGAGAGCATCATGATTGTGCTCTTCGTCCGGCAGTTGCAACTCGCCTTTGAAATGGGATCTGAGGGCCCCACACTGGAAGAAGACCCGGAAGCCCTTGAGGTATTCAAGTTTACGCAAAAACTGGCCGAGGAGAAGCAGATTCCGCTGATCCCCATTTATGCAGTATCTCCAGATGTCGGTTACACCATTTTGGATTTTGCCGGCACTTATGGTGTTAACGCCCTCTTCATGGGCGTATCGCGCCGGGCCACCCTGCTGCGCGTGCTGCACGGCGATACACTTACGGCCGTGGCCGACCAGCTTCCGCCCGATATACCGTTGCTGATTCACGCCTGATACCCAGTCGATCGATCATTAATCTCAATGAGGAATCCAATGCCTGAACATACCGATTATATTTCCAATACGTCTGAGCCCTGGCAGGCCGACCCACTGGCCCCGCTGCCGTCGGACGCCCGAGGACTGATCTTTGATTGCGACGGCACTATTGTTGATACCATGCCGGTGCATTTTCATGCCTGGCAGGAGGCGCTCGCCGCCCACAATATCGGCTTCGACGAGGCGCATTTTTACCGGCTTGCCGGCATGCCCACGCCCAAAATTGCCAACATGCTTGCCAGCGAGCATGGCAAAGCCGATGTCGGGCCTGATATTGCCCATCGGAAAGAGGAGGCATACCTGCGGCGGCTGGACGAGATACAAATTATTGAGCCCGTAGTGAATATTGTGCGCCGCTGCCATGGACATCTGCCCATGGCGGTAGCCAGTGGCGGCATGCGGCGTGTGGTGGAGGCACAATTACAAGCCGCCGGCCTTGCGCATTATTTTCCCATCGTGGTGTGTGCGGACGATGTGCAGTACGGCAAGCCAGCGCCGGACACCTTTCTGCTGGCCGCACAGAAAATGGGCGTACCGCCTGCAGAGTGCATCGTTTACGAGGATGGCATTCTGGGCTTTCAGGCCGCAGCCGCCGCCGGTATGCGATGCGTCGATGTGCGCCCCTGGTACTTCACACCCGGCCGCCGCGGTTGAGGCAATCTGCACCGCCGTTTGTCTGTATGGATAATAATAAGCAATTACGCGCCACATGGCACCAGGCTTACCGGGTGCGATGGTGGAACAAGGCTGCGGTACACCATTGATCCCACCCGGCCATCGGAGGCCAAGGGGTGGACGATAAACCACAACGGTACAACGACACAAAGGACGGCGGGACCCAGCGCCGCCATAATGGCACCCATAAAAAACAAACCCCATGTGCACCACGTTTAGCGTCGTTGCCAGACGACGCGCGTCGCTGCGAATGGATACCAACCACCGCCGCGAGGCATGCCAAATCGATGCGTATTAAATCACGAATGAATCACGCATAGGTCCAGAGAACAAAGAGAACGATTGTTCACCAGAACGGCGCAACGGGCACAACGAACGACGAGTGATGCCCAGTCGGCGGCGACCGCCATTATTAGACGGTGGATTTATCCGCCGCACGATGGGAAAATGTATCCGCAGCAGGAATAAGTGCTCAAACGCCCGCCATGTCCGCCGCGCTGGTCCGCCGTCGCCGCAAACGGGGACCGCGGGCCCGCCAGCCGGCCCACCCGAACGCCAAATTCTC
>Ga0209012_1001180_pt1 | contig 29052 bp, 17 predicted proteins | sample RS3BMetagenome_FD_184735 | JGI IMG/M metagenome (GOLD analysis project Ga0209012, IMG submission 184735) | Ferric oxide microbial mat and aquatic microbial communities from Rainbow Spring, Yellowstone National Park, USA - RS3B (SPAdes) (version 3) ...
AGGCACACGCTGCGCGAGGTCCAGGCGGACTCCGGCCCGGTTGAAATAGGCACGGTCGACCAGGCGCTGATCGACCTCCGGCACCGCGCGGCGTTCAAGCCAGGACTTCTCCAGGATGTCACAGGCTTCTCGCAGGCCGGCGATCTGCTCGTCGCTGCCGGGGGGCAGCTGGTCTCGGGCGTGGCGTTGCAGAAGCAGGCCGTCGAGAGCCCGATGCTTGCTGAGTCCAGCGATGTCGGCGTGGTCGCGGAGCCCGATGGCTTTGGCCATCCATTGTCGCGCCCGGGTTACCGCATCCGGCGGAGGGCGGCGCTGCTGGTTCACCTGGCGGGCCTGCCCGTGCAAGCAGTCCGCGATGAGCGGCCGGTCGTCCGCCTGGTTCTCGTCGAGATAGGACATGGCGTGCTCGAGGGTGACCGCAGAGGTCTTGACCCCCTGGTACATCTCCTGGATGGTGCCGAGCGCCCACAGAGCCGCACCCCGCAAATGGTCCCTGGGGGTGCCGGCGCCCGGAGGCTTGTCGTCGATCAGGGACTCGGCCAGCTCCGCGGTGATCTGTGGGTCTGCGCCGACGAGTAGCAGCTCCTGCACGGCCCGCAGACCGAGCAGCGCGGTGACGATCTTCCGGTCCTCTGCCCGCTCTCGCAAGTCCCGGCGGATCGCTCGGCCGAACAGCCGGTGCATCGAGGCGAGCTGCTCGCGGCCATCAGTCGACCAACTCACCAGGCCGGCGGAGACCAGCTCGTCGACGGCGGCGGGCGCATCGGCGTGCGCCTGATTCAAGATCCTGACCGGGGTGCGATCGGGCAGCAGCCAGGCCAACGCCTTCGCCGCGTCGGCGGCGGGCTCGCTGAGCGCGACTGTCAGCAAGTCCCACAGCGCCCGCGGTCCGGCCAGATCCTGCGGACCGCCTGCTCGGGCGCTGAGGCGTTCGGCCAGCTCTTCGAGCGACACCTGCAGGTGGGCGGCGGCGGCAAGGAACGCCTGGATGAGCAGCGGCCGACCGGAAGTTAATTTCACCAAACGAACGTCGCCCAGCTGAGCCTCGACCTCGTCTGGCTGCAGCGCCTCGATGGCGATGACCTCGCCGCTCTCCTCCCGCCATGCGGACTCGGTGGTCGTGACAATCAACACCTGACCAGCGGCGCGATCCGGCCGCGGCAGCCACCTGCGCAGCTCCGACGGTAAACAGTCGGCATTGTCCACCACCACCGCCCACGGGGTGTCTGCCCGCCCGAGCCTGCTCAGAGCAGCACGCGCGAGCTCTATCCGCAAGACCCGGTCGTCCGGTAATCCGAGCTCCCCGCCGCGCTCGGCAAGCTCCGCCTCCGCCAGCGAAGCGATGAGCGCGTCCTGGTTCGTCGCGGTCAAGAACCAGCCCACGCCGTGATCCACTCGGGCAGCCGTGTCACGAGCGAGCTCGCTCTTGCCCACTCCTGACTCACCGACCACCACCATGAGCGGTGAAAGCCCTGCCAGGCGTTCCTGGGCGTGAGCGCGGCTGGCGAACCGCTCGACTGGGTGTCGCGGGCTGGGCAGGCGTCGACGCAGCGCTGCTCGCCCCCTCGGCGCGGGCAAAGGCGTGTCACCAAGATCGTGGCGTCGCGCCACATCGACCAGGTGGACATCGCCGTAGACTGCACGGCGCAGCGTCTCGCCAGCCGCGGCCACGGAGCGGTCGAAGCTCAGCTGATGATCGCGGCTCGCGAACGTGGGATCTACCAGCAACACCGCCGGGTCCTCGACCAGGAGGGTTCGATCGACCACTCGTGATACGCCAGCCGAGGGTTCCTCGGCGCACGCCGCCAACGGCGCGGCGTCGGTCAGCGCCTCAGGGCCCCGATCGAGGTCCACGCCGACCATCACGTGACCGACCGGTACCCTATAGCGTTCGCCGCGCAGCAGGACCAGGAACGGCGCCAACCGCTCGCGCAGGCACATCGCCGCGAACATGATCGCGAAGTCCACGCAGGTTGCGCTCTCTTGAGGGGAGAGCGCCCAGCCGGGATGGCGCAGCCGCTGGCCTGCGCCCGGCTCCCACGGCGCCGTGTCGTAGCGGATCGCACAACCAGACAGCTGCTCGTAGAGACGCTCGGCGATCGTCCGGCAGGCCCCCGCCCCCCGCATCCCGCCAGCGCCCGTGCGTACCGCCGTCCCGACCCCAGCTGAGAGGCCTCGCAGGCCCTCAAGGGCCTCGGGTGAGACGAAGCAGGCAATCTGCCCGTAGCCGTCCCTGACAGGAGCGGCTGGCACCACAGGCGCCTGCCACAGCGGCCAACGGCCGTAGTCGTCCAGATGCAGAGCCACAGGGCCTCCTCATCGGCGTTGCAGGAAGCAACACGCTACCTTCCGGCGCCGGCACCCTGGCGCCCTGCGCCGTGTCGGCTGGACCGCCCCGCGGCCCGTGTCGTTGCGCGGGGAGAACCGGCGACGTCTACCTGTAGGTGAACTCGGGAGCGGCATGCGCGGGCGTCGTCGGGCGCTGCAACCAGGCAACACACGCGCTGATCCCCGATCAGCGAACATACTGGCCTCACCAGGGAGCCATAAGAGAGCGAGGCAGCGTGGACCAAGAAGACCGTGACCGCATCGCCGAGCACCTCGTCGAGGTGTTCGAGCTCTACAAGCTACTGAGCGAGCGCCGCGCTGCACTCGCCCATGACGGCCTGCAAGAAGAGCGCGCTCAAGTCGACAAGGCCATCAAGTCCGCCGTAGCCGACTTCGCCGAGACCTCCTACCCACTCGCCTGCAATAGCGCGCTCCGTTGGTGGAGCCTTGCGGAGCCGCAAGAGCTGGCGAACGAAGTGATGGCACAACGGCTACTTCCACGGGCTGAGAACATAATGCAGTTCGGGGCCGATGTTCCTATTGCACTCGTGCAGCAGCACATTAACTGGGCCATCAGCGACATCCTCGGCAAGGCGCACACGCGCGCCACTCGGGAAGACAACTTGATCAAGCTGCTTGGTCACCGCGACACCCGCAACACCACAGCCAACACGGATGAGATCGCCTTGGCGAACCTGGATTGGAACGAATTCCGCAAGGAGTTCGTTTCGCACTTCCGCAAAGAGTTCGGGCTGATCGAAACGGATCTTGTAAGCGGTGAAGACGTATGTGTGTTTCACCCCGGCCAAAACAACTCCCTGGATCACCAGCTGGTGGCAGAAGTCCTGCAAGAAAACCTGCCACCACTCGACCTAGCTAATCGACAGGACTTCGAGCAATACATCCAAGACCTTCATGATGAAATACGCCTTCGTGTCTCTGTTAAGAACACCATCACGCTCAGTAGAAGGTGGTATCGCTGCCTTGATTGCTTCCTTTACCGGCTCTTCCGGAGCACGGACTCCGCTTACCGTTGCTACGCCGCGGAGAGACTGGCTGGCTACGTCAAGCTGGAGGGAGACCGCGACAGGGTAAAAGCTGCCTGGAACCGCCAAAGCTGCCAGAGACAGGCCGCCAGGGTGCTTTGGCGTGAGTGTCCCGACGTTAAAGATCGGATCGCCAACTACCTGGCGGACAAACGGGCCAATGGACTCAGTGACGGCGATGTGCGCCGCCTGATAGCTGAATTGGAGGATTGAGACATGAACGCAGACGTGGTGTTCGACCATGATCGGACGTGCTGGGTGATCCGAGATTCGCCACGTGGTCCCGCTGGCTCGGCAGTGGTGCGCCTCGGGGGTCTACTGATCGCCGTCGACGTCGCCGAGGGACACCTGGTGGAGGTCGTACTCGATGAACATGAAGCCGACGTCCGGCTCAGTGACGCCGATGTGGGATTGCTCGATGCCTTGTTCGGCGAGGGCCTTGCCCGCTGGTTGACCTCGGCTCGAATCCCAGAAGGCTCTCAGGCGCAGCTGGTGGAAGGCTCGAGGTGGGAAGCGGTGCGAGGCTTGGCTCTGAGTTTGTTGTTCCAGCGCATCCGGCCGGCGCAGCGTCGACTGGTGGCCCTGGATGTGGCGCTTCACGCCCAGCGGGTCGGCGACGCAGCGAGAGACCTGCTAATCGCGGCCTGCTGGGAGGCCCTCCCGGCGTTGACCGCCCTAAGCCAGCTGGTAGAGCGCCATCCGCAGCTCTTGCAGCGACTGAGCAAGGCTGCGGTCGTGGCACTGAGCGAGCGGGCCGGCGTGGCAAGCGCTGTTCTCGCCACCGAGGGTTTGGCGGAGAGTAGTCCGGTGGCTTCGAGACGGCTGGCGGGGCTTGCAACGGCACTGTCCGCCACGCGGATCACGATGTCTGACTCCGAGGTGGACCGGCGCTGGAAGGACCTCGAAGCGGAGCTTGCTCAACGCCCCGAGCGCGAGGCCGTCACTGGCCTTGTCCCTGACTACCAGTTCGTCGCCGCCCCCGAGCCATCGGCCGAGGCGAACAGCCTCGCGCCTAGCAAGGTGGTGGGCATCAACTGGTCGGCCACCACGACTGACGTGGCGGTCCGGATCGGGTCGCGCGCTGGGGCGCTGCTCGACGGAGGGCGTTGCGTGGCCGTGGGTCGCGTCCCGGGCCAAGTGCTGGTCCGGGTACCGCTGCGTCTGGGCGCTTGCGGCGAGGATCTTGCGGACATCTCCGTCCGTCTGCTCACCCGGCGCGGCGAGTTGCTCGCCCGGGCGTTGCTACAACTGGACACCAGCGAGGCCGACCTCCCCCTTGCCGTGGCAAGGTTGAGGGTAGAAGGCGCTGCTGGCAATCGGCTAGCAAGCGACGGCGACCAGGTGTTCGTGGACCTCGCGCTCGATGCTCTGCCCGACCTCGACTCGGAGGGCGTCGCCGGACTGACCCGTGGACAGGGCTTCCGGGCCGGCCAGCACGCCGTGGCCGCCCGCAAGGCAGGGCGGAGGCCCGAGGCAGTGCGGGGCTGGCAGCGCGCTGCACGACTATTCGAGCTGGCCGGCGAGCCGGAGCTGGCGCGTCAAGCCGAGGCTCAGGCCCAGGCGACCTCCGCTGCCGACTCGACTCTGGGGTGGATGGCCCAGGTGATCGAAGCTGTCGACGACCTCGCCCGACGGGTCCTCGCTGCCGAGCCAGCGGAGTGGGATGAGCTCGGGCGCCTCGGCGTCGAGTTGCCCATGCTGACCGGGGCCACTTCGACGCTCGCGATAATTCACTCCCAACTCGGCCGGCGTGCCCCCCGACCCGGCGCCGTCGAGAACAGTGAGAGCAAGGCCAACAGAGCCTCCCACTTGGCAGAGGCGATCCGCATCCTTCGCAGCCTCGGAGATGAGGCCAGTCTGGAGCAGGCCAGGGCACTGGCCCAGGGGGCCGATCCGGGCTTGTAGCCGCTGTCTGCCCGGTCGGGGTGGCTGCAGCTTGTCGTGCTGGCCGCGGATAGCAGGAGACGGGCCTGCCAGTGCCTGCCTCTTCAAATCCGTTTATTGGTGTTAGGCTTCTCCATCTAACCGGAGCTGTCCAGGTCAGCGATCCGCCAAGGACGATCGGCCGGTAGTCGTTCGAGGCTGGGCGGGTTCCCCCGCTTCTGCGGGGGTGACGGCATGACCTTGCGAGGTCGTCCGCCGATCGCGATGTCGTGGTAGCGGACGGGGCCATGGTCGACAGCGAGCTCAAGGAGCCGGAAGAAGAGTAGCCCCCGGCTCTGGGAACGCCGGCGATTGAAGCGGAATACGAACTCGTTCAAGTAGCCGGGGAGATGTCCAGGATCGAAACGGCCCTGGTGCGTACTCGCAAGCCAGCGCTTGGACAACGACGCGACACGGTGCACGCCGGGGAGCAGAGCGCCCATGTCCTCTCCACGTGCCTTCGCCGCTCGTTGGCTGCGCGGCTCATGAACGTATCCGAGCCTTATGACGCCGTTGTAGCTCGGCCACCCATCGGTGATGACCGTCGTTCCCTCTTCGACGTTCTCCGTCACGAACGGCACGAGCGAATCGGCCGATCCGTCGTGGAGCACCCCCATGCGGCACCGTCCAAGACCATGCGGCTCCCTCAGCTCGACTGCCACGCCGACCAAGACCTTCTTGCCCTTCTGGCGACCACCGCGGAGACCCGGCTCGTCGCCGCCGAAGTAGGTCTCGTCGACCTCGACGGTGCCTGAGAGCCGGTCACGCCCGGGGCGCACGAGCACCGACCGCAGACGGTGCAGCATCGCCCACGCCGTCTGGTAGGAGCCGATCTCGAGCGTGCGCTGAAGGCTGAGTGCCGACACACCGTCCTTTGCCGTGGTGAACTCCCAGCAGGCTGCGAACCACACGGTGAGCGGTGTCCGGGTCCGGTCGAAGATCGTCCCGGCGGTCACAGACGTACGGCGGCTGCATGCACCACACTCGATCCGTCCATCGCTCAGCCGCCAGCCCTCGTAATGACCGCACCTGTCGCACACGAAGCCATCACGCCACCGGAGCCACGCCAGGTAGTCGAGGCACGCCGCGTCCGTGCCGAACCATGACCGCAGCTCACCGACCGACCGCGGGTAGTGAGCGCCACCTCGAGCCTGAGCCACCTCCTGAGTCTACTCCGGTTAGATGGAGAAGCCTAATTGGTGTAACTGTTTAGGTCCCGGTACCTCAGGTTTTCGACCGGAAAAGCGGCCGGCTCAGGGCCCAGCGCCTGGAGTGGCGGGCATCCACGGGTCCTTGTCGAAGATCCGCTGAAGCGCTTCCAGTCGGTTGACTCCTTGCTTGGCGACGGTCGAGAGGTAGCTCCGGAAGGCCAGGAACGCTTCGGCGCCCTCGGTGCTGCGGAAGCCACCGGAGACCCGCTGGGCAATCTTCACCATGCGGATGTCTCGCTCGCAGAGGTTGTTATCGAACGGCACGGCGAAGTCGGCGGCGAATCGGAGCACACTGTCTCGGTGGACGTCGAGACGCAACAAGAGGTTGTGCGCCTTGGTCCGTTTGGGTCGTCCGCGCTTTCCCGTCGGCGTAACAGGCGGGTTGGCACGATGGCCGGCGGCGATGATCTCCTCGTAGCTCGCACGGATTGTGGCGAGCGTGTCGTCATCCAGCGCGCCCTGCCCGGCCGCCTTGGCCTCGAGGACGACCTGCCAGGTCTCGCCGAGCAGTCCGGCCATGTCGGTAGCCCAGGCCTGCCCGGTGGTTGCCGCGGCGGCATCGAGTTCACGTAAATGGTGCGCATTGCATAAAGCGTGGGTGACGTTGTCGTACTTGCGATAGGGCGCCCAGCCGTCGTGGACGAGTACGCCGTTCAAGTGCTCCAAGACGCCCATCGCATCCATCGCGTCGGTGCCACGTTTGTGGTCGAGGTGGTACAAGGTGAGGTCGGTGGAGGAAACCGCGTGTACCCAGGCCAGAGCGGCTTCGACACGGAGTCCGGTCTCATCCGCGTGGACGACCTCTGATGCAGCGAGCAGGTCTTTGACCTGGGCCAAGAACGCCTCGAGCATCGTCGCGCCTTCTTGCGCCTGGCTTCCGCAGAATGTAGGCAGGCAAACCATCCCGATATAGCTGTTGAGCTGGGAAGATGTCCGCGTTAGCGCGGAAGCGCCGTGTTACTACGCGAACCGGTTCGGACCGAGGTCGCTCTCTTGGTCGGCGAGGGGGGTGAAGTCGAAGAATCCCGGCGGTTCGGGCAGCGCGAGCGCCTGGAGGATCGAACGCTGCCCGGGCGTGAGCTCGCTTCGCTGAGCCACGGTGCCCTCGGCAGTTGCCAGGCTCACCAGGTGGAGCCGTTCGAGCTCGTTGCGGATGTTGCGCCAGGTGTCGTTGGTACTGGTCTCGATGACTCGGAGCAGCAAGAGGGCGAGCCACTGCAGCTGGACGTGGGCACGGATGCGGTCTTCTCTGCGGTGGTAGACGGGACGCAGGTCGATGGTCGATTTCAGATCCCGCCATCCCCGCTCTACTTCGTAGAGACCCTTGTAGCCCTGGGCAATGTCCGCGGCGGTCATGGACTCGTCGCTCGTGCGCAGAAGGAACTTGCCGTCGAAGTGGGAATCCCTGCGCACAGCAGCCCGATCGATGCGTAACTTGCCCTGGGGCGTGATGCGCAAGAACCGCCTGAAGGCCGCCTTGGTCTTGAGCTGGCCGGCAAGCTCGGTCCGCTTCGCCTCGGCGAGGTCGTCGGAGCCGGCGATCCGATCAGCAAGGCGGGCCACGATCTGGTCCCGGACCGCCTCGTCGCGCTTCGCGGCCTCAGGGTTGTGGCAGACGACGAAGCGGTCCCTCGCGGTGCCGTCGTCGACGCGGACCTCCTTGATCCGCAGGTTGCCCGCGACGGTCTGGTAGCGGCCCTGACGGGCCAGAGCGATAGCCGCCTCCTTCGAGTCGCCACGCAGCTTCTCGCCCACGATGTAGTGCCCGCCCCCGCGTTGGAGGTAGCGGCGGTTCTTGGCTGAGGTGAAGCCCCGGTCGAGGGCGAGGATCACCCGGTTGAGGTTCCAGTTGGACAGGTCGTCTCGGACGGTGCGGACCAATACCTGGTCCGAGGTGTTGCCGGGGAAGGTCCAGACCCGCACCGGGATCCCTTCCCGGGTCACCGCCATGCCGATCACGACCTGGGGCAGGTCTGGCCGGTGGTCCTTGCTCGCTCCATGTACTCGCCACGCTCGCTCGACCACTGCCCCTTCTGGGTCGCCGTCCCCACCTCTCCCATCCTCTGCATCCTCTGCATCGTCGTCGAGGAGGGCGTCGTCGGCGCTCTCGGTCTCCCAGTAGGTCGAGGACGTGTCGAAGAACAAGATGTCGACCTCGAGGTTCAACAGGTTCGCCACCGAGAAGAACACCGCTTCCTGCAACGAGGGGAGCATCGACAGAAACGCGTCCATCGCCCGGTAGCAGGTGTCCTCGTCGACGCTGGCCAGACCGTCGATGAACACCCGCTCTTCCACCCAGGCACAGCCGGCCAGCTTCGAGAGCGGCGTCGGGGACAGGCGGTTGGCAACCATCGAGAAGATCACCCGTTCCACCACGTCGGGATCGACTCGCCTGCCTGGGCCGGTGCGCGCCCGACACGCCTTGAGGATCTCGGCGGAGATGCCGAGGCGTCTCCACAGTTGGTCCGCTACCCACGCGGTGCCCATCGGCCGCGAGTCGAGGACCCGGACCTCCCCGGATGCGGCCGCAACCGCTGCATCTGCGGGGTCCAAGAAGCGGCTGATGCTCTTGATCAGACGAGCGAGGCCGTCGCGATCGACCTGGTCCGCCCGTCCGAAGTTGTGGACGACGCGGGCCTTGGGCATGCCCGTTGCGCGATCGCGTTCGTTGTGGGCCAGCGCCAGGTAGGCGACCTCGCTGCCGTCCTTGTTCCTGCGCCTGGTCTCCCGCAAGTACATGTCTACGACTATAGGACTATCGCTAGTCAACATCAAGTTATACCCGATACCGCGTGTGTCTACACGATTTTCACCTCGGAGGCACCCTCCAGCCCTTTGACCAGCAACTTCGGTGAGCTGGAAGCTCGAAAATGCCTACATTCTGCGGAAGCCAGGTCACCGGCTGGTGCTACTGGGTCCAGTCGTGGGCGGGCAACGCCGCCATCGTCTCCTCGTGGGTCTTCTATGTCGACGCGTTGTTCAACCTGAACCACGTGTCCGGCATGGCCAACTGGGGCATCGCCATGATCGGCCTGTGGGTGCCGGCGGCGGTGAACCTGGCCGGGGTGCGCCAGATGGCGTGGTTCCAGAACATCACGGTCGTACTCAAGTTCCTGCCGCTCCTCTTCATCGGAGTGGTGGGCTGGTTCTTCGTCGAACGGGCGCACTTCGGTCCGTTCAACGCCTCGGGCGGCAGCCTCTACAGCGGCATCGGCATCGCCGCCGGGGTGGCCCTGTTCTCCTTCATCGGCGTGGAAGCAGCCGCGATCACCGCCAAGCGTGTGACCAATCCTCGGCTCAACGTCGGGCGGGCCTCGATGCTTGGTACGGCGTTGAGCGCCGTCCTCTACGTCCTGGTGTCCGCCGCCGTCATGGGCCTCGTCGCTCACCACACCCTGGTCCACACCGGATCACCGTTCGTCAACGCGTTCCAGTCGATGTTCCCCCACACCGCCTGGGCGGGGAAGTTCATCGCGGCGGTGGCGGTCGTCTCGGGCATCGGGGCGCTCAACGGCTGGACCCTGATCGTCACCGAGACGTCGCGGGCCATCGCCCAGGACGACCTGTTCCCCCGGCCGTTCGCCTGGACCGACCGGAAGGGGACCGCCTGGTTCGGCATCGTGGTCGGGACCGCCCTCCCGTCGCTGCTCATGCTCTGGCGTTACAACACCAGTACCGGGCTGACCGTCTTCACCTACCTGGTCGACCTCACCGTGGTCACCGTGGCGATCCCCTACTTCATGTCGGCCATCGCCCAGCTCACGTTCCTGGTCTCCCGACGGCGGAAGGTGCAGGGATGGGCGCTGGCCCGGGATCTGACCGTGGCGGGCACCAGCGTGCTGTTCTCGATGTGGGTGACCTTCGCCTCCGGCTATCAGGTCGTCTACCAGGCCCTGGTCGTCATTCTGGCGGGGCTGATCCTCTACGCATTCCTGAACGCCCGTCGTGAGCGTCTCGGGGAGGCGGCCGAGCCGGTCGACGCGGTCGGGGGAGACGCCGCGGGAGACGGGAGTCCCTTCGGGCGCGCACCCGATGCAGGCACGACGGAGGAAGCGACGGACAGCGCCCTGGCCCCGTCCGTCTGAGCCACACCCATACCCATACCCACAACCAGGGAGAACCCCATGCGCTTTCACGTCGACTCAGAGATCGGCCAGCTCCGCCAGGCCATCGTCCACCGTCCCGGGCTGGAGCTGTCCCGTCTCACCCCGGAGAACATCGAATCCTTGTTGTTCGACGACGTCATGTGGGCCAAGCGGGCGAGAGAGGAGCACGACGCCTTCGCCGAGGCCCTCCGGGACAAAGGGGTGCAGGTCCACCTCTACGGCCAGTTGCTCACCGAGGCGCTGGCGGTGCCCGACGGCAAGGCGTTCGTCCTCGACCGGGTATGCACGCCCGAGATCCTGGGGCCGTCGTTGGTGGAGCCAGTGCGGCGCCTGTTCGAAGACCTCGACGGCGCGTCCCTGGCCGAGCACCTCATCGGCGGTGTGCTGAAAGCGGACCTCCACCCGCACGGGGCCAAGAGCCTGACCTGGGACAAGCTGCGCTCGGACGACTTCGTGCTCGCCCCGTTGCCGAACCACCTCTTCCAACGGGACAACTCCTGCTGGATCTACGGCGGCGTGACCGTGAACCCGATGGCCATGCCGGCGAGGCAGCGCGAATCGCTCCATACCCGGGCCATCTACCGGTTCCACCCCCTATTCGCCGGCGAGGAATTCCACACCTACTACGGGGACGACGACCGCGACCACCGACCTGCCTCTTTCGAGGGTGGCGACGTCCACGTCATCGGCAACGGGACCGTGCTCATCGGCATGGGCGAGCGGACCACCCCGATGGCAGTCGAGATCGTTGCCCGCTCGCTGTTCGACGCCGGGCAGGCAACCACCGTCGTCGCCATCGAGCTCCCCCACAGCCACGCCTTCATGCACCTCGACACCGTAATGTCCATGGTCGACCGGGCGACGTTCGTGCTGTACCCCTATTTCGATCGGCACCTCCGGAGCTGGTCGATCACCGACGGTGGAGAGCCGGGGCGTCTCTCGGTGGTCCGCAACCACAACCTGTGGCAGACCATGGCGGAGCTGCTGAGCGTCCCCGAGATCACTGTGCTCACCACGGACGAGGACATCCGGGCAGCGGAGCGGGAGCAGTGGGACGACGGGACCAACTATCTCGCCGTCGCACCCGGAGTGGTCTTCGGCTACGAACGGAACGTCGCCACGAATACGATGCTGCGTAAGCACGGCATCGAGGTGGTCACGGTGGCCGGGAGCGAGCTGGGTCGGGGGCGGGGCGGCCCCCGTTGTATGACGTGTCCCATCGTGCGGGACCCTGCGTAGCAACGAGACGATCGTTCGTCATCGCCCCCGTAGGGGGGTCACGACGGCGACAGACAAGGATGGGACGATGGACCTACACGGACGGAGCCTCCTCAAGGAGGCGGATCTCACCAGCGACGAGTTCCTCGGGATCGTCGACCTGGCAGCAGCGCTGCGGGCCGAGAAGCGGGCGGGCACGGAGCGCCAGCGGATGGTCGGGAGGAACATCGCCCTCATCTTCGAGAAGGCCTCGACCCGTACCCTCTCGGCCTTCGAGGTAGGCGCCCACGACCAGGGTGCCCACGTCACCTTTCTGGGGCCACAGGAGTCCCACATCGGGCACAAGGAGTCGATCAAGGACACGGCACGGGTCCTTGGGAGGATGTTCGACGGCATCGAGTTCCGCGGGGCGGCACACGAGCTGGTCGAGACCCTCGCCCGGTACGCCGGCGTGCCCGTCTGGAACGGGTTGACCGACACCTGGCATCCGACCCAGATGCTCGCCGACATCCTCACCATGCGCGACCACAGCGTTCGGCCCCTGGGGGAGGTCTCCTACTGCTACCTCGGGGACGCGAGGAACAACACCGCGAACTCTCTCCTCGTGACCGGTGCGCTGCTGGGCATGGACGTGCGCATTGCCGCCCCCGAGGACCTCTGGCCGGAATCCGACATCCAGCAGCTCGCCCGTACCCTGGCGGAAGGATCGGGGGCACGGATCCGGATCGGATCGGACGTCCACGAGGTTGTGGCGGGCGCCGACTTCCTCTACACCGACGTCTGGGTGTCGATGGGCGAGGCGGCGTCCCAATGGGAGGAACGCATCAAGAAGCTTCTCCCGTACCAGGTCAACACAGAGGTGGTCGAGGCCACCGGCAACCCGGAGGTGAAGTTCCTCCACTGCCTCCCGGCCATGCACGACACGCAGACAGAGGTGGGCCGGCAGCTCTCTGAACAGTGGGGTCTCAACGCCCTGGAAGTCACCGACGAGGTCTTCGAGTCGCCGGCGTCGATCGTCTTCGACCAGGCCGAGAACCGGCTGCACACCATCAAGGCCCTCATGGTGACCACGGTCGGCGACTGACATGCTGGTGGTGGTGGCCCTGGGTGGCAACGCCCTCCTCGAACGAGGAGAGACGCCACTGGCCGAGATCCAGGAGGCGCACGTGGCTGCAGCGGTGGATGCCCTCGCCCCTCTGGCCGGCCCCCACGACCTGGTGGTGACGCATGGCAACGGTCCCCAGGTCGGCCTGCTGGCGTTGGAGAGCGCCCGGGATCCCTCCCTCCCTCACCCCTACCCGTTCGACGTGCTGGTGGCACAGACCCAGGGGATGATCGGCTACTTCCTGCTCCAGGCGCTCGGGAACGCAATCCCCGGACAGCAGGTGGTCAGCCTGGTCTGCCAGACACTGGTGGCAGCGGATGATCCGGCCTTCGCCCTCCCGACGAAGTTCGTGGGACCCGTCTACGACAAGAAGGAAGCCGACCGGCTGGTCAGCACGCGCGGCTGGACGATCCGACCCGACGGGGGCTCGTGGCGGCGGGTCGTGGCGTCTCCCGAGCCGCTCGCCCTGGTCGAGCTCCCGACGATCAGGACCCTGGTGGCCGACGGCGCCGTGGTCGTCTGTGCGGGAGGCGGCGGCGTCCCCGTCCGGCGGGACGACGATGGGCGGCTCCGCGGGGTGGAAGCCGTCGTCGACAAGGACCTGACCGCGTCGCTGCTAGCGCGGCACCTCGGGGCCGATGCGCTCCTTTTGTTGACCGACGTGGACGCCGTGCAGCACGGCTACGGAACCGATGAGGCGCGGCCGATCCGCCGGGCGACCGCCGCCGAGCTGCGGGCCGAGACCTTCGCCCCCGGCTCGATGGGTCCGAAGGTGGAAGCCGCCTGCCAGTTCGTGGAGGCGACCGGCAAGACCGCCATGATCGGCCGGCTCGACCGTGCCGCCGCGCTCTTGGAGGGTTCGGCAGGAACCACCGTGGTGGCAGCGGCGTCGGGACCAGCCTGTCCGATCCCTGGTTGACCCGGAGCCGCCGGGGTCCCCGGAGAGCGATCCGGAAGGTCGTCGCAGTCGTCCGGGCCGCCCGGCCAGCGGCTCGATCAGAACGTCCCCGGCGAGATCAGGAGCCGCCGGACGAAACGCCGGTCGGGACGTCGGCGACGGTGAACGACGGGCCGTTGCCGTCCGCACCGTCAGCGGTCACCAGCGTGCTGGCGGTGCTCCGCCACTCCACGGTCGGGAGGATCGCCCCGGGGTCCACCCGGTCCTTGTGGGCCTCCGCCACCGCCAGGATCGACTGGATGACGCTCCGGGTGAGCAGGTGGGGGTTGAGCCCCAGGTCGAGGAACTTGGTGTGCGCTGCCCGGTAGTAGTGCTCCTCTTTCTCCACGCGCGGCATCGGAAGGTGGTCGATGGTGGCGTCGCCGTTGAACTCGGCCCTGACCATCTCGGCCATCTCGGCTACCGAGAAGGACTCGGTGAACTGGTTGAACACCCGGAATTCGCCGGGATCGGCCGGGTGCTCCAGGGCCAACTCGACGCAGGCCAGGGTGTCGAGGATGTTGAGCATGCCCCTGGTCTGGCCACCGCTCCCGTAGACGGTCAGCGGGTGGCCGGTCACCGCCTGCACGCAGAACCGGTTGAGGACGGTCCCGAACACGCCGTCGTAGTCGAACCGGGTGGCGAGCTCCGGATGGAGCACCGTCTCCTCGGTGTCGTGGCCGTAGACGATCCCCTGGTTGAGGTCGGTCGCCCGGAGGCCCCAGATGCGGCAGGCGAACATGATGTTGTGGCTGTCGTGCACCTTGGACAGGTGGTAAAAGGAGCCCGGCTGCTTTGGGTACGGCAGGACGTCAGTGCGACCCCGGTGGGTGACCTCGATGTAGCCCTCTTCGATGTCGATGTTCGGCGTGCCGTACTCACCCATCGTGCCCAGCTTCACCAGGTGGATCTCCCGGTTCTGCTCTGCAATCGCATACAGCAGGTTGAGCGTGCCGACGACGTTGTTGACCTGGGTGTACACCGCGTGCTCGCGGTCGATCATCGAGTAGGGAGCCGACCGCTGCTCGGCGAAGTGGACCACCGCGTCCGGCTCGAAGGAAGCGAGGGTCTCGGACACGAACGTGGGATCGGTGAGATCGCCTTCGAACCGGTCGAGCGTGAGGCCGGACACGTCTTTCCAACGATCGACGCGCTGGCCGAAGCTGGCGATGGGCACCAGGCTGTCGACGCCCATCTCCACGTCGTACTGGCGCCGGACGCCGTTGTCGACCACACCGACCTGGTGGCCCCGCCGGGAGAGGTAGAGGGCGGTCGGCCAGCCCAGGTAACCGTCTCCTCCGAGTACCAGAATCCTCACGCGCGTGCTCCTTCGTATCCGAGCCTCCGCCATCCAGCGGGGGCGATCTGACCGGTGGTGTCTCCCCTGTCCGGTCCAGTATCACCCGCCAAGCTCAACGAACGCTGAGGAGGGGCTGTGCCGGACCTGAGAACAGGAGTCGTCGGGCCATCACGACCCTCCATCCCGTGCAGTCGTGCTGTAGTGATCGCCTGCGGCACCCTTTCTACGGCGAAGAGATGAACAGCGGATGGCCATTCTGTGAAGACTCTTCGCAACCACGACCGCAGCGGACGGGCTACCCCTCCCGGTCCCACGAACGCGACGAACGAGCCGACCCAACCGCTGAGGACCCCATGCTATCCGGCTGACGGGGACACCCGGCCGGACCGAGCGCCGGTGCCGCTCACGTCAGCGGAGGACGCCACCGGAGCGGGCCCCGCTGAGACCAGGGCCTCGACCTCGTCCATCGCCTCGCGGAGACCGATCACCTCGCGTTCGACGGCCACCGACGTACCGGTCACGCCGACGAACACGAACACGCAGCGAACGACGGGTCGTCCCAGGGCTCGCTCGACCGCCAGGGCGTAGGTGGCGCCCTGGAGCCGGTACCGGTCCATCGCCCGGTCGAGCTGTGCCAGCGTCGTGATCTCGTCGGTCTTGTAGTCGACCACCACGTACCCGGAAGAGGTCTCGACCAGCAGGTCGACGAAACCTTCGACCACGGGCCCGTCGGGGGAACCAGTCACCGGGGCGCCGACATAAAGCTCCTTCCAGTACCGACCGCCGGACACGGCTTCCCGGACGACGTCGGCGCCGAGCGCGGCACGTGCCCGGCCGGCGATCTCCGCGCTGCGGCCGTGGACCGCTTCGGCCACCGCCTGGATGGCCGCCAGCGCGTCGAGACCCGCTCCGGTCGCCAGGTCGACGGTCTGGAGCACTCCGTGGACAGCGCGGCCCATCGCCGTCCCGGCGCGGCCCCGGCGCCACGACGGGAGGTCCACGTCGACACCGCTGTCGGTGTCGGTGTCGGTGTCGGGGCCCGGGTCCGCACCGGAGCTGTCTGGATCGGTACCGGAGCCGTCTGGGTCGGAGCGCTCGGCGTGCGCGCTGGCGAGCGCCGCCACCGTGGTGGCCGCCAGCGTACGCGGCCTCGATCCGGGACCGGTGAGCTGATCGCGCTCCGCGATCCAGCGTCGCCGTTCAGCGAGGTCACCATCGACGCCGGTATGCTCCCCGTCGTCGGATGACCGGCCCCGGCCGTGCGCCTCTCGGGGGACTCCTGATGACCCCGGGGGGGCGGTGCCGTCCGACTGGCCTGCACCCGCCTCCCGGCGAGCGATCCTCCGGGCGAGGTCCGGAGCCGAATCGCAGATGGGGAGCAGCCGGCTGGCGTGGCAGTCGCTCCCCTCCTTGTGGTGGAGGCTCACGACAAGGTGGTCGCGTGCCCGGGTCGCCGCCACGTAGAGGAGCCGCAGTTCTTGTGCCCGGTCCATGCGCTCCTCCCGGGCAGCCAGGTCGGCGTATCCCGCCGTGACGAGCCCGCCGGGGATCTTGGCCTCGGGCCCGGCGGCCCCCCAAAGCACCTGCGGGCCGCTCGGTCGCCTCGACTCGCGGCCGAGCCCGGCCAGAATGGCGATCGGGAATTCGAGCCCCTTGGCACCGTGCACCGTCATGACCCGGACCGCGTCGTCGTCCGCCTCGGGCAGTACCACCTCGGTCATCCGCGCTCGCTCGCTGCGTTGCAGCTCCACCCAGGCGAGATAGGCCCCGAGACCACCGCCCGAGGTGTCGGCGAACACTCGGGCCTGGTCGACGACGAACCGCAGCCGGCGCCAGATGTCACGCGTCCGGCGACGGTCGATGCCGAGTTCCAGGAACCGCCCCTCTTCCAGGACGGCCTCGACGAGGCTGCTCACCTCCTGCCACCAGCGTTGCCGGTGGAACCGGTGGAGCCACGCGAGACCCGCCACCACCGGGTGGTCGGCCGGAAGGGAGCCTGGCGGGACCTGGCGATAGTCCCACCGCCCGCCGGCGGCGCGGTATGCGACGAGGTCGTCGTCGCCGCATCCGAGGGAGGCGCTGCGCAGCGCCGCCACGATCGCCACCTGGTCGCCCGGGTCGTCGATCGCCCGGAGCACGGACACCAGCTCGACGATCTCCGGGCTCTCGTAGACGAGCGAGCTCGACTCCAGACGGTAGGCGATCCCGGCGTCGTCCAGCGCGCTCTGCAAGGCGGGCAGGCCGGTACGGGTCGGCAGGAGGATGGCGATGTCCGACAGCCGGGCGGGTCGCCCGGTCGTGCCTACGGGCCAACGTTCCGCCACCACTCCGACGATGGTGTCGGCGACCTCGGACGCCTCGGCGGCGCGGATGTCGGCGGCCGAACGGGCGGTCAGTGGGCCACCGAGAAGCACGACGGGTGCCGGCGGATCGCCCCCCGGTGCGTCGTCAGCACCACCCGCAGGAGTGGGCTGGGCGGGACGGCGCGCCTCGAGCGCCTTGTACGCCGGCTGGACGCCCTCCTCGCCGTCGCCCAACAGCTCGCCGAACACGTGGTTGACCCATGCGACGACCCCCGGCACCGATCGGAAGTTGGCGGTCAACGAGAGCCGCCCGGCCCGGTGACGATGGCGGACGGCCAGGAACTGGGCGATGTCGGCCCGACGGAACCGGTAGATCGACTGCTTGGGATCGCCGACGAAGAACAGCCGTCCGGATGGGGCACCGAGCTCGATCCAGGGCATCTCCCCGGGACCGGGGTCGGTGGAGCCGTCGGCAATGCGGACGGCAAGCTCCGCCTGGATGGGATCGGTGTCCTGGAACTCGTCGATGAGCAGGTAGCGGTAGCGACGGTGCAACGCGACCCGGACCGCGGCATCGGTGCGAACCAGTTCGAGTGCCCGGACCAGCAGGTCGTGGAACTCCACCACCCCGGCCCTGCGCCGCTCGTCTGCTCCCCGCAGGGTCAACGCCCTGATCTCCGCCGTGACCCGACGGAGGGCCGTCCTCCCCACCGCGTCCACAAGGGACCGACGAGCGGACTCGGCATCGGCCAGCAGCGCTCGCACGTCCGCCACCGGGCAGCTCCAGTTGGCAGCTCGTCCCCGCTTCGAGGCGATCGCAGGTGCCTCCACCAGCTGCCGGAGCGTGTCGAGCTCCGATCCGGCGTTCCGCAGGCCGTCGGCGACGGCGCGCAGCTTCTCGATGTGGACGGCGAGCAGGTCGTCGGATACCCTGCATGCCGCGCCGGCTGCGCAGGCCGCATCGAGCAGAGCGACCACCGGTGACGCGTCGATCGGCCCGCTCTCGGGCGGCTCCGGAGTTGCTGGGATCAGAAGGTCCCAGTTGTCGTTGTACTGCTCGGCGACCGACCGCAGGTAGTCGATCCGGACCCCGCAGACGAGGAGTCGGCGCAACGGCTCCCGGAGGGCCGGCGATTCGACCAGCTCGTCGACGAACCGGTTCCACCGCTCGTCGAACGCCACCGCCGAACGGGCGGGGTCGAGGACGCCGAAGAGGGGTGGGAGCCCGGCCTCGAGTGGGTACGAGCCCAGGATGCGTCGGGCGAACCCGTGCAGGGTACCGATCGCAGCCGCATCGATCTCCTCGATCGCCGCCGCCGCCCGGCGACTCCTCTCACCGCCGTCCGGGCCCCCGGAGGAGGCGCCCGGGTCTCTTGAACGTTGCCCGTCCGTTGCCCCGTCCCCGTCGGCAGTCCGCTCGAGCGCCTCGCGCACCCGGTCGCGGAGCTCGGCGGCCGCTGCCTCCGTGAAGGTGATGGCGGCGATCTCCCCCAGGGATGCACCGCCCGTGCACACCAGCTCCACGATGCGGCCCACCAGGGCTGTGGTCTTCCCGGTGCCCGCACCGGCTTCGACGAAGTAGGTGACATCGAGACCGGTGCCGATGGCGACCCGGGCCTCGCCGTCCCCCGCCGCAGGAGCTCCGGTACTCATCCTTCGGCTCCTTCGGCTCCTTCGGCTCCTTCGGTCAATGCCACGTAGGCCCGGAGATCGGCGTCCTCCCGGACCCTGGACCACGCCCCCTCCCGGTCCCCGGGGCACAGCGCCTCGAAACCACATCGCCGGCAGTGCGCCCGACCCTCGCCCGGCCGGGCCGGAAACAGGCCCGCCTCGATGCCGCCGGCGAGGACGCCCACCACCTCGCCGAGGCGTCCGACCACCGACCCGTCGAGGGGATAGCTGATCCGCCGGAACTCTCCACGGCTGCTCGCGAACCAGTATCCGACCTCCACCGGGACGCTGAACCCGTCCGAGGTGCCCTGGGTGCGCCCGGTGGACGGGCTGCCTTCGGCGGGAGCGGCGGACGACGGGGGCGCGGCAGTCCGTTCGGCGGGGGGCGGGCCGAGGGGAACGGTGTCCCTCTCCTGCTCCAACCCGTCGGCAACGGACGACCACGCCGCCAACCCGTAGACGGGCAGTTGGAGGGTGCCACCGCGGGAGAGAGGATCCGTCGGGACCGAGCGGTACGCGGCCGAGCTCCCCGTCTTGTAGTCGATCACGGACAGACCGCCGTCGACCCGCCGATCGACCCGGTCGACGACCCCTTTGAAGGCCACCGGCCGACCATCGGGTCGAACAAGCTCCACCCCTGGACGGTCACCGTCACCGAACGCCCACTCGACGCGCTCGGGGACCCACCCGCCCGCTGCGCGGTAGGCGTCGTCCTCGCGGAGGAACCGGTGCAGGTCGGCGCGGATGGTGGCCCGGTCGAGCTCCCAGGTGACCGGGCGACCCACCAGTCCGAGTGCCTCGTAGCGACCGAACATCTGATCGGCGACGGCGTCGAGGCGTTCGTGGTCCTCGTCGGACCAGGCCGTGCCGGGCCGGATCCGTTGCGCACGTGGGAGTGCGACCTGGTCCTCGAGGAACTGCTGGAGGACGGCGTGGACCAGCTGCCCCTGTTCACGCGGCTGGATCGCCAGCACGTCCTCGGGCCGGTCTGGAACGTCGACCCGCAGGATCCGCTCCATCAGGTACTGGCGCGGGCACGCGGCGTACCGCTCGAGGCTCGTCGGGGAGAGCGCCGGCGTCGACCCGGCCGTAGGGCTCGCCGACGAGATCGACCGGGCGCCCGCCCTCCCGTCGAAGCGGGTGAGGCCCCTCCGGCGGCGCTCCCGTTGCACCACGAGGCCGGTCCGGAGCCGGGCGTCCTCCTCGGTCAGCCAGCACGACGACGGAGCACCACCTGCGTCGCTCCAGCGGAGCAGGGTTCGGAGGTCCCTGTCTCCCAGGGACATCGGCTCGCCGTCCGATCGGACGACCGACGTGAACGACGGGAGACGACGGTAACCGTCCCGGGGCGGGAGCTCCTCCACGTCGCGGCTGGACAAACGCCGATCCCCTCCGGCGATCGCGGACAAGGTGTCGAGGAGCCACCGTGCGGGACGCTGCTCTCCCCCCTGACGCTGGTCACCCCGCGCGTAGGTGAGGACGCGCTCGGGAGCAGTGGCCAGGGCGGCCAGGTAGTCGCGCCATGCGTCCTGGCTGGCGGTCCCGCTGAGCGGCAGCTCAGGACCCGCGGCCATCCGCGCCTCGTCGGAGAGCAACGGGTCGTCGTGTTCGCGCCGCGGATACGCCCCGTCGACCATCCCGACCACGAAGACCACGTCGAAGTCGAGGCCGACCAGCATGCCGACCGGACCGACGAACACCCCGGTCCCGAAACGGGTCGTCTGGGGAGCGGGCGCGCCCAGCTCGAGATCGAGCGCCTGCCGGAACCGCATCCGGTCCACCGGACCACCGAACCGGTCGAGGACCGCGAGCGACTCGACCGCGGTGCGGACCGCGTCGAGCGCCTCCTCTTCACGGGAGGGCCAGGGGTCGTGGCGGCGGGACGGCCGTCCCAGGTACCGGTCGAGGACCGCCACCGCCCAGGCGGCCCAGCCGGCCCAGGTGCGGGGGGGGTCGGCGAACCACCCGGTCAGCTCGTCGAAGAACCCGACCAGACCGGTCAGGAGCTCGTGGCTCTCGCGGGGGTGCGCCGGCTCCCCCTGGGACTGCCCCGATCTCCCGGTGCGGGGAAGTGGCCCGGCGGGAGCGGCGGCGTGCGCCGGCGGTGACGTCTCCGACACGGTCCATGCCTCCCGGAGGGCGACCAGCCGCGATCGCCAGACCGGGGCGCCGGCGGTGACTCCGGCCTCCCGCGACAGCAGGTCCCAGTCCGTAGCGGGGACCGGGTGCCCGTCGGTACCCAGCACCGGACCCGCGGCGCACCATGCCACCACCTCGTCCCGCCTCCAACCCCGCTCGTACAGGTCCAACAGGCCGAGGAGGATCCGAGCGGGCATCGTGGAGGCCAGCTCATGCTGGGCCACTCCGCTGAACGGGATCCCGGCAGCCTCCAGCGACTCGGTGACCAGCCGCGGGTAGGGGCCGACCCCGGCGTGGGCCACCGCGATGCGCTCGAACCGGGTCCCAGCCCGACGGCGCTCCATGACGAGCCGGAGGACGGCCCGGATCTCCGCGTCCGCGTTGGGCGCGCTCAGAACATCTGTCCCGAGCGTGGTCCGGTACGGACCACCCCGCCGGTCGTCGCCATCGACTGCGGGCTCGGACGGACCGAGGCGGGCAACGGTCGCCCGCGCGGTCGCGTCGGCGATCCGGTCCCCGGTCGTCCCGACGAGGATGCTCACCGGCCGGACCGAGGCGAGCGCCTCGATGAACTGCTCGTCGTGGCGCGACAGCCGATGGGGAAGGTAGACGATCACCGGCGAACGGTCCGGTTTCCCGTCCGTCGGAGCGTCGGTCCCGGTCCGAGTCCCCGGCCCGTCGTTGTCCGCCCCATCGGTCCCCGCCCCATCGGTCCCCGCCCCGTTCAGCACCGCGATCGCCCGGGAGATGCGCTCCCCCTCGTCGGACCAGCCCGGCGACAGGAGCGCTTCCATCGCTTCCACCGCCTCGACGACCTCGCCGGCAAGCGCGCCGCTGCGTGCCAGGCGCCGACGGGTGGCCTGCTGGATTCCGGCCAGATCACGGTGAGCGGCGCCCAGTGCCCGCACCGTGCCCGGATGCTCCCGCACCGAGGTCAGGAGGCCGCCCGGGAGCTGGTCCAGGACCCTGCGGGCCACCCCATGGAGCACGGCCGGCGTAGCCGGTAGGAGCGGATCGGCGGCCAGGTCGGACGAAGCGATCTCTTCGGCGAGGCGGGCGACGGTGGTGAACCGCACGTTGCACACCCCGACCCGGTCGGCCGAAGGGGCCGGGCCCAGGTCGCCCGAGGCGAGGAGCCGGCGCACTCCGAGGCCCGTCACGTTCCGCGGGACGACCACGGTGACCGGCGCCAGCGGGTCCTCAGCCTGGGCCGCTGCGATCCGGTCGCGCAGGGTGCAGGCGGCGTCCCGCCCGAAGCGGACGCTTTCGACCCGCAGGCTCACCGCTGCTCGTCCCGCGAGGGGAGCGCCGGTCCGGGTCCGCTCCCCGCATGGATCGGGCGCCCGGCGGCCGCCTCGACGGACGGTTGCATCCTCCGGGTGGTCCGATCGACCGGAGGGGGTTGGGCCAGCTCCCGTTCCCCCGTCCCGACCACTCCCATCTCGGTGAACCGGCGCGCCGTCACCAGCACCCTTCCCTCGAACGACCCGACCGCCCGGTTGTAGGCGGCGACCGCACCGTCGAGACCCTTGCCGACCCCGGCGACGTGCTCCCCGAGCACCGCCAACCGGTGATAGAGCTCGGCGCCGAGCTGTTGGACGGCGCGGGCGTTGTCTGCCAGCGCGTCCTGCTGCCAGCCGTAGGCGACGGCCCGGAGCAGGGCGATGAGGGAGGTCGGCGTGGCGAGCAGCACGTGGTTCGCCACCGCGTGCTCCATCAATCCCGGCTCGTGCTCCAGAGCCGCCGTGAGGAGCGGATCGCCGGGGACGAAGGCGACGACGAACTCGGGGGACGGGTCGACCCGCTTCCAGTACTCCTTCTTCGCCAGCTGGTCGACGTGCGCCTTCAGCTGACGCCCGTGGACCGCCAGGTGCGCGCGGCGCTCGGACTCGTCGTCGGCCTCGTTCGCCTCCAGAAAGGCCTGCATCGGGACCTTGGCATCGACGACGACGTTCTTCCCGCCGGGGAGGTGGACCACCATGTCGGGCCGCATCCGGCCCGTATCATCGTCCGCGGTCACCTGCTCGTCGAAGTCGCAGTGCTCGAGCATGCCAGCCATCTCCACCACCCGACGCAGCTGGAGCTCGCCCCACTGCCCCCGTGACTGGGGGGCCCGGAGCGCTTTGACCAGGTTGCCGGTCTCCTTCTGGAGCCGGGCATGCGAGGTCGACAGATGGCGCATCTGCTCGGTCAACGTCGAATAGGCGCGCTGTCGCTCCACCTCGAGCCGCCGCATCCCCTCGTCGTACCTGCCGAGCTGCTCCCCGATCGGCCGCAACAGCTGCTCGATGGCCTGCTGACGCTGAGACAGGTCGCCCGCCGCCGCCTGGCCCGTCTCCCGCAACCTGGTCTCCGCCAGCTGCAGGAACTGATCGTTGTTCCGCGTCAACGCCTCGGAGGACAGCCGGGCGAACTCACCGGCCAGCTGGCGGCCCGTCTCGGCGACCACCGCGGCACGTTCCTCTGAGCCCTGGCGGAGATGGTCGACCTCGGCGTTGAGCCGGACGACCTCCTCTCGGTGCCCGACGATCCGGGCCTGCTGATCGCCGATCTCGTTGCGGAGCGCGGCGACCTCGGAGATGAGGGCGGTGCGTTGTCGGGCGGCATCGTCGAGCCGGTCCCGGGCGGACCACTCCGCCGCTGCCGCTCCGGTCCTCGCCAGCACGCCGACGACGGCCGCCACCAACAGGCCGGCGGCAAGACCGATGGCGAATCCGGTGATCACAACTCGGTGCTCCTTGCGTGGTCGTGCGTGGTGCTGCACGCTCGCCTGTCCGTCGGGAGACCGGCCGGTGCCGGAACCCCGAGCTGCGCAGACGCCCGTGCAGCGCAGATCCCAGTGCCCACCAGATGTAGATCAGCGTACCGACGGGGTGGAGGCCGCCGGTGGACCGCACCATACGGGACGGTCGCGACATCGGTGCCCGTCGCCGGCGCCGATGAGGTGTGGTCTGATGGCCCCATGACGACCGCCGCCGGGACCGCCGACCCGGGGACCCCTCACGCGCGACCGGGATCCGCACACGCGCCGGGAGCAGGGCACGGCAACCCTCACCGGGTGGTGGTGGTCGGGGCGGGGTTCGGGGGGCTCGCCGCGGCACGGGCCCTGGCCGGCGGCCCGGTCGAGGTCACCCTGGTCGACCAGCGGAACTTCCACACCTTCCAACCCCTCCTGTACGAGGTGGCCACGGCCGGCCTCGACCCCGGTGACGTCGCCTATCCGATCCGGGCGGTGTTCGGCCGCAGCCGCACGGTCACCTTCCGCAACGCCGCCGTCACCGGCGTGGACTGGCAAGCGGGCGCGGTGCTCCTCGACGACGGACGCCTCGCGTTCGACTCGCTGATCATCGCCAGCGGAGCGACGGCCGCCTACTTCGGGATCCCCGGGGCCGAGCAGTGGTCGTTCCCCCTCTACACGGTGGCGGACGCCCGGACCCTGCGCGACCACCTCCTCCGCCGGCTCGAGCAGGTCGATGCCCATCCGGAGCTGATCGACGCCGGCGCCCTGACCTTCGTCGTGGTCGGCGGGGGACCGACCGGGGTCGAGGTGTCCGGGGCCCTCGCCGAACTGCTCGACGTCGCGGTCCGCCGCGACGGGTTCGGCTTCGACCGGCCCGCGGCCCGGGTCATCCTGGTCGACGGCCTCGATCGGCTGCTCACCCCGTTCGGCACCTCCGGGGCGTCGTACGCGGCACGCGCCCTCGGACGGCGATCGGTCGAACTGTTGCTCGGTCGACGCGTGCGGCGCGTGGACGGGTCCTGCGTCGAGCTCGACGACGGATCCCGCATCGCCACCCACACCGTCATCTGGGCCGGCGGCGTGACCGTCACCGGGACGCTCGCCTCGGTGATCGGCACCCCGACCGTGACCGGGGGACGGCTCGCGGTGGGGGTAGACCTCGCCCTCCCCGGCCACGAACGCGCCTACGCCGTCGGCGACGCCGCCGCCGTACCGTGGGGACCGGAACGACCGGGGGTCGTCTGTCCGCAGCTCGCGCAGGTGGCCATCCAATCCGGCCGCCACGCCGCCACCCAGGTCCTCGACCGGGTCGCGGGCCAACCACCGCGACCGTTCCGGTACCACGACAAGGGGATCATGGCCACCATCGGGCGGCGGGCGGCGATCGCGGAGCTTCCGAACGGGTGGACGATCCGGGGAACGGCGGGGTGGTTGGCGTGGCTGATCCTGCACCTCGTCTACCTGGTGGGGTTCCGGAACAAGCTCACCGTGCTCGTGAATTGGTCCTGGCGCTACTTGTCCTGGACGTCGGGACCGCGCATCATCGTCGGCGTCGCGGGTGCTGGCGACCGTCCGGTCCCCGATCTCCCGCCGTCCCGACCGTGATCGCCGCCCCCGGCCCGAGCGGGGGTCGGTGCGGACATGCGCACGACGGGACCGACCCGGCTCTCTGACCGACCGGCTCTCTGACCGACCGGCTCCGTCCGACAGTCCCCTGGTCGGGTCACCGGGGTACGGTGGCGCGGTGGACGAACCCCTCAGGCAGATCGACCGGAAGGTGCTCGAGCTCTTCGCCATGGTCGGCGAGCACGTCTCGGGTGCGACCCATGCGCTGCTGGCCGGGGACCGCGAGGAGGCCAAGCGGTTGGCGGACCGCGACGAAGTGGTGGACTCGCTGTACCGCGAGATCGACCAGCTGACCATGGAGCAGCTGCTCGCCGGCGAGGCGAGCGGACCGAACGACGTGTGTTTCCTGGTGACGGTGCTCCGGATGCTTCCGGACCTCGAGCGCAACGGTGACCTGGCCGAGCACGTCGCCCGGCGGGCCGCCCGCGGCCTGGGCGCCGAGCTGTCCGCCCGCAGCCGGGGGTTGGTCGAGCGGATGGGCGAGGTGGCCGTCCACATGTGGAGGGCGACCGCCGACGCCTACGGCGATCGCTCCGTCACCGGGGCCGACCTCGTCGACGATCTCGACGACGAGATGGACGATCTCCACGTGAGCCTCACCGTCGAGGTGGTGGCCGGGACCATGCCCCTGCCGGTGGCGGTGGAGCTCGCCATGATCGCCCGGTTCTACGAGCGCTTCGGCGACCACGCGGTCAACCTGGCCCGCCGGGCCTCCACCCTGGCCGAGATGGCCACCTGACGGGAGCGCCGACACCCGCGGCGCGCCCGCCGGCGGTGAGGCGGGACCGGCGCCCGGAGGACGGCTGACCCCGTTCAGGCCACTCTTCCCGACGCCACCAGCTCCTCGGCGATCTGGACGGCGTTGAGCGCAGCGCCCTTGCGGAGGTTGTCCCCGCTGACGAACAGGGCCAGGCCGCGACCGTCTGCACCGGACCGGCGGATCCGACCGACCAGGCTCGGGTCGATCCCCGCCGCCCGGAGCGGAGTCGGCATCCCGTCCAGCTGCACCCCCGGGGCGCCGGCGAGCAGCTCGGTGGCCCGTCCGGGCGTGATGGCGCGTTCGAACCCGGCCACGATCGCCAGCGAGTGCCCGGTGAAGACGGGGACCCGCACGCAGGTGCAGGTGACGGCGAGCTCGGGGATGCCGAGGATCTTCCGGCTCTCGTCCCGGAACTTCTGCTCCTCGTTCGTCTCGCCCGAGCCGTCCTCCACCAGGGTGCCTGCGATCGAGAGCACGTTGTGGGCGATCGGCCCGGGGAACACCGACGCGGCCGGGAAGGAGACGGCCGTCCCGTCGAACGTGAGCGCGGTGGCACCATCCACGGTGGCACGGAGCTGGTCACCGAGCTCCGCGACCCCGGCCAGCCCTGCCCCCGACACCGCCTGGTAGGTGGAAGCGACCAGGGAGACGAGCCCGGCCTCGGCATGGAGCGGCTGCAGTACCGGCATCGCCACCATCGTCGTGCAGTTGGGATTGGCGATGATCCCCTTCGGCATCGAGGCCAGGGCGTGGGCGTTGACCTCCGGCACCACCAAGGGGACCTCAGGGTCCATCCGCCAGGCCGAGGAGTTGTCGATCACCAGGGCGCCGGCGCCGGCGAACCGCGGGGCCAGCTCGCGGGAGGCACCGGCCCCGCTGGAGAACAGGGCGAGGTCCAGTCCCGAGAGGTCAGCGGTCGCCGCGTCCTCCACGACCACGTCGGTACCCCGGAACTCGAGGCGCTTGCCCGCCGAGCGGGCGGAGGCGAAGAGACGGAGTTCGTCCAGCGGGAAGTCGCGCTCGTCGAGCAGGGTGCGCATCACAGTGCCCACCTGGCCGGTTGCCCCTACGACTGCGACTCGCATCCCCCCATCCTACGGGTCGGCCCCGGACCGCCACGAACCATCACCCCAGCTCGAACGCGGCGTGCAGGGCGCGGACGGCCCGCTCCGCATCGCCGGCACGCACCATGCACGAGATCCGGATGGACGAGGTCGAGATCATCTCGATGTTGACGCCCTCGCCGGCCAGCGTCTCGAAGGTGAGGGCGGTGACGCCCGGATGGGTCTTCATCCCGGCCCCGACCAGCGACACCCTGGCGACATCACTGTCCGTCTCCACACCGGACGCCCCCATCACCGGCACCAGGGCCTCCGCCACCTCGGTGCTCACCGCCAGGTCGTACCCGGGAACGGTGAACGAGATGTCGGTGCGCCCGGTGGTGGAGGTGTTCTGGACGATCATGTCCACCGAGACGTTCCGGTCGGCGAGGCCCCGGAAGAGCCGGGCGGCGAGACCCGGTTGGTCGGGCACGCCCAGCACGGTCACCTTCGCCTCCGACGCGTCGTGGGTGATGGCGGTCACGACGGCCTGCTCCATGGTGGTGTCCTCCTCGTCGATCAGGGTGCCGGGCTCCCAGGTGAAGCTCGAACGGACCTGCAGTGGCACGTGGTGGTTCCGGGCGAACTCCACCGAACGCAGTGCGAGCACCCGGCCCCCGGTGGCGGCGATCTCGAGCATCTCCTCGTAGCTGACCTTCGCCAGCTTGCGGGCTTCGGGGACGATCCGGGGGTCGGTGCTGAACACACCGGTCACGTCCGTGTAGATCTCGCAGGCGTCGGCACCGAGGGCGGCGGCCAGCGCCACCGCAGTGGTGTCCGAACCCCCGCGGCCCAGGGTCGTCACGTCACGGGCGGTGGACATTCCCTGGAAGCCGGCCACCACCGGGACCGCACCGGCGGCGAGCGTCTCGCGGAGGCGCTCGGCCCGGATCTCGACGATCTTGGCCCGGGTATGGACCGTGTCGGTGATGATGCCCGCCTGGCTCCCGGTGAACGACACGGCCTCCACCCCGAGGTCGGCCAGCGCCATGCACAGCAACGCCATGGTGATCCGCTCGCCCGCGCTGAGCAGCATGTCCACCTCCCGACGGGGCTGGGTGGCGCTGACGTCGTCGGCGAGGCGGACCAGCTGGTCGGTCGTCTTCCCCATGGCACTGACCACCGCCACCACCTGGTCGCCGGCGCGCCGGCTCCTGGCCACGTGGTCGGCCACCGCCCGGATCCGGTCGGCATCGGCCACCGAGGTCCCGCCGAATTTCTGTACCAGGAGGGACATGGCCGCTCAGGCTACCGCCGTCGGAGCGACTACCCTGTTGGACCGTGTCCACCGAGAAGCGTCAACGGCAGAAGGCCGCCCGTCAGGCGCGGCTCGAAGCGGAGCAGAAGTCCCAGAAGCGCAACCGGCTGCTGAAGCGGGTGGCCGCCGTGGTCGTGGTGGTGGCGGTGGTGGTCGGCATCTCGGTGGCGCTGTCGGGAGGCTCGTCGAAGAAGAACACGGCCACCTCGTCCACCTCGACCACCTCGGCCTCGTCGACCACGACGACGCCCGCCCCCAAGGGAGGCTCGGGCGACACCAAC
>Ga0209012_1001194_pt1 | contig 28751 bp, 33 predicted proteins | sample RS3BMetagenome_FD_184735 | JGI IMG/M metagenome (GOLD analysis project Ga0209012, IMG submission 184735) | Ferric oxide microbial mat and aquatic microbial communities from Rainbow Spring, Yellowstone National Park, USA - RS3B (SPAdes) (version 3) ...
TGGCGGAGGCAACGGTGAAACGAGTGCCGTGCTACACGTTTCACGACGGGTTTCTCCGTTATCTTTCGATCTTACACGGCGTCCTGCCGGAACAGCTTGAGCCAGTGCTTACGAATGACGATGTGGTAATTCAAAGGTTTATGCGCGCCACGAAAGGATGGGTGGCTTACAAGCCACTCCTGATTTACGTCACGCAGCGGAGCAGCTATCTTCGCGAAATGACCAGTGTGCGGACAAACCTTGCGCGGACGGCGCCTCGTTTGGCCACCTATTTGGACCAGCCCGGTTTTCTCGACGCGCTTGATGTCCTGGCGCGGCAAGATCAAGAGGTCGCTGCTCATTATGAGCAGTTTGTGCGCGTTCAGGAATACTGGGGCGCGATTCGCAGCCCGATTACAAACGTCGCAATCTGACGGTAGTTTCCATTTTGTGGTTACCCTTTTATAGAACTCAACTTTCGGTTGCGACCGAAAGTTGAGTAATAAACAAGTCGCGTTTGCCTCCTTGCGCCCCTGTCGGCGCTTTGACACGAACCCTCTTGGGGAAACCAGGAAAGCCGTCAAGGCCGCCACTTCCGTTGTGCCGATGATGATGAGGAACCCGATGTTGCTCATCTCCCTTGTGGATCCTTCGGAATGCGCCAGACGCAACAGCCACTGCGCTGAAACGACAGCCAGTCTACAACTCTACCGACACCTAAAGAGAGAAAAGGCACAGAAAATTGACTTTGACGTTTTGGGCAGGCTCTGCAGAGCGCTAGACTGTCATCTGTTACTGATTCAGCCAACGCGTTCCGGCTGATCGATGTCCAGGACGGAGAAAGCATAGCGCTAGTGTCGGACGAGAGGCCGCACGATGCCCTTGGCAGATCGGGAGAAACCCACGGCGCGAACTGGGGTATCCTATCGCTATTGGATTAACCGTTAGCCCCGCATTCCCCTTGTAACCTGTTGACGGGTTGCATCGTCTATAAAGGTGCAAGCATTCATGATTCACAAGGAGAATCTCTTATGAAGCGAATGGGTATCATTCTTACCAATGCGTCTCTCGCGCTGGTTCTGACCGGTTGCGCAACACCCGCAACGACGGCCGCATCTCCGCCATCCAAGACCCATCCTGCAACCAATCGCGCGGGGCTTCAAGACACCGCCTCCCGTCATGGACTGACGGCACAAGAGTTGGCGAGTCTGGGCGTCCAAGGCAAGCTTCCCCTGTTTGGCGGGAAGATCGAACGCCTTTCGCCGCTGACTGCTCCCTCTGCACTGCCGAGCGGCTATAAGGCTCGGGTACAGTTTAAGACTGCGTCGACCGAGGTCATTCCCTATACGCCGCAGGAGTTTCGCACAGTGGATGCGTGGAGAGGTACGCTCTACGGCAAGCCATTTACGCTGGATGTCTACCAGAATGCAGCCAATGACAAAGCCGCCTACGCACAGCATCAGCCTCGCTTATACATGGTGGGCGTTTCGTACAACGGACACCCGCTGCAAGCGGTCGTCTTGAATCAACCGGTCTGGTGGGTGCGATTCACAGCCAACTTTGTGACGTTTGCCACGCCCAATCCTGCCAACGGCAACCCGGTGTATGCGCTCGATCTGACAACGGGCCAGTTTCTCGTCAACCAAACAGCGATCCAGATCGCCGGATACTGGGATGAGATGCGAGGCGGGTACAGTGGCGAGATTGCCGGGCTGCCGTTTTCCGCGCTATCCGAGGTGGGCGCCGCGCCGAGTGTGTCGCGTGGCGGGAGCGCCTCGACTACAGGCCTGGAGCATAGCGGGTTTCCTTCCGTCATCCGGCAGGCCATGAATCCTTTGACCAAATCGCCGCCCGTGCCGCTGCTGGCGCCAACGGTTCTGGCGGTTCCGAATCAAACGGCGTTCATCTCGGCGCGGACGTTCGCCGATCGCGATCATTACGGCATCGGGATATACGCCCTGCCGTCGCCTGTTCCTGTCAACAGCGCCAAATTGAACAACTTGTATCAGTCGGAGTATGCCAGTTTTGGGGGCATGGGGTTTGAATCGCCTATCTGGGCGCAGCGCTCCGTACGCACCCCTTTGCCTTTGGTGGGTGTACAAAGAGCCATCAACTTGGGGAACGGAATTCAAGGAGTCGTGTACCAGTCCAAAGGAAGCGCCGTGATTGTCTGGCGCGAGGGTCGCTGGACAATCGAACTCGGCGATTATTTCACGCCTGCGCCCAATGTGAATTTGGCTCGACAAATGGTGGCCTATCTTCATACGCACTTTCTGCCCGTGCCGGATGCCAAAGGGGTGATCATGGCTCGTCTGCATCCGGGCGGAAACTCCAGTTCCGTCGAGTGGACGCGCGGTAAGACGGTTTACGACGTGGCGAGCTATCAGAGCCCGATGCTGGCTCTGGAGATGGCGGTTTCCATGCGCCCCTATGTTGCGCAAGGGTAGCAGGGAGTTTTGTCGAGGAACTGCCTTGACTGAGCGGAAGGTTCCTACGTCAGCGGAGATCTGGTCAAAGACGCCTTACAGTGGCAATCTCATGCGGACATTGACCATCGCCCTGTAGGTGGCCTGTCCGCCAGGAATGCGTTTGTACGCCCCAGGCATGGCGATCGGCAACAAACCCTCCGACGCCTGAACAGACAATGGCGAGGAACCGTCTGTCAGTTGGTTGATGCCAAACCATCCATCGCGTACCCAGATCGCTCCTGGCACCATGCGCGAAGAAACAAATGCCTTCGCCCGAAATACCGATTTTTCATTGTACACTTCCACATCCGCGCCGTCGACAATGTTCCGGTCCATGGCGTCCTGCGTGTGGATCCAGACCACCGGTTCCGGTTCGCGCTGGTGTAGCTTGGTAAACATTTTTCCTTCGTCGTAAAACGAGTGAAAGGCCAAACCAGAACGACCCGTTCGCAAGTCGAGAGGATACAACTCCCTTGACTCTGGTGACTTGGCACTCGCCAATTGGGGAACGGGAAGCCTTGGCAAGCCCAGTGACTCCAACAGGTCAGAGGCGAACTCAATCTTTTGGGAAGGCGTAGGAAATACCAATCGCGCGTGACCCACCGGTTCGGCTTGACGGGACCACTCGCCGCCATTGGCGCGTAACGCATTCACCGTAACCTCCGGGCCGATTCCCTGAAGCATCTGATTCAATCCTTCTTCTTGTGACGCAAAAGGAACTGCCTGCGGGAGGCGCAACCTGCTGGCAAGTGTGGAGAGAATCGCGCTCACCGATCGGGTTTCTCCAGCGGGTTCGCGGATCTGATCCATCAGATACACATACGTGTCCGTTGCCTTGAGGCCTACCTCCTCCACCCAAACGGCAGCAGGCAGAGCAATGTCCGTCACCCGCTGCATGGTCTGATTGAGGACAAGGTCGTGGGCGACCACGCACTCGACATGAGACAGTGCAGCCTCCACGCGAGCAGCGTCCGCAAACGAGGACAGGAAGTTGGTTCCAAAAAGAAAGAGCGTGTCGATGTCACCACTCTCCAGAACCCGAACCATCTCCTCCATGTGGGAAGGGGCATGCTGCGCAACCGGGAGCGCACCGGGGAACCCGGCATAGTTTCGCGCCTGTACGAACCCACGATGTCGCGGACCAAATCCCGTTCCCGGCTTCCCCACATGCCCGGTTAGCGCCGGAAGACACGCGATCGCCCGACTGATGAGCCAGCCGCTTTGCCCCTTAAACAGCGAACTCCCACCCATGAGAATCATCGACGCCGACGATGTCGCGTATTGTCTGGCCAGTTCCACGATCCGAGGCTCGGGCACTCCTGTCACTTGCGCTGCCCAGGCAGGGGAATATTCATGAAGAGATTGCGCAAATTCCTCATATCCCGTTGTCCAATGCTCGACAAAATCGCGGTTGACATAGCCGTCGTGTACGAGAACGTGCGCCATACCCAGCGCCAACGCGGCATCCGTATCCGGATGGATCAAGAGAACCTCATCGGCGATCCTGGCGGTTTCCGATTGTCGGCAATCGATGGCGACCAGGGTAGCGCCACGCTTCCTTGCCTCCATCAAGTAGGGTCCCGTGGTCGGTTGACTGACCACATTCCACCCCCACAGGAGAATACACTCCGCATGCTGGGCCATATCTTCCTTCGTGTTGGTTTCCACAATTCCCGTCGCCGCCAAACCAAACGCGCCGGCCGCCCAACACACCACAGCGGGGTCCCATACGGTGATCCCGAGCGTATGGGCGAAATGGAACAACAAGGGACGATTCAGGTCCGATACAACGGCGCCGTGCCCCATCCAGATGGCTACCCGTTCCGGACGCGCCAGCCGCTTCGCCAGATCATCCATAAGGGGATCCCAGTCAATCGGTTGCCATTCTCCCTTGCGATCGTTTCTTTGCAGCGGCCGCAAAAACCTCGCGGAGTGATCGATGATTTCTTGCACACTGTGACCACGCTGGCAAAGAAACCCCTTGCTCTCCGGATGGTTTCGGTTGGGTGAGAGATGGATCTCACCCGCATCTGTGACAGTTGCTGTCATTCCGCAATACGTGGGATGACAGTTCATGGGACACATCGTAAATTGCTCTTGCACAGAGTTCCTCCCCTATCGCACACTTTGTGTGGTTGCCTGATATTTCGAGATCCCGTTCGATGGGGTGTAGGATACAGGCCAATCGGCAAGTATGACTGCACCTCTCTCCCTGATTCTATCACCTCGAGACACTTTTACCACGACCCGCCCAACCGTGGAATCTTCTTGTGCCCAGTGACGCGTGTAGGGCCTACGTTCCTGTCTGTACCTGTCTGTTCACTCGAAAGCCATGGCCCGAATTGCCTGAACCAAAGCCACCACCAAGGTCAACGCCCCATACAACCAAGCGTAGCGCACCCCGACGACCGACAACGAGGTAGTAGCGACCATCGAAAGAGATAGGAAACTCGACCCAACCGTCGTATCCACAGCAGTACCGAGATTCAGCCCCATCCTCTGCACCGCACCCAGTGTCGATTGTACATCCGTCCCGGCCGCCCCGAGTAGAGAGGACAAATTACTCGGGAAGAAGATTCCTGCCCCCATCCCGTAACTAAAGAGCAGCGCGGCCATGACAAGCGCCGAAGAGCGGGGGGATAGGAATGCGAGCGCTCCGAAAGAGATTGCCATCACAAGAAGGCCGAAAGCGGAGAGTCGCATCGCCCCCACACGCACGATCCAGCGCCCGGACGGACGTGATAGCAGAATTAGTCCGAGAGGAGCCGCCATATTGACCAAACCTGCCGCAGATGGAGACATGTGCTGCACGCGTTCGAGCACAAACGGGGGGATCAAAAAGCCGAGCGATGTCGCCCCGCCGACAGCCATAATACCGATGAGTGACGCCACAAAGGTGTGGTTTCGCCAGAGTATATGCGGGATGATCGGTGTCCGGTTAGTTCGCTCCCACCGCCATAACAAAACCCCGCCCGCGATCGCCAGGAGTGCCCAAAGCAGACGCATGTCGGGGTTCACATTCCCGCCGATCGCCAGCAGCACCGTGAGCACAGTAAAAGCGAGCCAAGCGTTCCCGGTCACGTCGAGCGAATGGGTCCCCAGTGTACGCGGCACGCGGTGACGCAGCCGATAGCCATAGAACCACGTGACTGCGATGATGGGTAGATTGATCCAGAAAAGCCACCGCCAACAGAGTACCGAAAGGATCAGACCACCGACGCTTGGACCTGCAATCGGTCCCATGCCTTGAAACACCGCCAGGGCGCCAAGCGACACGCTGCGTCGCTCAGGCGCGATGGTCGTGGTCACAAGCGACGCCGCCGTTGCTTGTACCATTGCCGCGCCAAGCCCTTGTACAGCGCGTGCGGCGATCAGCATAGCGAGTGATGACGACGCTCCGCATAAGGCAGACGAGAGACCAAAGAACAGTAGCCCCCACAAGAAGATTCGCACACGTCCGATGCGATCCGCCCACCTACCCCAAAGCATCATCGTCGCCGTCAGCGACATCGCGTATACGATTACCGTCCACGTCACCTGTGGCACAGACGACTTCCACACCGACTGCAGCGTAGGAAGCGCAATATTGATGACCCCAGTGTCGAGTGTGGAGAGAAAGAGCCCCAAGCCCGCCACCCAAAGAATGCCCCGTTCCCAGCTTGGCGCCTGATTCATTTTTGCACCTCCTTGCAATCATAGGGATTGTAACCGCCAGAAACTTCGGTTACGCTCGAAATGACAAAATATCGAGGAGCTAGACTCTAGTCACTAAATGGATACGCAAAGATGTATTATAGTATCCTTGGAGAACATTTAGCATAAGTAGGGCAGCAAAGGTGCTCGACGTGACGGTGAAGACGATACAACGGTGGGCTCGAGAGGAACGTCTCGTTCGGGCAGGCCGGACGGCCAGCAATCGTCGCGTGTACACGGAATCTCAGATTCAGGAGTTTCTTGGGTTGCGTCGTTGCGGTGCGTCTGAGATTGCAACCATACAGGTCGCCTATTGTCGTATATCCAACGTGGCGCAAAGGCTCGCTTTGCAGAATCAGCGTCGCATGAAGGATCGTCTCACGCAGTTTGGGTTCGGGTGGTTGGAACATGACGCCATGTGACGATCTCTTTCGCACAGCTTGGCATTGTAATCAGAACATATATTCGGTATACTGATCATGAGTCCTTTTCTCACGAGCATCCCGATCCGACACAAGCTCGATGAAGCCCTGAGGGGAGATGCGGCGAATGGAACTGGCGCACAAGATAGAGCTTCGTCCGACCGCTCAGCAGAAGGCGTATTTTCGTCAGGCGGCCGGATGCGCCAGGTTTACATGGAATTGGGCGGTGGCGCATTGGACGGAGGACTTCGAGGCGGGTCATGCGACTACATGGTCGCAATTGAAGAAGCGGTTCAACGCGATCAAGTATGAAGCCTTTCCGTGGATGAAAGAGGTGCATCGAGACGCCCATGCGGAGCCCTTCGCCAACCTCGGCAAAATGACCAGACAGTTCTTCTCGGACATGAAGGCAGGCAAGAACGCACACAAACCTCAGTTCAAGAAAAAAGATCAGTGCCTGGATTCGTTTTATGTGGCCAATGACAAGTTTGCCGTGAATGGGGCACGCATCAAGTTGCCCAAAATCGGTTGGGTGGACATGACGGAATCGCTGCGATTTGCGGGGAAGATTCTGAGTGCGACGGTGTCTCGGACAGCCGATCGGTGGTTTGTATCGATTCAGGTGGATGTACCGAAGGAGACGGCGAAGAGAAAGCGGATCTCTCATCACGTTGAAGGTGTGGATCTGGGCGTGAAGACAGCCGTAGTTCTCTCGACGGGCGAAGGAATCGAATCACCCCAACCGCTGAAGAAAGCGCTGCGTCGTCTTAGAATTCGGCAGCGGCGACTGAGCCGGAAGCTGGAGGCGGCGAAGCGGGAAGCAAAGATAGAGGGCAAGGTTCCCAAAGGCACGAAACTGCCCGCATCGAACAACCGACGACAAGATGCGGCGGCCTTGGCAAGACTGCACGCCCGCATCGCGAATGTCCGTTCCGACTTTACGCACAAGTTGACAACCCGGCTGGTGAGCGAAAACAAAGCCATCGGCATCGAGGACCTGTGCGTGCAGGAGATGGTCAAGAACCACAGATTGGCCCTGGCCCTATCCGATGTCGGGTTCGGCGAGATCCGTCGTCAATTGGAGTACAAATCAGTTCTATACGGTACTGCGGTGGTGGTGGCCGATCGCTTTTTCCCATCCTCCAAACGGTGCTCATGCTGTGGCTATATCCTGCCGGAGCTGCCGTTGTCCGTTCGCGAGTGGACCTACCCGCCGTGCGGCTCGCACCATGATCGGGACGTGAATGCGGCCCAAAATCTAAAAAGGCTCGCAACCTGTTCGATTCGCAAGACGAATGAACTATCTGCGCTACCCATGGCGAATCAGATGGCAACGTCTGGTACAGAATCCTGTGTCAAAGCAAGACCGGATTCTGGCGGGAAAGTTACGCCTGTCAGATACGAGGTTGGCCAACAAGGAACTTCGGGGCAGGAACAGAATGATGCGCACTTTTGCGTACATTTTGGATAGCAGATACGTTGCCATGGATATCTATGCTTCAGTCACGAAAGTCGCGCAACTGATTGGCGATCCCAGGCGGGCGACCATCCTCATGACTTTGGTGGATGGGCAAGCCTGGCCAGCCGGCGACCTTGCGCAAGTGGCAGGGATCTCCCCTTCCACCGCCAGTGATCACCTTGGTCAATTGGTCGCAGGCGGTCTGCTCACCGTAGTACAGCAAGGGCGCCACCGTTACTATCGCATTGCAAATTCCGGCGTAGCGCAGATCATGGAGTCACTCGCCTCCGTCGCACCGCCCGGACCGATCCGCTCTTTGCGTCAGTCCGATCTGCGCAAGGCCTTGCAGTACGCCCGCACCTGCTACGACCATGTGGCGGGTTACGTAGGTGTAGCCATCACGGAGGCCGGTATCCGGCGCGGCTATTGGAACCAAGAAGAATCGGGCTACGGGCTAACCGATGCGGGGCTGGCATGGCTGCAAGAGATCGGTGTTCCCTGTGATGCCTCCCATCGGGCTATCCCCACTCACATCGACTGGACGGAACGCACCAGACATCTGGCCGGGCCGCTCTCCGTGCGGCTCACCGCCCGACTGTTTGAACTCGACTGGTTCACGCGCGGCACGGGAACGACCACCGCCAGCAAGCGCACCGTCGTTGTGACAGAGACAGGCAAAGATGCGTTTCGTCAGCATCTGGGGCTCGAAATCAAGAACACACGTTCTTGACTTACTGTGGATACTCTTCTACACTATCTGCGAGGTGATCCACATGAATGTAAACGAACTTGTTGTTGTAAATCTGTCTGAAACACGTAGGCGATCCCTGATCGTATGGCGCGCCGTTCCGAATGCCCAACTTCGCTGGAAACCGGACGAGGAAGCCCTCAGCATAGGCGACATGATTCGTCACATCTGGACTGCTCAGATCACATACCATCAGATTGTCATAGCGGGACATTCCGTTTCTGATTCACACACCGCATTTGACAGCATTCCCGTCACAGACATTGACCAAGAAATCGCCATGTCTATCCCGCCATTTCAGGAGTTTATCGACCATGTGCGAGAGTTGCCCTCTGCCGCTTTTGATGATCGTAAGATTGATCGCAGTGATGTCGGTTATATTCGTTCGACGGGAGACTTTCTGGCACGCATTGCCTATCATGAGGCGGTGCATACCGGGCAATTATTGCAGTATTTGCGCATGGCGGGGATTGTGCGACCGCAAATCTGGGACTGATCCTTTCGGACATTGGAAGAGCCTGTCCTATGACAGACTCTTCCTGTCGCAGCACCCGATTGGAATGCAGGTTCTTACGGGAGTACGCAGCAGCACCCTACACCTCGGCGCGAAAGGTCTTCCCGAGCTCTGCTCCTAGGCCGAAGTAGTAACGAAAATTATAGATGAGTGGGCTCCACTTGGCTGGATCGATGTGTTGCTCGCCGCCCACGATCCCCTCGTGAGCGTGCACCGTGAGCGCCTCCACCTCTACGATAGCAAACCGGACCGGATCCCCGGTCAGTCGCATGTCGACGACTCTTCCCTCGATCTGAATGGGGCACTCTGCGATGCGCGCTGCCTGCCCCTTGTCTGCAGCTATGGCCGTCAGCCCCGCGGCCGCAAACTTATTCTTTTCATACCGAAATTGATCCGCCTTCGCCTCGGGTACGGGATTCTTTCCGGTCAGCGGAGCCAGCGCCTCCACCTGTGGCCACATGATGGGGTCCGGAAGATTGATGACGCATTCCCCGCAACGTCTCAGATTCTCCAGACCCTTTCCGCCTTCCCCTAGTCCCAGAATCACTCGATTGCCCAAGGCCCACGCCGACGACATGGGCGTGATATTGGACGTTCCGTCCTCGTTGACGGTAGTCAGGAGTACGACCGGCGTACCGTAGTACAGAATTTTAGGCTTAACGATGCGCGTACGCGGTGTGCGAACTGCTGATGACATGATGCAGACTCCCTTTCCAGTGTGCTTGCTCTGACTCTGACCCTTACTCTTGGCCTATCTGTTCTGCTGTTCTATTGTAACTCCTCAATCATTCGGCTATCATCGAACTATGACTGCAGGGAAGGGGATGCCCATGAGCACCACGCCAAATATCGCCGAAATGGCCGCTCTGATCGCGGATCCGTCACGGTCCGCCATGCTGCTCGCGCTCCTTGGCGGACAAACGCTGCTCGCCAGCGAACTCGCCCGTCAGGCCCGAATTACTCCGCAAACGGCCAGTACGCATTTGGCCAAATTGGTGGAAGGACGTTTACTCACTGTGCAATCTCGCGGACGTCATCGGTACTTTCGTTTGTCCTCTGCCGAGGTGGCGCACGTGCTCGAATCGCTCATCACGATCGCTCCTCCCGTGAAGGTGCGATCGCTGCGACAATCTGACCAAACAAAAGCGTTGCACGGCGCGCGCACGTGTTACGATCATATAGCGGGAGAAGTGGGCGTTGCCGTGGCGGAGACCATGGTGCAGAGACAGTGGTTGGTCTTAGGAGAAAAGGAGTTTACCGTGACCGCTGCGGGTCGAGTCGGCCTCTTGGCACTCGGCATCGACGTAGCCGGGTTGTCTCTCGGACGAAGGGCGCTGGCAAAACCCTGTCTGGACTGGAGCGAACGGAGATATCATGTGGCTGGGGTACTGGGTGCTTCCCTTGCCGAACTGTTTTTCTCACGTGGTTGGATCGAGCGCTTACCGACCACTCGAGCGATCCGGGTGACGAACCTGGGCACGGCAGGCTTTGCGCAGTATTTTGATCTGCCATCGGAGAAGCTGAACCGACTGCCGTCTTGAGCCTAACCCCTCCAACGGATGACTCTTTCTTGGAGTATGCTATTTTTGAAGCATCACGATGTTCCTAGGTGTAAGTGACACACGGGAGGCGAAGGAATTGGCTATATTGGTGACTGGCGGACTCGGTTATATTGGGAGTCATACGTGTGTCGAGCTTTTGGAAGCCGGGCACGAGGTCGTCGTCATCGACAGTCTCGTGAACAGCAAACGCGAGGTGCTCGATCGCATTCATGCCGTAACGGGAAAACAGGTGGCTTTCGCGTTCGCCGATTTACTGGACCGGTCTGCGGTGACACGTGTTTTCCAAGAACATTCCATCGAAGGTGTCCTTCACTTCGCCGGTCTCAAGGCGGTTGGGGAGTCCGTGCGTGATCCGCTGCGATATTACCACACGAATCTCACCGGCACACTCACCCTTTGTGAGGTGATGCAGGAATTCAACGTGCGACGCTTAGTGTTTAGCTCGTCTGCCACGGTGTATGGAGCCCAGGAAAGGGTTCCCTTGGTGGAGGATCTAGAGAAGCAGCCAGTAAATCCTTACGGAAGAACGAAGGCGATGATCGAAGACATTCTTACCGACCTATATCGCTCCGATGAGCGCTGGAACATTGCGCTGCTTCGTTATTTTAATCCCGTCGGCGCACACAAGAGTGGTAAAATGGGCGAGGATCCCAGTGGAACTCCCCAGAATCTGATGCCCTATATCACGCAGGTCGCGATTGGAAAGCGGAAGGAGTTATCCGTCTACGGACAGGATTACCCGACACAGGATGGCACGGGAGTGCGCGATTACATCCACGTCATGGATCTGGCCGCAGGACATCTGCAGGCGCTTGAATGGGTGCTGCGAGGCGTGGGAATCGACGCATTCAACCTGGGAACGGGAGTTTGGTACAGTGTATTCGATGTGATCGGAGCCTTTGAGAAGGCATCTGGCATCAAGATCCCCGCGCGAGTAACCGCCCGACGTGCGGGCGATGTCGCGGTCAGCTATGCCGATCCGACCAAGGCCGAAGGTGTCCTGAACTGGCGCGCCACACACGGTCTCGACGAGATGTGTGAGGACGCTTGGCGCTGGCAGTTGCACAATCCACGCGGGTATGATGGTTGATAGGAAGGTGTTGCTGTGGCGAAGTTGTTTATCGTCCGCCACGCTCAAGTGACGGTCGATTTCAGCATCCCGCCTTCGGAGTAGCGTATATCGATGGAAGGGATCGATGCAACAAAAGAACTCGCTTTGAACGGGAGTTTGTGAGCTATCTCCAGAAGTTGGACGCAGAGTACGTGGACACCGCCAAGATTCAGGTGACATTGGACAATCACTCCACGCATACGTCCAAGGAAACGCGCACCTACCTGCAGACGGTGCCCAACCGATTTGAGTTTGTCTTCGCGCCGAAGCATACGTCGTGGGTGAATATCTCTGTATTTCTGAATCGATCTACCGGGGGCGATGATGATTGAAGGCGAGAATCAAATGGGTGATCGGAATCGGTGACTGGGTTACTCTGGAATATGCAGAATCCGCATATGGCACAACGAGACAACCCTTTGAATTTCCCGCGCTCCTCCGTATACAACCGACTGACTACAGGATTCAAAAGGAGGTCTTCCGTCTCCATCCAGGATGTTAAGCCCCCATATTTGTGGGCGCAAACAAAGCGACGCAACGCCAAAAGCGCCAATTGCATGTTATGGTATTTTTTATAAATAAATCATACACACTAAACCGGACGAAGTCATCTTTTACAAAACACCAATGCCCCTGCAGGGCACAAGATTATCATGAAAATGGTCCTACGGCTATTCCCCCATCAAAAAAATGTTGTCACGAAAAACGTGCAGTAAGGACATTTCACAGTTGGCATGGGCTAATGACGCTGGCAAAAGTCACGTTGGAAACACCTATCAGAGCAAGCGGACCGGAGTAAACAATAACCATTATCCGGATGTTCAATCGTTACTTTTACTGAGTCTGAGGATTCGTGCGTTCAGGCGAAACCCGTAGACAGCGTGACACGAAGGGGGGCGATTTCGTTTGTGCGCCAGCCCGCAACAAGTGCAATATCAGCGATTTGCCTTATGAAAACTGGGCTATCAGCCCGTTTTCTCCATCAGTAGCCCTCCTTTTCGTCCGTCAACGAAAAACGCAGCGACTCGCTTGTTCGTATGGGGTTTACGCGCTCACGCTCCATCTCTTCTTGCACAAAGTGTTCCAGACGCTCCCGAATGGCGTTCCGCACCTCATGAAATTTGCCCATGATCTCTTCTTCGCTTCCAGTCGCACGCGCCGGGTCTTCGAAACCCCAGTGCAAGCGCCTCACGGAAGGCGGCGTGACCGGGCAACGGTCATTGGCATCACCGCAGAGGGTAATCGCAAAATCGGCCTGCATCAACAGATCCTGGTCAATGAGCGACGATTGGTGATGAGAGATGTCGACGCCCGTTTCCGCCATCGACTGCACAGCGCGAGGATTGAGACCGTGCGCTTCGATCCCGGCGCTGGCAAAATCGATCCGCTCCCCAAAGAGGTAACGTCCCCACCCTTCCGCCATTTGGCTCCGGCAGGAGTTCCCTGTGCAAATAAAGTAAATCAACGGTTTCTTCATTTCGTTCTGGTTTGTCATGTCTTTCGCTCCTATCCCGAAAAATCGCCGTAGGCGCATTTTCATCCCGGTTGTTGGTGGCGCATGGCGCCATGGAAGTCTATCTTTTTTTACAAGTTACACTGAACTCGCAGTCCTCGAGACTTTAACTGTTCGATCTCAGCCGTTACGTCGGAGAACGAGTCTACGATGTCTTTGAATAAAGGGAACTTTGAGCCATCCAGGGAATAGAAGACCCACTGGGCTGTTTTCCGTTCCTTAATAAGTCCTGCTTGTTTCAGCTTACGAAGGTGCTGAGACACACTGGGCTGCGACATGTCTAAAATAGGTACAAATTCACAGACGCACAGTTCCCCACAGGCCAGCAGAGCCAGCATGTGCAGACGCGTCTTGTCTGCAAGAGCTTTGTATACTTCCGCTAGATCCTCGAAATCATGCACCATCGCGCCCTATTCACCTTCCATTGATCACCAGGTCGATGTGAGGTTCAACCACTTGCTCGGCAAATTGCTTCAATAACTCGGGGCCAAGAATCTCATCTTCCTGCAAGGTCGCCACCGCAATCGTTTGATCGCTGTTGCGTTCTTTGACTGCTTTAATATGCGCTGTCTGCAGTTTCAAACGCTTCCCAAACAGTCGACTGGTTGCCGCCTCCTCGGGAAGTACTTGGTTGATAATGATCGCTTCCGTATGGATCTGCGTTCTCTCCAAATCCGCCATCGCCCGTTCCATTTCCGCAATCGGTGTGGTTTCTGGCAGTGTGACAAAGAACATTCCCGTTTCATCCCGGTCTTGCAATGTTCGAATCGCGTCATTCATACGGGCTAACTGTGCGTCGTCCAACGCGGCAGTTTCAGCGGTAAAAGCATCCTTATTCTCTAACTCCGTTTCGTAATCCCAAGATAGCTGCAGGAGGCGAATCGTGTGTCCGGTGGGAGCCGTGTCAAATACGGTCACCTCATATTCGTCGCTCATGAGATACTCCAAAAATTCTTGGAATACGGCAACTTCTTCCGTACAGGGTGAATTGAGCTCTTCACTGACCCGATTAACCGTTTCGCCATTCCCAAATTGATCCACAAGAGAAGAGAGCACCTGTTGTCGATACGTTTCAAAAGCGACTTTGGGATCAATACGCGCCAACCATAGATTGGTTCCCGAAATCTGCTTAGGCGAAGCTGTTACAGTTTCACCAAATACATTGCCAATGTGAGCCGCTGGGTCGGTAGTTACAAGCAGCGTTTTAAGACCCTGATCAGCCGTATACATAGCTATCGTACAGGCGAGCGTAGTTTTCCCCACACCCCCCTTTCCGGCCAAGAAAATTCTTCGGCGCTTCTCGCCACGGGGCAACAGCAAGTCGGCAGGCAATTTTTCATAGGTTGATAGCATGTTGTAAATCTCCCCCCACCTGCTCCAACATCGCGATCCCTTTGACTTCATCCGCGTACAGGGGCATGATCCCAATCCTTCCAGCAAAACGAAAGGAAAGTTCCTGGATGTAGGGTTCCTGTTTTCGCCATCGACGACCAGAATACGGGTGAGTACGTTCATCCTCTGGAATCACGCCGTTCACAATCGCAACCTGGTTTTCAATTCCGAGCTTGTGCAATTCACCAGATGACCGAAGCATTTCATCCATTGACAATCGTGCAGGCTGCGTGACAAACACAAAAGTCGTTAATGAACCATCCTGCAAGGCGCGTACGGCTTTGTCGTACTCCGCTTTGGAGGCCGTCAGGGCATCGACGCTGCCGATGCAGGTTTGGCCTCTCCCCGCCGCACTTGCTTCGATATGCAGACTCCAACTGCTCGGCAACTCCAGGAGACGCAGGGTATGTCCTGTTGGGGCCGTATCAAACACCACCCAGTCATAGTCCGGTTGGTGCATACAGGCAATGAACTGATCGAATGTCGCGACCTCCTCTGTGCAAGGCCCGCTCATTTTCTCCTCTGTCGCTCGCACGACTTCTTCGGGAAATACCTCACGCATTGGAGCTAAGGCGCGATCTTTATACGACTGTAGGGCTGCATCCGGATTGATCTCCTGGATATACAGGCGGGGAACACCTGTCACCTCGCGGACTTGAAGGCCCAGTTCTTGCCCGAACACATCCCCCAAATTGGAGGCTGGATCGGTCGTCACCAACAATGTCTTTTGTCCCTGTTTTGCCAACATCACCGCTGTGCTGGAGGAAAGTGAGGTCTTTCCGGCCCCGCCTTTCCCCGAGAAGAACAGATACCGCGTCATCACCTAAGACTCCTTTGCTGTGAGCAACTCATCCATTTGCGGGTATTTCCCCAGTGCGCGAATCGTGCCATCCACCACGACGATTGGCAATGCCTTCATGCCACCTTTGAGCAGGAGTTCATACACCTGTTGATTCGCGGTAAAGGCGGTGGCATCGCGGCTGAGCATGTACCGGGCGACAATATGCCCATCCGCTTTCAATTTCTCCACCAGTTCGCCCACACGAATCAACTCAGGATCTGGGGATGCTCCGCAAACTCCTGTGGAACAACACATTTCCGGGTCGAAAATGTCAATTTTCATCTCGCATTCCACCTTCGTTTTTTTAGGAACAACAGTTTTCAGAACCACACCCACAACCGGAACCTTGACTCACGACGTTCAATAGCGTTCGTTCTTGTACGAATAGCTTCTCCGCAAATTCATCGATCTTCATCGTTGCGGCGAGTTTCACCGAACGAACCAAGAGAAGTACTTCTTGTAGATCGGCGTCACTCGCGCCCAGTTCTCTGGCTTTCGGCACGTGCTGTTCAAGACAGGATGCGCATCCGGCCGTCAGAGCCGCCGCCACTTGAATCAGTTCTTTTGTAAGTTCGTTCACTTCACGCCACCATCTTTCTATTGTCATATAACGATATTCTTATATTATAGTCAACGTCATGCGTATGAGCAAGTCGTACAGATCATGTCCTACAGCAGGGGCAAGAGCATTTTCCCCGCAACGACCACAAGCAAAATACCGTAAAACCATTTCACCCATTGCGGTTTTGCTCGGTTGGCCATGAACCCCGCGCCAGCCAACGACGCCAGGATCACGGCGCCGACAGTGACGAACAGAAGCTGTGGATCAATGGTCATATGAGCGACATGTTCCAAGAACCCTGAGAAACTTGAAAATGTAACAATGTAAGCCGTCGTGGCCGCCGCCTGTTTGGTTTTATATCCAATCCACATCAGCATCGGACTGATGATGAATCCTCCGCCGATTCCCAGCAGCCCGCCCAAAAGACCTGCAAGAGCGGCAACCAGACTTCCGATGATCACGCGTCGGGCAAATGAGATCTCCTTGTCCGAATCGGCCTGATTCGCTACCAACAGCGTACGGACAGCGGCTATCAAAACCATGACCGAAAACAGAATCAGCAGCCATTTGTTTGGCACAACCCGTTCAACAACAACCCCAAGGGAATCACGACATCCTTCAAGCCAAATCCGAGCCAGTGGAAAATCGGAACGTACAGCATGCCGCCGCCGAGACCCAACATGGCAAATACAAAGGAAACATTGAGGAAGAGCGAGAGAGGAATGTAGAACGTGCCACAACAAGAGTATATCCGAATATCTACGTGAGATGTGGGATTGTTCGGTTCAGGAAATTGCACAGCGGTTGCAGATGAATTGGCACACCGCAAGTAATACGCGAAGTTCGCGGAGGTGCATCGAATCTCACCTGACGGGTTTTTCCGAGGAACGGGACACTTTTCTCGGTTGCTGGATTCCAACGGCGCTTGAGAGTTGATAGAGGATGTATTGGTTCAAACTCACATCCTCCTCGGCTGCTTTTTCGACGAGAAGCTTGTGGAGTGTACGGGGCACGCGCACATTAAATTTTCCCGAAAACGCAATGGCCGAATCACGGGTCGGCTCCGGAATGGAATGCCCAAGCTCCAACGAGACCTCAATCCATCCGCATTTGGCATCTTCAATCATGGCAACGGCCTCTTCAACCGTTTCACCCTGGCTCAGGCAACCGGGGAAATCTTCTCCCTTCAACAATTCGATGGCACGCTCCACGTAGATCACTTTGATGTAAGGGCGATGATAGGGTACGGCTAATTTCTTCTGTTCTTTGACGTAGACGTAATGGCTGGAACCGCTGCCGGGTTGGCGTCGCTCGAATCCCGAACGCCGTAGGATCTTATCCAATTCTTCAAAGCGAACGGTTTTCGGAACACGAAAATAACGGTCGCCAGAGAGCGCCGCTGCAACTTTGGGAACCAGCGCCGCCTAACTCAGTTCGACAGTTCCTTGCGAAGTTGCTCCAGTTCTTCGACAGGCAACCCGGTGACTTCAGACACCAGCGCAACGTCCATTCCCTTCGCAAGCATCGTTCTCGCCACTTCCGCGCGGCCTTCCTCCCGGCCTACTTCGCGGCCTTCTTCGCGGCCTTCCTCGCGCAACTCCTGTGCGATCTTGGACACTTTTCTCAACTCCTTTCTCAGTCGTTCCCGCTGTGCATCGCCAAGCTCCTTGTCTCCAAACGTCAATAACGCAGCCACAACGAGATCCCGCTCTGTCTCGTCTGACACCTTTGGCACCAGTGCCAGCACCCGCTCGAACGCCTGCTCACGATCGCGAACTTCCATACTCAGTGCCAGCGCCAGACGCAGGCGGTCTTCCGGATGCCACTCGTCGGCCTGCAGATGCCGTGTGACCTCGTCCAGCGCCGCGTTCCCGTCTAGATTCGACAAAAATACATTCTCCACGCGATACTGCGCCGTGCCAATATCGAGTTCCTCCGGCGCCATCGTGACCGAAGCATGGTATAACACGACTGTGCGAATCTTTTTCTTATGATGCCGCGCCAACCGGACATCGTATTCGAGAAAGCGATGCAGATCGGTTTCTCGTTTGCTTTGAAACTCCAGGTGAAACAGCAGATTGTCTTGCATGCGCCAGGCCATATCGACCCGCAAGGTGTTGGCTGGCAACTCGGTTGGCAGCGATTCGGTCAACTCCACGCCGTATACCCCTACGGCCTCCAGTGCACCGCTGGACAGCGACTTTGTGAGTGCCTTCATCAGCGTGTCTTGTTTCGCCACAGCGCCACCCCTTTGCCTGTAGTATACCGCGCAGATCTGCGACTGCCAATCGCGAACGCACATCGCATAGGGCCCCTCAGATGTTTCACTCCAATGTGGAGGGAATTCCTTGCTCGGGGATCTTTCCGCAATCGCTTCCTTACTGGATAGCGTCACAATTTAGCCCTCGATCCAAGTCCAACCCGTATCTTTTGGCGCCCTTGCCAGTTTCGTGAGTGTTCCCGTGCGGAGGTCATACGATTGCCACGTGGTCACCATAGTCGTTCCCGCTTGGGGCATAGAAATTGCGACCATCTCCGTCACCTGCGCGGGGCCCTACGTGTCATTCAGAGGCTGTATGAGCACGAATGGCAGCGGCAACGGTTCTGCCTTCCTCCCATTCTCGACGACCTGTTCGGCAGAAATCGATCTCTGAGGCAACGGGAGTTTAGTTTACTGTGTCCGCTATAGACGCGAGCCCTTAGATACGTCTAATCCCACATGTTTTATGGTATTCTGCTTAGTATCGGCTCCCTTTCGTATTGTGGCTCGGCTCTGTGCTGGCTATCACTTATCCAGTCTAACCCATGTGATTACGATTTAAGGGGTTGGCGTCGTTCATTATGGCTAGATCACGAAAGGTCGGTGAAATCTATGCAAGTTTCCCTCTTTATTACCTGTCTTGTGGATACCATGTTTCCGGAAGTTGCGGAAAGTCTTGTTCGCCTATTGCAAAGGCAAGGCGTGCAAGTCGATGTCCCGATGGGTCAGACCTGTTGTGGACAACCTGCGTTTAACTCTGGATATTTTGAGGAAGCACGAGAAGTTGCCAAAACGTGGATCGATGCGTTTGCTGATAGCGATTACATTATAACCCCATCCGGTTCCTGCGGCGCAATGATCACGCACGACTATCCCATTTTATTCAAAGATGATCCAAGACGCTTGGCGCTCGTTGCAAAGTTGGCGGAACGTACGTATGATTGGACGCAATTTTTTGTTGATGTTCTACAAATCGAAGATCTTGGCGCACAGGCGGACATCATCGCCACGTATCACCCATCGTGTCACGCCACACGATTACTCGGTGTCACTGAAGCTCCAATTCGCTTATTGAACCATGTACGCGGCTTACGGCTAGTGGAACTTCCGCTCGCAGAACAATGTTGCGGGTTTGGCGGTACATTCTCAGTTAAAATGCCGGAAATCTCAACAGCCATGGCAACAGAGAAGGTGATGCATATTGCAGAAACTTCTGCTGAATTGTTGCTTGGTCTGGATATGGGGTGCCTGATGAACATCGCTGGACGCATGAAACACATGAATATAAAAATTCCCGCGCTGCACCTTGCGCAGTTTTTAGATCGCGCCTCATCAGACGCCCCGATCCTCACTGCAACAAAAGGGGGGAATTTGTGATGAATGGGCAATTGGATACACGTATTAAGCTGGCTTTGGCAGACGAAAACTTGCATCGCGCAGTTCAAATTGCAACCGATCGGCTTCGCATAAAAAAAGCGGACGCGTTGACAAAAATCGATTTTGAACAGTGGCGAGAGCGCGGTCGAGAAATTCGCGCACACGTAGTGGCGCACCTCGACTACTATCTCGCCGAACTCGCTGACCAAGTGCAAAGGCGAGGTGGGCAGGTGCACTTTTGCATAGATGAAACTGATGCAGTAGAAGCGATTAGGGAAATTGTGCAATCCCATCACGCGACAAAGGTGATCAAGTCAAAATCGATGGTAACGGAAGAGTTGCACCTAAATCATGCTCTAGAGCAAGATGGTGTAGAGGTAGTTGAGACTGACTTGGGAGAGTACATTATTCAATTGGCAGGAGAAACTCCATCGCATATTATTGCTCCCGCCATTCACAAAACACGCGAACAAATTGCTGACTTGTTTAGCCAGGTTGCGAGTCAACGTATTGCTTCCGACACGCCAAGTTTAAATGACTATGCACATCAGGTTTTACGCAAAAAATTTCTAGATGCAGAAATTGGAATTACAGGTTGCAACTTCGCAATAGCCGAAACCGGCACCATTTGCATATTTACCAACGAAGGAAATGGCCGAATGGTTACAACCTTACCTCCCGTGCATATCGCCGTGATGGGGATGGAGCGTGTTTTGCCAACCTTAGCTGACCTCGAAGTATTTATGAATCTCCTCCCGCGCAGTGCTACCGGACAACAGCTCACAAGCTATATGTCACTTGTAACCGGGCCACGAGAAGAAGGTGAACAAGACGGCGCACACGAGTTTCACCTTGTCATACTTGACAATAAGCGGAGCCACTCTTTAGGCGATCCTGATTTCCAGGAGGTATTGCAATGTATTCGCTGTGGAGCGTGTCTAAACGTTTGCCCCGTGTATAGGCAAATTGGGGGGCACGCTTATGGATCAGTCTATTCTGGTCCTATTGGCGCAGTCCTCACTCCTCTGTTGCGTGACGATCCTGAAGCGGCAGATTTACCTTATGCATCAACCTTGTGCGCCGCCTGCTACGAAGCGTGTCCAGTTAAGATTCCATTGCATGATATGCTTGTTAAATTGCGTGCGCGAAATGTCGCACGCTTCCACACACCACCTTCAGAACGGCTCGCCTTTAAAGGGTATTGTAAAATATTTAAACGAGCGCAAAACTACCGTTTGGCGGTCCGATCCCTTCAAACTGTACAAAAATGGTTCATGACAAACGGAGAATTTCGATCTTCGCTACCTGGTCTATCCGGATGGACAAAAACGCGCAGCTTACAAGGTATGAATTCCATGACATTTCGCGAGCGTTTTACTCAAGGCTTAGTGATTGATCAAATCTCCACGCAAATGATGGAATCTTCGCAAAAGGGGTCGAATAATGATACAGAAAATGGAGACTGAATTTTTGCGGAAGATCGCCCAGCGCCTAGGGCGACAAGAGCCACTACGCGAACCTCCACAGCGCGCATATGTCGGCACCGAAGGTCTTGTCCATAGCATACTTCCTAAATCCCATCAAGCAGCATCGGATTCTCACCAAGAAGTGGGTTTCTTAGCGGAAGTGTTTTGTCTTTCTCTTGAGGATGTCGGAGGTTATGCGAAGGTCATTTCAAAAAGTGAAATTTCAACGGTGTTAAACGATATCATCATACAGCATCAGATCCGATCCGTTCTGCAATGGAAAGATTCCTATCTCGAACACCTCGGTGTGAATCCCGCTTTAAAAAATCGAGACCTGGACGTATACACGTGGGGGGAAGAAAACATCCTCACAAAAGAGAGGATTGAACAAGCACAGCTTGGTATCACATCCGCAAACTATGCCATTGCAGAAACAGGATCCCTGGTGATCGTGGGGGATCAATACCACGGCCGTTCTGTAAGTCTCTTACCCTCAGTCCATGTAGCCTTTGTTCCGCTTACACATTTGCACCTGCGTGCAAAAAGCGTGCTTCAAGAGCTGAATCAACACCGAATGCCAGCGGCCGTCAACTTCATTACAGGTCCCAGCCGCACATCAGATATTGAAATGGATTCCACCATAGGCGTTCACGGCCCTAAGCACATATATGTCTTTTTAACTGCTGATGCGTAAAAGGGCTTGATTTCCCGATGTTGTTATCCCCTCAGCTTGGCAACGGCAATAGGCTTGGTGAAAATGGATAAAATCATCAATCGGTTGGACCATTTGCTCTGGAAGTGTCACTGGAACTAGCTCGGCAAAATGAGCCAAAAAATAACACAAGAACTTTCTCGGCAACCTGCGGCGCAAACTGCAACAGGCGACGGGCGATCCGGTGATCAGGACCATCTACGGAATCGGATACAGACTGGGCTGATGCGAACGCGCCTGATAGCCCTTCTGGTGATTGTGGCGCTGGTTGTTTCCAGCGGCGATTTCTTCAGTTCGCAGTGGGTTTTCAAACGTGGATTCGCTTCCTACGCCGCTGAGTCGCGTCGGGATCAGGTGCACGATTGGGCGGTGCTCCTGGGCCTCCTGTATGCGGATGTTCAGCGAATGACGCAGGTTCTTCTGAACCTTCTTTCAAACGCACTGCGGTTCAACCAGTCCGATTCCCGCATGACCTTGTCAGCGCAGTTGCTGGAGGAAACCGCAGAGGTTGCCTTTACCGTCTGCGACGAGGGACCGGGCATTGCAGCCGAACATCTGCCGCATGTGCTGGAGCGGTTCTATCGCGCCGACGTGTCGCGCCAGCGTGACACGGGAGGAACGGGCCCGGGCCTGGCCATCGTCGCTGAAATCGCGCACGCGCACGGCGGACAGGTGGATGTCGAGAGCACGGTTGGCCGTGACACCTGTGTGCAGGTGTCACGGCCAACCGCATTCATGCTTTTTAGCCCCACAACACCGCTGACCAGCCATCCGACAACACGCTTGTTGCGAGCATCATAAGTGTTTTCTTTGTCAAGGAAGAGGAAAAATCTTCTGCCTCACGGTTTAACGCCCGTAATGATCACAGAAACAATATAATCTTCCATGTTCGGTGTGGACGCCCAATCTTTGATAAACGTCTTCGATTCATCTCGCGGCTCAATCGTGATCTGAGTAAATCCATTGTCTCGTAACATGGATTCCAGGTCATCGATGGCCGAAGCCCCGGACATGCATCCAGACCATGCATCCCGATCGTTTTTGATTTCCTCCGGCAATTCTGCCGTCGCCACAACGTCGGAAATGGCCAGTCGACCGCCTGTTTTCAATACACGATACGCTTCCTGGAACACTTGAAACTTATCCGGCGACAAGTTGATCACACAGTTGGACATCATGACATCAATCGATGCATCCGCCACCGGTAAATGTTCGATCTCTCCCAACCGGAATTTCGTGTTGGAAAATCCACCCTGCATCGCATTGTTGCGCGCTTTGCTGATCATTGCGGACGTCATATCCACACCGATGACGCAGCCCTCCTCGCCGACTTGGCGGGCAGCCAGAAAGCAGTCGAACCCGCCCCCCACTGCCAAGATCCAATACAACTTCTCCACGTTTCAACCCTGCAATGGCTTGCGGATTTCCGCATCCAAGGCCCAGATTGGCCCCTTCAGGAACCGCAGACAACTCCATGAGTGAATAGGCCGATACCTCATCCACATCGACTGGAGAATGGCAACATCCCGAGGCCGACGAACAAGCGTTGTCAAGTTGAGCAATTTCGTGATAGTGACTTCGGATATTTTGCCGGATTTCATCGTTTGTAAAATCGTTCATCGTCGAAGATCCCCTTTCCGTACTCTTTCATGGCGCAAAAGAACCCACGCGTGATCCAAGATCCGCTTCCGTGACGCTCAAATGGTTGTTGCCAGCATGAATCAGACGCCAGACTCCCCCGCGAAATTGCAACTGGTTGACGCCGCAGGTCCTGTTGTCAATCGACGCGTGTGGAATACCCAGCGCCTCGGCAACCTGTTGCATCGTGGTCCTGTGCGTGACGATGGCAATTGTACCCAAATAATCTCCAAGTATATGTTCCAGAGCGGTTGCGACCCTGGCAAACACTTGCGTATCCTCAGAGTCTTCAGGAAAAATGGGTGATGCATAGGAATGATACGCATCGTCGATACCCGAAAACAGACGCAGCGCTTCCTCCCTTGTGATGATGTCCGGCATTGACGCAAAGGAGTCTGGATGCAAAAATTCTGTGAACCCACTCTCCACGAGGATCGGAGCCTGCACATGCGCGGCGATGCTCGACGCAGTCTGCAGCGTACGCAAAAACGGTGAAGAGAAAATGGCGCCAATCCCCTCATGGCGAACGAAGTCCGCAGTCTCTTGCGCCTGCTTCCATCCGTTCGCTGTGAGTGGTGGATCATGCGGTCGTTTTGCGGTGCGCTTCCAATCCGGCTGCTCCATGTCCATGCGCAGGCCGTGACGGATTAGGAAAATTCTCTCGACCATGACGATAGACCCTCCCGCTGTTGCGTTAATCGTTCCATCAGAGTCGGCCACGCAGTTTGATTGCGCGACCGCCGAAGTTCAGGGTTCCCTCCGAACGCTCTCGCCGCACTGCGCAAAAAAAACCACGAATCCCCATGATCCACATACAGGAGTTCCAGGAATACCGCTCAATCGTATACCTGATCCCGGCACACCTCATCGGCGTAAGAAGTGAATCTGCGTTTGAAAACCCATTGCGAACTGAAGAAATCGCCAACAGAAACGATATGGAACACAATCACAGAGGCGATCAGACGTAAAAGCATCAGCCCAGTCTGTACCCGACCCCGTATACGGTTCTGATCACCGGGTCACCCGTCGCCCAGTACAGTTTTCGTTGCAGATGGTTGAGATGTGACGTGATGTTTTAGAGGTTCACGTCACTCGTACCCGCTTCGTGCAACCCCTCGGCCAGTTGTGCTCGGGTGAGCAGCGACTTCGGTCTCTCCATCATGTACGCGAGCAATTTCAGTTCAGTAGAAGTGAGCAGGATCTCCTTGTTTCCATACGTGACGCTGTAATTCTGCGTATCCACTTCCAGTCTGTCCTGACGAAGGAGCCACGTCAGCGGTGCGATGATCTGTTCGCCCTCTCGGGAGGTGCGGGTGAGATGCCGCACCCGCACCTCCAGTTCCCGCAGACTGAACGGTTTCACCACATAGTCGTCGGCGCCCTGATCCAGACCGTATACCCGGTCATTCACACTTGACTTCGCAGTCAGAAGAATGACCTTGGCTGTACGGTTGTGTTTGATTTGCTGACAGATCGTCAAGCCGTCGAGACCGGGCAGCACCCAGTCCAGAATCACCACGTCAAATGACTCGCTAAGCGCGAGACTCAGCCCTGTGTATCCGTCATGCGCAACCTGACATTCGTGGCCCCGCTGGTGCATGAACAAGGATATGGTTTCGGCTGTTCGCGGTTCATCGTCGATAATCAGGATCGTTGCGATGGCGGAACCCCTCCCGCAAACGAATGCTGATAGTGGTCGTCTGGACGAGGGTTCGAACTTCGCTTCGCCGCGTCATTGTTATGCGCTAAAGAAACCTGCGCACGAACCCACGACGCGCACTCGTCGCACGCTGTCGCGCGACGCCCGTGCTCAGCTTGCGTTCCACTCTTAGAACTCGCCACTATCGGTTGATAGTATCCACTCTACCAACCTTCTGTAATGAACGGATGAGCAACAGGTCTGGAAATCGTAAAAAGTTGGCAACATGTTCGCGCCGGAGCAGCATTATACACACTGAGCGAACCACTGCGTATGCTCAATGCAGTCCGTGATTTTGCCGGGAACGAGTCTGTATCATCATCAGGGAGGCAAGGAATGGATTGCGGCCGTGTCATGGGAGTCGTACGCTCTACGAGGGGAGTTTACATTTGCTCAGGGCCCACATCGCCCTGTTGTAGGGTTCTCTGGACGGCACAGGTCTGGTTGTCTGCGCAATTTGCGAGTGGAGGGCTTGACGGCTCGAATCAGTCGTGACTTTCTATGATCTGTCGTGCGCTGCGACGGTCGCGCATAGGGATCCCTGCTTGCCCATGCGGCTCGCGCCGCAAACTCGTCACTTCCTACCTTGCGCGATCATCCGAACGACTATTTCTCTTGCCTTTCTCTTCTCCGAACCGCGTATTGCATGAACAAAAAAACAAACGACACAACCAATCGTCTGTTCTTCCGTACCACCGTTGTCCATTTCCGGTACACTCGTCTCCCATTTGTGACGAACATTTCTTAGCGCCAAGCGTCGGCCTGGGTGTTGGTGCCCACATGCAGGCCATCACCTCTGCTCTTTAACAGCGTCAACTCGACTCGGCGGACAGGGATTGGGTGAGCGCTTGCCGTGAGGCAATCAGCAAGAGACGGTGACTGGACCATTCCCGCATTTCTCAGGAGTGCGCACTCTGGTTTTGATGAACAGACCGGACATTGTGCAACCAAGTGACCAAACGCATTACTGTTCGTTCTTATCCGGTCTGTGAAAGGTATCCTGTTTAATCGGGTGTTCATGCCCACATCTCGTGCATATAAATAGCCATTCATTGGCATTTGTGCCTTTGCCTGATTCCCGAACAACCGCATCGTGGACGGCCGCTTCCAGGAGGCTATTACAGCATTGAGGACAATAGGCAGTGCGTGTGCTGTGAGACCATGGCATCCAGTCATCACCTTCTTTCAAGTGAGTGACGATTATCATTGTGTACTCGATCTCATTCTGGTCATTCAGGACAATAACTCATTAATCAGGGTACCAAGCACGTGGTTGGGAATAGGCAGAAGATATTCGTACATATCCTTGGTCTTCTGAGTCACGCCAGCCAGTCCGCTTTTTCCATTTGAAGACATATACTCTACGTTTTCGATCAACGCCGTGAACCCCGTCGCTCTGTCACACGCATTGGCTACGTCCTGAACCGTGTATACTGTACCAAGAATGGAGTCACTGTACCGCAATGCTCCCAGACGATAGCATGCGATCGCCAGTACCAATTCGATTTGCCGATAACTCTGGTTTGGTGGTGTTGTCAGGCTGAACATCATGGATTCCTCCCCTATGCATGGCGTCATCTTCAATCGTTCAACAGTTCACGTACGATATAGCGCATCAAATCGCCGCCGCTGACGATCCCCACGACGACACGATCATCATTCACGACGGGTAGCTTCTTGACACGCTGCTTTCCGAAAAGCTCCGAAACGGCCGCAAGATCCGTATAGGGCTTCACGACGGCCAAGCGCGAGGTCGTCATGATATCGCTGACCGGTTGGGCAATCACTTCTACGATCAAATCGGGCAAGGATTTCTTGTCCACGTAAAAGGACATGAATGCATCCATATCCAGTGCATGAACCTTGTACGGTCGCAGACACCGAAGCACATCGCCCACCGTGACCATACCTTTCAATCTTCGATCCGGATCCAGCACGGGTACCCCACTCACCTTGCGAGTGGCAAACAGCAACAACAGATCCCGAATGCTGGCTTCTGGAAATACGGAAATCACATCCGCAATCATGAAATCAGCGGCCGTTACCATCAGCACAATTTCCTCCTTCACCGATTGCGATTGATCACTTCCGTCATGGACGTCGGCGGAGTCGCACCGGAATGAACTTGGACGCCCGGTGCCACGTTACGCCCGTACACAGAACGGCGAACCCTGTGAGAAGAAAAAATCAGGCGCCAAATCCTTCGCGCTCTGTATTCGTCCGCGCCCGTCAGTCGCAGTTGACAGGAACCCCGATACGCATGGTACTGCCGTTCTTATGAATGGACACCCGAGGCTAAGGCTGCCGCGCTGGAGCCCAGACCGGAAGCGATCGGAATGCGATTGGTCATCGCGACTCGCACTGGCGGCATCGTGAGGCCGAAGTGGTCATACACCAAGCGAATGGACTGCAGGACAAGGTTGCTCTCATCACGGGGGAGCGTGTCCTCTCCATACCCATTGATCATAACTTCCGTACGCTTTGCGGGTTCCGCGTGAATTTCGTTCCAAAGATCGAGCGCGATGCCCATGCAGTCAAATCCGGGCCCCAAATTGGCGCTTGTCGCAGGCAAGTAGACGCTGATTTTCATGTTGTCGCCTCCATGACGGCCTGCCACACGTCATTCCCATTCGCATCAACTGTCACTGGTTTTGCAGAACCAGAGCGAATGGCCGTATCCGGATCCTTCAGTCCGTGCCCTGTGAGAACGCAGACAACCGAACTGGCGCGGGCAAGCAGGCCTGCCTCTGCGCGTTTGATGACGCCCGCCACGGAAGCGGCGGAGGCGGGTTCCGCAAACACGCCTTCTCGACTGGCAAGCAGGCGATAGGCCTCCAGTATCTCTTCGTCGGTCACGGCGGCGATGATTCCGTCGCTGGCAGAAACTGCGGCCAGCGCCAGTTGCCAGCTTGCCGGATTGCCAATGCGAATGGCGGTCGCGACTGTCTGCGGGTCGGCGATCGGCTCGCCGCGCACGATTGGCGCCGCCCCTGCGGCCTGAAACCCGAGCATCTTCGGAACAGCCGTGTGGAAGGTGTTCGCATATTCGACGAATCCGCGGTGATACGCTGTGATGTTGCCCGCGTTGCCCACGGGAATGGCCAAATAGTCGGGTGCGTGGCCGAGTTCTTCACAGATTTCAAAGGCGCCTGTTTTTTGCCCCTCAAGTCGATAAGGGTTCACCGAGTTGACCAACGTGATCGGTTCTCTGTCGGCGATCTCGCGCACCAGGGTTAAAGCCTGGTCAAAATTGCCCCGGATCGCGATCACCTGCGCTCCGTACATGATGGCTTGCGCCAGCTTGCCAAGAGCCACATAGCCGTCCGGGATCAGCA
>Ga0209012_1001196_pt1 | contig 28718 bp, 30 predicted proteins | sample RS3BMetagenome_FD_184735 | JGI IMG/M metagenome (GOLD analysis project Ga0209012, IMG submission 184735) | Ferric oxide microbial mat and aquatic microbial communities from Rainbow Spring, Yellowstone National Park, USA - RS3B (SPAdes) (version 3) ...
AGGGCGATCTTGGCGCGACGAACGTGTGCCTGTGGGGCCGTCGTCCGACGAACGAGTGCTTCGAGACGCGCCCGCTCCTCGGACGAGAGCTTGACGTGGTAGACGATGGGCCGCCCGCCAGCGCGCTTCTTCGGCTCCTTGGTGTGCGCCTCGACGTGTCCCATCAGTGAACCCCTTGCAGGGGAGAGACCAGATGGTGCCCTTGGAGAGAATGCAACGCCATCCACCCACTCTAGGGACATTGTAGGGAACTTGTGGCACAGGACACTAGCCGCCAACACGTCCTTCGGCGGTCTGCCGCTGCTGGCGAGCCTGCTGGCGCGCGACAACCTGATGCCGCACTTCTTCCAGCTGCGCAACGAGCGCATGGTCCTCGCTCGCGGGATCGTGGTCCTCGCGGTTCTCTCTGGCCTGCTGCTGGCCGGGGTCAATGGCAACACGGACGCGCTGATCCCAATGTTCGCCATCGGCGTCTTCACCGGCTTCACGTTGGCTCAAGCGGGCATGGTCGTGCACTGGCGCCGACGGCGCCCCCCGCGCTGGCGTCGTCGAACACGGCTCAACGGCCTCGGTGCGCTGCTGAGCGGTCTCGCCACCGTCATCTTCGTCCTCACCAAGTTCACCCAGGGCGCCTGGCTCGTCGTGGTCGTGGTACCGCTGCTCATCCTGCTCTTCGCTCGCATCGAGCGCTACTACGACCGCGTGGCTCGCACCATTGGCCTCGGATCGGCGTCGCGGATGCCATCGCACCTGACGATGTCGGTGGTCGTTCCCGTCACCGCGGTCTCCCGGCTCTCCGACCACGCGATCGCCGTCGCCCGCGAGCTCGCTCTCCGGACCCTCGCAGTACGCGTGCTGCTGCCGCAGGAGCGCGAGCTCGGCCCGAGGCTCGAGGCCGCGTGGTCGACCCGATACCCGGACGTGGAGCTGCACCTGCTCCAGACCGAGTACCAGTAGATCGCTTGGCCAATCAGGGCCTTTGTGCGGTCCCAGCTCCCGAGGTCGACCGCGTGATCGTGCTCATCCCCGTCCTGGAGCCACGCAAGCTACGGCACCGCCTCCTGCACAACCAGCTCAACCTCGTGCTCGGCTCCTCCTTCGCCCACGAGGTGCGCGTCGTGGTCGCCCAGGTCGTCGTCGCGGTCGACGACGACCTGCACCGCGACCCAGCGTCTTCGTCCGCCGGGGGCATTAACGAGCCACAGGATCCCCCCTCAGAAGCCCCCACCACCGAAGAGCTGGCTGATCGCCCCGACCCCGTGCATCGAGGCGATCATGGCGGCCATGAAGACCACGCCGATGGCGATCACGCCGGGGATGAACACCAGCGAGGCGATCCGCACCCGCTGGTTGACGGCGGCCACCGTCGACTTGAAGAGCGCCTGGTATGCGTCTCGGATGGCGACGTCCAAGGTGTCCGAGACCGGCCTGCCAGACAGAATCGACTGCTCGAGGTAGGACCCGAGCTGGGCAACCCGGGGGGCTGGTAGGTCGTCCCGAAGCGCTCGAGCACCGCCCCGATGTTCTGGTCGTTGCGCTGGAAGCCCTGGATCCAGGCGTCGACGTCGCGTGCTCCGACCTCGCTCATCACGTCTCGCAGCTCGCTGATGGCTACCAACGCCTCCGTCCCCGAGGCCCCGCCCTGGACGTACACCCGCACCAGGAGCGCAAGGTTCGCGAGGGAGTTGTCAATGCGCTGGCGCGCGATGCGGGCCTCGGTGCGCACCTGCCACACCAGCACCACGCGCGCGAGCCAGCCCGCAAGCCCAACCCCGAGCCCGGCCACGAGCGCGAGGAGGATCGGGGAGAGCGTCGGGACCACGAGGTGCGCGAGCACCGCCATCCCGGCCACGAGTGCCACGAAGACCAGCCAGAGCTGCTGGAGGCGCGCGACGGCATCCTCCGGTGCCCAGTGGGCGATCCAGAGGGTGGCGTCGAGGTCCACTTGGCGCTGGCGGATCGCGGCCACCGCGCGACGGGCGCGCGGCTCGCGGGTGCGCCCCACGAACTCCGGCAGGGCCGCTGCGTAGCGACGAAGCGAGTGCAGGGTGCGCGCGCCGAGAAGAGCGAGCGCGGCGCCCACCACGGCAAGCCCCACCACGGCAAGCCCCACCGCGAGCCCCGCCACCAGCACCAGCACTCCAGACGACACCGCCATGGCCCCCTACAGGTAGCGCAGCTTGAACTCGAGGTCCCGGCGCAAGGAGAGCGCCCAGAGCAGCTGGGCACCGGTCCCACCGAGCGCAACCAGCTGGGCGAGCAGCGACAGGCCAACGTCGGACACGAGTGATGAGCCGAGCGCGACGAAGGTGAGATACACGGCCCCCACCGTGATGAGGGTGATGAGACGCACCTCGCCAAGCGAGGACATGAGTTCCGTCACCACCAGCCCCCGATAGGCCTGAACCTGCTGGAGCAGGATGTCCCCGAGGAGGTCGAGCTGGTTGGCGACTCGCAGGTTCGTCGCCCGCAGCGCAAGGTACACGAGCACGTCGGTGATGTGGATGAGCGGATTCGTCGTCCGGGCTATCAGTCCCCCGAGTGCGCTGCGAGCATCCCCCTCACGTGCCGAGGGATCCGCCATCTGTCGGTAGGGCACGCGCCGGGCGTGCGTGAAGCGCCCCTCCGGTTGCGCATCCAACGCGAGCTCGAGGGCGGCGGGCACCGAGACCCCGCCCGAGAGCAGTCCCGAGCGGAAGTCGATGATGAACTGGAGCATCGAAGAGAGCTCATCCACGCTCTCGGCGAGGGCGGGCCGCATGAACAGGTCTCCGAGCACGTACCCCACGGCAACGGAGGGGACCACGAGGATCCACGCCCTCCCGAGGGCAGCGAGCGTTGCGAGCACCACGCCGAGCGCGAGACGGTAGTCGAGCGCGAACGGGTGCAGGGTTGCAAGCGCAGCCCTCAGCCCGCTGGGGCGGGCCGCACGCAGCCCAACCGGGGCACGCTCCTCCGTCTCGCCGGCGTGCCGGCCTGTGGCGAGCATTGCCACCCCGGCTCCCGCAGCGGCGAGCCCGAGGAAGCTCCCCGCGAGCAGAACGAGCTCCTGGATCACCGTGCACGCCCCGCGACGAGCGCCAGCGTCGAGCCGGACACCACCTCGGCCAGGGCCTCGTCGAGCCGGCGACGCCCATCGGCGTCGCCGGAGAGCGCCCGCGGATCCGCTCCGACGACCTCCACGCCGTGGCGCGTGCGCAGCGCGAACCGTGCGACCTCAGCAAGGCGCCGTCTGCGCCGACGTCCCTCGGCAACCGCGATCACCCAGACCCGTGCCTGGGGGAAGGCGCGCTGGAAGTAGCCGAGCATCGCGACCGCATGCGGCCGCTCCGAGCACACGAGCACCAGGTCGCTTGCCGCCGCGGCCCACGGCGCTTGACCCACGAGACCCGGAGCGATCCAGCCAAGGTCCACGACCACCGTGGTTGGCCCCAGGACGAATGACCGCTCCAGCTGCACGAACAGCTCGACGAGCGCCCCGCCGAGCTCGAGGGCGCCCTCGGCGGCGGCCGTCGGCGCGGCCGGCGCGCGCAGCACGGGCACGACCCCCCGCTCGGCGAGCGCCTGCCGATCGAGCGGCTTGCCGGTCTCGAGATCGCTCGCGGCCCCGATGATCGCCTCCAGGGGCACCCGCGCACGCCGCATTCCGTCCGCGCGCGAGCGCAGCGTGTCGTAGAGCGCTTCGAGCGTGGGCGTCGCTCGCCCCCGCGGGGCACCCCGCATCGTCCACGTCGAGCCGGACAAGCCGAGCTCGACGAGGAGACGCGAACCGGGCAGGAGGCGCGTCAGCCCTGCTGCAACCTGCTTGCGCCCAACGTTGGCATCGAGGCCGATGACGGCGAGCATCGTCACCTCACCGGGACCGGCCGAGCACCGGGGTAGGAGAAGACGACGACGCTCTGGGAGCTCGTCGCCGCGGCCGCGGCCGCGGCCACCTCCTGGGGTGGGAGCGCCACCTCGATGCCGATGGACGACGAGCTCCCGCTCGAGGGGTGCGTCACCGAGAGGACGGTGACGCCGGTCGCCACGGGGACGTCGTAGGGAACGTGAGGGCGCGAACCCATGGAGGTCACGGTGGCAGGCTGCGGCACGAGGATGTCGACGACCGAGCCCGGCTGGAGATTGGGGGGTGCGACCTGGGGCGTGAAGTAGAGCACCCGCTCCCCCGTCGGTGGACGTTTGGCGAGCTCGTGGAGGTCGAGCGGGGATCCCGGCGCGACCGACACCGAGACCGTGTAGGAGCCGGAGGTGAGCGCGCCCAGCGCGGCCTCCGTGATCATCTGGGAGCCCTCCACGAGCGAGGCCGGGGTCTCGACCACCGTCAGCTGCGCCCGCGAGATCGGCTGGCCGGGCAGAAGCTCGGCTTGGGCCTCGATGACCGGGATCTGCCGGAACACGTGCCCCTCCAAGTAGAGGACGCTCGCAGCAGCGACGCCGACACCGAGAACGGCAACGCCGATTCCGGTGATGACCAAGCGCCTTGCGGCGTCGTCGCGTCCCACCCTGCCTCCTTCTCCTCAAGAAGATGTCGGCAGGCACCGGGCTCTCATTGAGCCCTGGCGAGCACGAACACCCAGAGCGCGGCCGCGAGCGCGAGGCCAGTTGGTGCGGCCCAGGCAATGAAGGCGAAGCTGCGCACCGCGGGGTGCACGAGCCGCCAGGCGAGCTGGGCCAGGCTCGTCGCGAACAGGGTTCCCGGCACCCACACGAGGCCAAGCGGCCCCAGGCCCACCCCGGTGAGCACGAGCGGACCGGCGACGTAACGCACGTCCGCCCCGCCAACGTGGGAACGGGCAAAGAGCACGACGAACGGCACCACCACGAGCAGCCACACAGCCAGCCACGCCACGAGGAGCATTGCGCCGAGGTGCCATACCCAGGCTCCCACCGCGGCGTAGGCCCCTGCGAGCAGCGTGGAGGTGCGCAACGTGCCGCCTCGCCGTACTCTACGGGTACGACGGTCCTCCCTCGCGGGCCCTGCCACCTGCACGGCGAGGACCGCGAGTCCGAGCAGATCCCAGAGGACCTGCGTCATCTGTGGTGGCCCCCTAGGAGCGCAAGCCACCAGAGCAGGCGAGCAGCGGCGAGCCCCACGATACCGATGCCAAGGGCACGAAGGTCGCGCCACCTCCTGGGGGACGACGCCTCGGGATCCGCGTCCACGGGACCCGCGGGCTCGGATCCGGGCGCGAGCGGCGCTGCGCTCCCCATCGGAGGTTCGGCTGGCTCCGCGCGGGCGAGCGCGGTCGTGAGGTCCCCGAAGTCCGCCCAGCCGGGCTCCGGCGCCGCCGGATTGGGGGACGGCTCGGCTTCGGCCTCGTCATCGACCACGAGCTCGACCTCGCTCACCCTGGCATGCGCCCCGATCGTTGCGAGGCCCTCCCCGAGGCGGTCCCCGACGTCGATAAAAAAGGCCTCCCCCTCGTCCTCGTGTTCGCGACGACCAAGAGCCTCGACCCCCTCCCAGCCCAGGCCAACCCCTCGGTCATCGCTGCCCGCCACCGGGTGCGCTGGATCCACCGCCCCTCCTAGCTCGCAGCTCGCAGCGAGGGGGGAGCGCCCTCGTCCTCCTCGCCCCAGACCTCTCGCGCTCGTGGCCGCCGCTGCCAGAGTGCAGCCTCTAGCTGCGCCACCCGCGCAAGCGGTCCGAAGACACGGCGCGTGGCCCGCGCAAGCAGGAGCGGCTCCGGGCGCGCCGGGTCCTGTTCGAAGATCGCCCAGGCCGTATCCAGGATGAGGTCGACGACACGTGCCTCGAGTGCTGGGCGTCGGGCGCGCAGCCACCCCGTCGGGGCATCGGCAAGGGGGGGCGCCACCAGCACGTCGAGAAGGCCATCGACCTCGGTGACGCGGTGGAGAAGGCCGAGGTCCGACCCGATCCCCTCTCGGAGGCGCACGGCACCGGCTGCGATCTCCGCGACCGCTGGAATCCCGGCAACGAGCTGGCGAACGGTAGCAATGTCCACGTCGAGGGCTCGGGCAAGCTCGTCCTCCGGCGCCTCACCTCCGGCCAACCCGAGCGTGGCGACCAGCGCCGCCGCACCGAGCGAGGCGCGGATCCCCTCGAGCGCGAGCCGCCCCCCAGTCAGCCGCACCCAGGCCCGACCGCGCTCGGGGGCGGGCGGCAGCGCGAACGGTGCCAGGGGAACGGTCCTCGAGAGCTCCTCGACCGCCGTGCGCCAGCCCGCCAGGTCCACGCAGGGCAACGAGAGCTCCGCGAGCCGTGCGTCCTCGTAGGCGATCACCGCACCCGGCAGCCGCCCGCGCAGCGCGCCCGGCGCTCCCCCGCCGAGCGCGCCCTCGGTTACCACCACGAGGATGCCGCCTCCCTGGGACGTGTCGGCCTCCCGCAGCAGCGTGCCCAGGTCGACGCCGCCCGACGCCACGACCGTTCCGCGCGCCGCGATGCCCGCGAGCTCCTCCGCCCGGTACCCGACCACGACGAGCCGGGCGCCGACCAACCATGGCAGCACCCGGTGCTGGAGGATGAGCTGCAGCCCTTCCCCGGGCACCAGCGCCACCTGAGCCGGGAGAGGGCACAGCTGGCCCAGTCGGTCGACGACACGCAGGGGCACTCGACCGGCAGGCTCGAGGCCTGGGGCCGGACCGTGGGTGCCGATGAGCTCCCCGCTTCGCAGTGGGATCAGCTGACCAAGCGATGCGGGTGCGGCGGCCACCGACGCGGTGAGCCGAGCGAACGCGCGCTGGTCCTGCTCCTCGGAGGGGGTGAGCACCGCCGCGAGGGATCGTCCGCGTGGCCGCTCACGCCTCGCCTGCTCCTCGAGCACCGCCAGCTCCTGGACGAGCGCGCGCGCGAGCGGCCACGGCACGCCCTCCGTCGGCGGCGCAACGACCCGCGCGCCGGGGATCACGCTCCAACCCGCGCTCGCCTGGGGTGCATGCACCTCTCCTTGATCCAAAGGGGGCTCGCGCTCCTCCCTCCGGTCGCCACCAAGCACCTTCCAGGCGGCCGCGGTGGCCACAACCCAGGCCAGCAGGCCAGCCATTGCGAGGGCAACCCGATCGAGGCCGGCCCCGGCAACCCGCAGGAGCTGCCAGGGCTCGAGCACCACCGCGCTCGCGCCGAGCCAGGCTCCGAGCGCCCCCATGGCCCGGACCCTCACAGCAGGCTCCCGATGAGGTGCGCGCTCGCCGTGGCAACGATGGGGCCGATGACGGCGGTGGTGATGAGGTCCCCCGCCGGAGGGACGAACCGAATCGTGCAGGTCGCAGTGATATCCAGGTAGTAGCGCTGGAGTCCGTGGCCGTTCGGTACCGACAGCGCCGCACAGGAGAGCACCGCGGATCCCGCTCCGTGGGGCACGGCATCGAGGCCGGCCAACGCTGCGCGTGCGAGGTCCGGGTCGTAGACGTCGGGGTTGCGCATCGCCACGAGCCCCGGCGACCCGGCGTTGCCCGCCGTTCCCCAGAGCGCGTTCGCCGCTGCGTGCGCGGCCGCCCGCGCTGCAGCGCGCGCCATCGTCTCCGCCATGGTGATGCTCTCCAGCACGAGCGCGCCGAGCGCAATCCCCATCACCAGCACCACCGTCCCCACCGCGAGAACCGCGGGGGTCACGTCTCCGCGCTCGGATGCTGCTCTCATGATCCGTTGGCCTCCACGAGGAGATGCGATGGGTTCAGACCCAGCGTCACCTGGCGCTGGAACTGGACGAGGCCGAACATCGGCACGCCTGCACGACAGGAGACCGTCGTCGTGACGGTGGCGGGCTGGACGGCCTCGTCCACCGAGAGCCCTGCGAGCGTGCAGGCGAGCGGCGGGAAGGGGCGGGAGGCGGCCTCGGCGGCGACGACGCGTGCCAGATCGGTCTGTGCAGCCGGGGTACCGAGCACGGGGACGCTGATGGCCTGAAAGGCGGTTGCGTCGGCCACCGCCTGGGCCGACTGGGCCGCAGCCCACCACACCACGACCCCGAGCGCCATCGCGATCGCCACCATCACCGCAACGACGGCCGGCAGCGCGACGATGGCATCGCTCTCGGCCCGCTCGTCGCGGAGCACGGGACACCTCATGCTCCACCCCCGAGCTGCGATGGGGGCGTGAGCGCGACTGCGCTGGTGACGGGGACGAGCCCACCCAGGTCCGCGTGGAGGATCACCACGCCCGAGGCACCGGGGTTGTCACCCGCTCCCCCGCCGACGGCGGTCGTGGACCAGGTGACGTCCCTGAGCACTCCAAAGGTGAATCCCTGTGGCGGCGTCGTGCCCTGGGCAAGCTCAGCGGCGACCGTCTCCGCGCCCCACGTGGCCTCGACGTGCCCCACGCCAAGCGCGGCCAAGCCGATCACCGTCGCAATGAGCACGAAGAACACCACGACGACGACCGGCCCGGTCACGCTGCTCATGGCCCCCTCGTCGCCCCAGAGCCGACCGAGGGCCCACACGCCTACCCCTGCGGCAGGGTGTTGAGGTTGTTGTTGACATTGCCCGCAGCGCTGGTGGCCGAACCGGTGAACTGGAACACGAGGAAGACCACGAAGGCCACGACGATCAGGCCGAGCACGACCCAGGCGATCGTCGCCACCGACGTCTCTGCGCCGGACTCGTCGGTCGCGAGCGCCGCCAGCGCCGCGGGACCACCCGTCACCACCGCCATGGCTGCTCGTGCTACCGAGGCCAGCCACCACGCAACGCCACGCACCATGCGTCTTGCCATCTCGACGCTCCTTTCGATCGCGCCGTCCTGCGGCGGGATCCACATCATCACCCGCCGTAGTTACATTCGGCACGCAGCGCATCAAATCTTGAACGCTCACGAGCGTCTCCTGGTCACGAGCTCCTCCAGCCGGTGCGTCACGTTGGCGTAGTCGACCGCCCGGACCAGCTCGGATCCCTCCCGCTGGAACGCCATCTGCACCCTGGGCATCCCGCCCACCTGTCCCGGATGCGGAACCACCCAGCCGATCCCGGTGACCACGCGGCGGCGCCCCTGGTCGTTGCGCACGAGCGCGCAGTGCACGATAAGACTGAGCGTGCTCTCGATGAGGTATGCGGCTGCCCGATCGGTGTAGCGCGTGGTGCGCAGGAGCAGTCCGAAGACCCGGTTCACCGTGTCGAGCGCGCTCTCGGCGTGGATGGTGGCGAGCACGCCGCTCGTGCCGGTGTTCGCTGCCTGCAGGAGCACCTCCATGGTCTCGGGGTCGGTCACCTCCCCGATGACGAGCCGGCGCACGTCCTCCTGCAGCCCGCGCTCCAGGATGGTCTTCATCGTCACCGCACCCGCACCCTCGGCGTTGGCCTCTTGCTCAACGTGGCTGTGGAGCACGTAGAACCACGGCCGGCCCGCGTCGTCGGCGAGCTCCTCAAGGTGGAGCTCCTCGTAGTTCTCCGCGACGAGCACCGGTTCCTGGCGCGGGATGAACTTGGTGAGCGCTCGAAGCAGCGTCGTCTTGCCGGAGCCCGGCGCACCGGAGATCAGGATCGGCACCGCGGCCCGCACCGCGCGCGAGAGCATCGAGCCGGCATCCTCACTGAGCACCCCTTGCTCGACGAGCCGCTCGAGGCCGATGTTGGTCGCGTGGTGCAGGCGCAGCGCGGCGATGAACTCACCCGAGCGCGTCGTGCGCTGCCGCAGCGCCATGCGGATCCCGTAGGGGCTCGTGAGGTTGGGGGCGTGGTGCACCGGGTCGAAGCGCTGCGGTACGCCGCCGCCCGAGATCTGGGCGAACTGGGCACCGCGGTCCTTGAGGGCACGGCCGTCGGCGGCCGCATCGATCATCGACAGCCACGCCCGTCCGTCCCCGGTGTACACCGTGACCCGCTCATCGACGATGTGGATGTTCTCCACCTCCGAAGCGAAGTAGTAGAGCATCACGAGGCCGAGGTCGAACATCTCGCCGTAGAGACGGATGGTGAGCAGGGGCCCAACGTTCGGCAGGCGCTGGAGCTCCTCAGCGTCCGCTCGGGCCTGGAGCAGCATGCGAATCCGATCGCCAATGGCAACGTAGTTCGCGTTGAACGCCGCGCGCTTCTCCAACACGCTCAGGTGACCGAGCATCTCCTGGCTCACGGAGGCGAGCACCTCGTCGGCCGCGCGCGAGAACAGCGCCCGGTACCGCTCGTGCCAGTGCTCGAACTCGGCCGCTGCCCGCAGGTTGTTCGCGTGCTCGTTGACGTCGACGAGGAAGCGTGAGACCAGCGGCCAGGAGAGCGTCTGGCGCAGGTACCGCTCGAACGGACCCCGCTCGATCAGCTCGCCAAGGCTGCGCGGGGCAAGGGCCTCCTCCTCGTGCACGAGGCTCGCAGTGCTGGCCGCCACCTCATCCCCCTCCGAAGATCACCGCGCCGGTGGGGAGCGCCTCGACGGTCGCCACCTGCTCGACGAGGGGCGTCGCTGGGCCGAGCACCCACGCGGGCAGCTCCGGGGTCACGTCGGGGTACACCCCTCCGGGGATCGTCACCTGTGCGCCATCGACGCTCAGGTGCACCGTCTTGAGGGTGGCTGTAGCCGTCGCCGTGAGCGCAGCAGCGAGCTCCACGTCGACGGTCCAAGTCGAACCCCCGGACAAGCCCGACGGAGCGGCGAACTGGATGGCGCAGGTCCCGGCGTCCTGACTCGTCGGCATGGAGACGAGGGGGCTGAGCTTGCCCGCGGCGGACTGGGCGAGGGCGGGGGTGAGTCGAGTGAAGATGGCATCCGACGCGGAAACCGCCGCGGAGCCACAGATCGACCCGAAGGTCCCAGGGGCCAGCGAGCCGGTCGGCGTCACGTCGTTGGTCGTGGCTCCGAGCACGCTGTGGCCTGCGAGCACCGGTGCATCAACAGGGACGCTCCCCGCCGCCGCGTAGACGTCGGCAACCGTTGCTCTCCAGGAGAGATCGAAGCTTGCCACGTCGGGCACCGTGATGGGCGGCTGGGGAACGCCGTCGACGGTCACCGTGACGACGATCCCGCCCGGGACGCTCGCGGTGCCCGAGAGCTCCTCGCCGAGCTGGGAGGTCTCGGGAGCGATGAGGACTGGCTGACCGACGGCGATCGCCGGTCCGTCCGGAGTGGAGACGTTCGGCTGGGGGAAGGTCGGCTGCGGACCCTCGGTCGGGTTGGTCGGATCCTCGAAGGAGGCAAGGCTCACGGACCCAAGAGGGATGCTCGGGGCAGAGGCCGGCACCCACTCGATCGTGTAGGAGACCGTTGCCGCGCTCAACCGCCGTGCACCGGCAGGCACGTCCGCTGCGGCAACGAGCACGAGCACCGCCGCGCCTGCGACCATCCGACCCACCCGCTGTGCCATGATGCGCTCCCTGACCTCTCAAGACATCGGCACCAGGCGGGTGGGACCTTTACGAGGCGGTCCCACCCCCCTCGGGCACGACGCCGACCGAGGTGATGACCTCGCCCTCCTGGAGCGACATCAGCTTCACACCGGTTGCGTAGCGTCCCTGGTTCGAGACCCCTCCGATGCGGACGCGCACGATCTGCCCGGCGGAGCTCACGATGAGCACCTCGTCGTCCGGGTGCACGAAGGCCGCAGCGACCAGCACGCCCTTCTTCTCCGTGAGGCCGATGCCGCGCACGCCGCTGCCGCCGCGGTGGTGGACAGGGAAGGAGTCGAGTGGCGTGCGCTTGCCGTAGCCCTTGCTGGTGACCAGGAGAACCTCGAGCCCCTCCTCGATGAGCCCGCCGGCCACGATCTCGTCACCCTCGGCTCGCCGGATCGCCCGCACCCCAGCGGTCGCCCTCCCGGTGCGGCGCACCTCCGAAAGGGGGAAGCGCAAGACCTGGCCCCGCTTGGTGAAGACCACGCCGTCGCGCTCCTCAGTACCGACCACGACGCTCACGAGCTCGTCATCGCCTCGCACGTCGATGGCGATGATCCCGTCCCGCCGCGATCGTGCGTACTCGGCCATCTGGGTTCGCTTGACCATGCCGTTGCGCGTGAAGAAGACGAGGTCGGCGTCCTCAGGGAAGTCCCTCGTGCCCATGACCGAGTTGATCCGCTCGTCGTCCGCGAGCGGGATGAGGTTCACGAGCGCGGTTCCTCTCGCGGAGCGCTCGAGCTTGGGCAGCTCGTAGCCGCGGAGCTGGTACACCCTGCCCCTGGAGGTGAAGACAAGAAGCCTCGCAAGCATGGAAGATGAGATCACGTGTGCGATCTCGTCCTCGTCCTTGACCTTGGCCCCGACGACACCGCGGCCGCCACGCCCCTGGGCCTTGAAGGAGGACTCGGGAACCGCCTTGATGTAGCCCGAACGGGAGAGCAGCACCACGATCGGCTCGTCCTCGATGAGATCCTCGGCCGCGAAGTCCCCGGGATCGACCTCGAAGCGGGTGCGCCGCAGCTGGCGGTACGGGGCGGCGGCTGCGAGCAGCTCGTCCTTGACGACCGCCAAGAGGCGCGTGTCGTCGCCAAGGATCGCCTCGAGCTCGGCGATGGTGGCGCGCAACGTGGCAGCCTCTTCCTCGAGCTCCTCCCGTCCAAGGCGCGTGAGGCGCCCGAGGGTCATGTCGAGGATGTGGTTGGCCTGCAGCTCGGAGAAGCCGAAGGGTTCGGCCATGAGCGCAAGACGCGCTGCCGCACGATCTTCGGATGCGCGGATCGTGGCGATCACGGCATCCAGCTGGTCGATGCAGGCGAGCAGCCCTTCGACGATGTGGAGCCGCTCGCGCGCCTTGCCAAGCCGAAACTCGGAGCGACGACGGATGACCTCTCGCTGGTGGTCGACGTAGAGCTGGCAGAGACCAAGGAGGTTGAGGGTGCGTGGCACCCCGTCGACGAGCGCAAGCATCTGGATGGGGAAGCTCGTCTGGAGCGGCGTGAGCCGGTAGAGGTTGTTGAGCACCACGTTGGGGTTGGCGTCGCGCTTGAGCTCGATAACGAAGCGGGTCTCGGATCCTGCCGAGAAGTTCTTCATGTCCCGCACGCCATCGATGAGCTTCTCGTCGACCAGGTGGCGGATCTTGTCGGCGATCACCTCGACAGAGGTCTGGAAGGGGATCTCCGAGACGACGATTTGGTAGCCGGACCGGTGTTCCTCGATCGTGGCGACGGCTCGCAGCTTCACCGAGCCGCGCCCGGTGCGGTAGGCGTCGCGAACCCCGTCGCGACCAAGGATGATGCCGCCAGTGGGAAAATCCGGACCGGGGATGAAGCGCATGAGCTCGTCCACGGTGGCGTCCGGGTGGTCGATGAGATAGGCGATCGCGTCCACGACCTCGCCGAGGTTGTGCGAGGGGATCTGGGTCGCCATGCCAACGGCAATCCCCTGGGAACCATTGACGAGCAGGTTCGGAAAGCGTGCTGGCAGCACACTCGGCTCGACGGTCTGGGAGTCGTAGTTGGGAACGAAGTCGACGGTGTCCTCGTCGATCCCAGCGAGCAGCTCGAGCGCGATCGGGGCGAGTCGGCACTCGGTGTAGCGCGAGGCCGCGGGGCCGGTCGAGGGGTCGGGGGAACCGAAGTTGCCGTGGCCGTCGATGAGCGGGTGCAGCAGCGAGAAGTCCTGGGCCATGCGCACGAGGGCGTCGTAGATGGCCGCATCGCCGTGGGGATGGAAGCGGCTCATGACGTCGCCAACGACCTTGGCGCACTTGACGTGGGGGCGGTCGGGGCGATAACCGGAGTCGAACATCGAGTAGAGGATGCGCCGGTGCACCGGCTTGAGCCCGTCGCGCGCATCCGGGAGCGCCCGCGAGATGATGACGGACATGGAGTACTCGAGGAACGAGCGCTCCATCTCCTCCTGGAGCTCGATGAGCTCGACCGATTCCGACTCGGTGGGCTGGTTCGACTCGTCTGGCATGCGGGATCCTCCTCGCGACGGTGGCGTGCTGGTGCTAGAAGTCGAGGAACCGGACGTCGCCCGCGTTCTCCTGGATGAAGCGGCGCCGCTGGTCGACGTCGTCACCCATGAGCACGCTGCAGATCTCATCCGCGACCGCTGCCTGCTCCACCGTCACCCGCAGGAGCGTGCGCCGGGTGGGATCCAGCGTGGTGTCGCGCAGCTCGTCGAAGTCCATCTCGCCGAGCCCCTTGAGTCGCAGGAAGGGCTTCTTGTGGTTGGGGTGGGCCTCGAGGAACCGCAGGCGCTCCGCTTCGTTCTTGATGTACACCTTCTCCGTGCCGAGCAGCGTCGAGTACAGTGGCGGCTGCGCCGCATACACCATCCCCGCCTCGACGAGCGGGCGCATCTGCCGGAAGAAGAAGGTCAGCAGCAGGGTGCGAATATGCGAGCCGTCCGGATCAGCGTCGGCGAGGATGATGACCTTGTGGTAGCGCACCTTCGCAAGGTCGAACTCGTCGCCGATTCCTGCGCCGATCGCCGCGATGAGCGACTGGATCTCCTGGTTGGAGAGCATCTTGTCGAGGCGGGCACGCTCGACGTTGAGAATCTTGCCCCGAATCGGCAATACGGCCTGGGTGCGCGGGTCACGACCCTTGATGGTGGTACCGCCTGCAGAGTTGCCCTCGACGATGAAGAGCTCGGACTCGCGGGGATCGCGTGAGGTGCAGTCGGTGAGCTTGCCCGGCAGACCGGCGCTCTCGAGACCCGACTTGCGCCTCGTAAGCTCCCTGGCCTGGCGAGCCGCGAGCCGCGCCCGTTGGGCGACGATGGCCTTCTGCACGATGGCCTGCGCCTCACGGGGATTCTCCTCCAGCCACGTCGCCAGGTGCTCGTTCGTCGTGCGCTCGACGAAGGAGCGGATCTGGACGTTGCCAAGCTTGGTCTTGGTCTGGCCCTCGAACTGCGGGTTCACGAGCCTCACCGACACGATGGCGGTCATGCCCTCGCGGATGTCGTTGCCGTCCAGGTTCTCATCGCGCTCCTTGAGCAGGTTGCGTGAGCGTGCATAGCGGTTGACGACCTGGGTGAGGGCCTTTCGGAACCCCTCGGCGTGGGTACCGCCTTCCTCAGTGGAGATCCCGTTGGCGAACGTGAAGAGCGTCTCGTAGAAGGTAGTGTTCCACGAGAAGGCGATCTCGAGCTCGGCGTCGTCTTCGGCGGCGGCGAAGTAGCCCACCTTTGCGAACAGCGGCCCCTTCGGCTCGTTGAGGTGCTTCACGAAGTCGACGATGCCGCCGGCGTAGGCGAACGTCTGCTCGTGCTCGCGCCCCGGTCGCTCGTCACGGAAGCGAACGGTGACACCCTTGTTGAGAAAGGCGATGATCTGGAGCCGCTCGAGGATGCGCTGCGCCGAGAACTCGGTGTCCTCGAAGATCGTCGGGTCGGGCCAGAACGTCACCACCGTCCCGCGGCGCCCGTTGGGTGCAGGACCCACCTCCTCGAGCGGACCGGTGGGTGTGCCGCCCTTGACGAACTCCATGCGGTAGGCCTTGTCGTTGCGGTAGACCTCGACCACGAAGCGCGCCGAGAGCGCGTTCACTACCGAAACACCGACGCCGTGGAGACCGCCAGAGACCTTGTAGCCGCCGCTGCCGAACTTGCCCCCGGCGTTGAGCTGGGTCAGCACTACCTCGACCGCCGACTTGGAGGGATCCGAGGGATGGGGATCCACCGGAATGCCTCGGCCGTTGTCGGCAACGCGCACACCGCCGTCGGGAAGGATGGTCACCTCGATCTCAGTGCAGGCCCCAGCCATGGCCTCGTCCACGGCGTTGTCGACGACCTCCCAGACGAGGTGGTGCAGGCCGCTCGGCCCCGTGGAACCGATGTACATGCCGGGTCGCAGCCGCACGTGCTCGAGGCCCTCGAGTACGACGATGTCAGCGGCGGTATAGCTCGACTCCGGCTCCAACGTCCTCACCCTCCCTCGCGGCGCCAGTCGCGGCTCGCGCCGGGCACAGACTGCTCCGGCACCCCAGTTACGCATGCTCGGCGACATGAGCCCCTGACCAGCCCTGATGCGACCACCCAGGGCGGCCGCGGTGTCGCGCCCCTAGCCTAGCTGCGCTCACCGAGCCGTCTCGCCGAAGCGACGAGGACCACCTCGCCCACAAACCCGAGGTCCCGAAGCGACTGCTCAATCGCCGTTCTCCTCGCGCGCAGTGCAACCAGTGCTGGCCCGAGCGCACCGAGCACCACGCGCTGGGCGCTCACCTCGAGGATCGCGGTACGGGACCAGAGCTCCTCACCGAGCTCGGTACGCAAGGCCTCGCGCCAGCGGACCCGCCGGGCAAGGTCGCCACTCCCCCGCCGACCGATCTCGACCCAGCGGAGGATCTCCCCCAACGGCGTTGGTCCCTCACGACGCCACAGCTCGCGCATCGCTCACCCTGCCCTGCTCGATTGTGATGGTGGTGGCTGCACGTGCAAATGGGTCGGTGTGGCTCACAAACACCTGCAGACCCTCCAGGAGCTCCATGGCCACTTCGGCGCGCCGGCGGTCGAGCTCGGCGATAACGTCGTCGAGCAGCAGCACGGGACGCTCGCCTCGACGATCCCACACCGCACGTGCCAGCGCCACGACGAGGGCAACGACGACGGTTCGCACCTGGCCTTGGGATCCAACCGTGCGCAGCGGGGCGCCGTTAAGGAGCAAGACGACGTCATCGCGGTGGAAACCAACGCTCGTGGACCCGCGGCGATGGTCGTCGTCGCGAGCAGCCCGCAGCGCCTCAAGCACGTCACCTTCCCAGGAGCGCTCGTAGCGCAACTCGAGGACGTCGTCGCCGAGCATCGTGCTCGCGACATCAATAGTGTAGGGACGCAGCTCTTCAAGCGCCTGGGCGCGCCTCGTAGCGATCTCCACGGAGGCAGCCGCGAGCCGCTCGTCCAGCACGTCGAGCGTAACGAGGTCGAGCTTGGTCGCGCGCAGCGCCTCTGTACGTTGACGCAGCACCCGTTCCGCTTGGCGCAGCAGCGGCGCAGCGCCTGGATCGAGCTCGACGAGACTGCGATCGAGAAAGTCTCGCCGGTGCTGCGGCGGCCCGCTCACCACCACGAGGTCGGCAGGGTCGAAGCTCACCACCGGCAAGACAACGCTGCGGCGCTCGGTCTGACCATCCACGCGGGTTTCGAGCGAGCCATCGGCGCTTACGCGCCGACCCACCCGCTGCGAGCGACCGTCGTCGAGGACAACCTCGGCGCTCACCACCGCCTCTTGAACTCCTCGACCAACCACCGCGGATCGATCGTGCGTGCGAAACGAGCGACCCGTCAGCGCCAGGCTGATCGCCTCCAAGACGCTGGTCTTGCCCTGTCCGTTGGCGCCGACGAGCGCGACGACCCCGTCCGGCAGCTCCCCCAGCGTGCACTCGAGGTTACGCACACCCGTCGCTCGCACCGAGCGCAGCCGCATCTCAACGCGCCACGATGGGCATGAGGATGTAGAGGTACTCCCGGGAATCGGCTGCCGAGACGCAGGCTGCTCGGTTCGCCTCGATGAACTCGAGCCTGACCACGTCACTCTCGACGTTCTCGACCCCATCTGCCAGCATATCGGGATCGAAGTGGATCGTGAACTCGGCGTCGTTGAAGTTGGCGTCGAGCACCTCATGCACCTGACCCACCGACGGGATACGCACCGAGAGCTCGCACGCCGTCGGCGTCATCGTCATCTGGATAGACGAGCTGTTGCGCGCCTCCTTCGCCATGCGCCGCAGCCGTCGGAGCGCATCAACCATGCTGACCCGGTCCAAGAGCAGCTTCTTCGGGTACTCTGCCTCGACCAGCCGTCGGTAGTCGCGGAACGGTTCGTCGACGAGACGGGTCGCCAGCGTGGTCGCGCCGAGTTCAAAAACAGCGTCGCGCTCGCCGATGCCGACGCCGATCTCCTCGACCCCGGAGCTGGCTACGAGTCGCTCCAGCTCGCGCACCGCACGCGTCGGCACCACCACATCGCGGGCACCCTCACCAATCACGGAGAGGTTCGCAATGTCCCGAAGCGCCAAGCGTGTGCCATCGGTCGCGACGAGCCGCAGGCCGTGCGGGCTCGAGGAGAAGAGCATACTGGCGTAGATAAGGTCGCGACCCTCATCACGCGCGGCCGCCACCGCTACCTGGCGGATCCCCTGCGCGAGCGCGCCGGCGGGGACCCTCGCGCTCGGCACCGTGCCCGCTCCGATCGTAGGGAGCTCGAGCACCGGCAACAGGTTGAGGGAGACCTCGGCTCGACCCGAGCGCAGCACGACCGCCGCATCCTCGACCACCACTTCGATCTGGCTGGATGGCATCGAACGCGTCAGATCCACCGCAAGCGACGCCGGCGTCTGGAAGTTGCCGTCTGTGCCCATGGCCGGCAGCGAGGAGCGGATCGCAAGGTCGCTCTCGCGTCCCTCGATCTCGAGCAAGCCGTTGCGAAGCGTCCAACGCACCCCGGACAGCGAGGACTTTGAGGACAGAGCTCTGGATGCCGCCTGGAGTGCAGCAGCGAGCTCGTCACGTTCGCAGAGAAACTTCACCGGACCTCCCAGCTGTTGTGGATGTCAACGTAGCGGAAGTAGTAGGGCCTGTGGACTGTGGAGAAGTGCCGTCCTCCCAGCGCAGCAGTGTTAAGCCGATCCACAGGTTGTCCACGCCTGTGTGCACGACGCGGTGCGAGGAGCGGGGTGGCGTCGCTGTTGGAACCGGGGCTGTGGATCGCTGCAACCTTGTCCACAGCCAGTCCCCAGGGCTGTGCAATGCTCATGGTCGCGGCCCCCGCAGGCTCTTGAAGAGCTGGTCGACCTGCTGGTAGATGTCAACCGACTCCTGCATGAGTTCCTGGACCCGCTGGACGGCGTGGAGGACCGTCGTGTGATCCTTGCCACCGAAGGCACGGCCAATCTCGGGGTAGCTGAGCTCGGTGAGCTCCCGCACGACGTACATCGCGATCTGGCGTGCGACGGCGACGGGGCGCTTACGGGACGAGCCAGTGAGGTCCTCAGGGGTGAGGTTGAACAGCGCAGCAGTGGCAGCGATGATCTCGGGCGGAGTTCGCTGGGAGCGCGTGGCGTGCTGGCTGATGAGATCCGAGAGCACCTGCTCGGCCATGGCGAGGCTGATGCCTTCGCGGCTCAGGGTGGAGAAGGCAGCAAGCCTTGTGAGCGCTCCTTCGAGCTCGCGGATGTTGTCGGTGATGGAGGTTGCGATGAACTCGATCACCTCGCTGGGGACCTCGACCCCGGCATCCTCAGCCTTGCGACGCAAGATTGCCGAGCGGGTTTCGAGGTCGGGCGGCTGCACGTCGGTGATCAGGCCCATGGCAAAGCGGCTGCGCAGACGATCCTCAAGGGTCGAGAGAGCTCGCGGTGGGCGATCCGAGGTGATCACGATCTGCTTGTGTGCTCCGTAGAGGGTGTTGAAGGTGTGGAAGAACTCCTCCTGGATTGCCTCCTTGCCCTCGAGGAACTGAATGTCGTCGACGAGGAGCACGTCACAGGCTCGGTAGCGCGCCTTGAACTCGCTGGTCTGGTTGCGCTTGATCGCATCGACAAACTCATTGAGGAAGGTTTCGGTCGAGACGTAGGTGGTGACGAGGTTGGGGTAGTTCTCGCGGACGTAGTTGCCGATGGCGTGGAGCAGGTGCGTCTTGCCCAGTCCGGCGTCGCCATGAATGAAGAGCGGGTTGTAGGAGCGCGCTGGTGTCTCCGCGACGCTGAGCGCGGCAGCATGCGCGAAGCGGTTCGAGGCGCCGATGACGAAGGCTTCGAAGGTGTAGCGCGGGTCGAAGGTGGACGAGGATGTCACCGGGCGCGCCGAGGGTGTGGGAGCCGGGACGCTAAAGAGGTCGGCACGCTGGGGATCGCCCGGTGTCTCTGCCCGGACCCGGACGGCGACCTCAACCCCGCTGCCGACATGCTTGGCGACGACGTCGCGGAGCAGCTCGCGGTACTTCGTCTCAAGACGCTCCTTGGCTAGCGGCGACGGTGTGGTGAGCACGACGCGTTGCTCGCTGATCTCCTGCGGGGCCAGGGTTCGGAACCACGTCAGCCAAGTGGCCTCACCGACGGCTGCTCGAATCTCCTGTGCGATGGTGTCCCAGGACGCCACGCGAGTACTCACTCCCACCTCCTTGCTATCCACAGAAGGATCCACAGCTGTGGATCGAATCCTGTGGATAACGCATCGGGGCCGACGCGACGCACCATCATAGAACGAGCCCGGGGTTCGCGTGGGAGGCTGGCGAGTTTCTCCGCGGCAGGTTCCGGTCCGCACGACGCGTGGCGCCCAGCCATCCTTGAGACCGAGCCAGTGCACCGCGTGGCGGTTTCGCTCGGTAGACTTGCTCCGCTGCTAGTCCACAAGGAGAGTGAGTCGCGATGAAGCGGACGTACCAGCCGAACAACCGCCGGCGGGCTCGTACCCACGGGTTCCGGGTGAGGATGGCCACGTCTGCAGGGCGCGCCGTTCTGAAGGCGCGTCGGGCCAAGGGTCGGCATCGACTGACCGTGTAGGTGAGGCTCGGGCAGCTGCGGCGGCGAGCGGAGTTCGAGCGGCTGCGCAACGAGGGTCGGCGCTTCGGGTTTCCTACGATCTGGGTCGTCGTTGCGCCTGCGGCCGGCGAGTCGGGTGAGATCAGGCTCGCGTTCGCTGTGCCTCGCAAGTCAGGATCGGCGGTCGAGCGCAACCGGTTCCGCCGTCGAGTACGCGAAGCAGTGCGGACAGTAGGCCTGCCGCCTGGTGATTACCTCGTCGGCCCAAGACCTGGCCGTGTCGCAGCCAGCTTCGACGAGATCGTCGCCGACCTCACTAGGCTGAAAGCTCGAAGCCAGGCCCCCCAGGAGGACCCGTGAGCGTTCTCGCCCGCATCCGCGCGGTGCCACGGAGGGCCGGCCTCGCGCTCATTCGGGCCTACCAGGTGGCGCGAGCTGGCCGGCCGTCGCCGTGCCGCTACGTGCCGAGCTGCTCCCAGTATGCCTACGAGGCGGTCGAGCTCCACGGCTTGGCAAAGGGTAGTGCCCTTGCGGCCCGTCGTATTGCCCGCTGTAACCCGTGGGGAGGCTCCGGCTTCGACCCAGTGCCAGCACCCCGGCACGGAAAGGTTTCCAACGCATGATCGTCGCCAGCATTCTCGGGGACATCTTCCGCCCCCTCTTTGACCTCCTTGCGGGGATCGTGACCTTTTGGTACGCGATCATTCCGAGCTACGGCATCGCGATCGCCCTGCTTACGGTGACCGTGATGGTCGCGCTGTCGCCACTCACAATCCGCTCGACGCGATCGATGCTGCAGCTGCAAGCGATCCAACCGAAGCTCAAGGAGCTCCAGCGCCAGTACGGCAAGGATCGTGCGGCGCTCGCGGAGGCGCAGCAGCAGCTCTTCAAGGAGGAGGGGGTGTCCCCGCTTGGGGGATGCCTGCCGATGGTCCTGCAGTTCCCACTCCTGTTCGTGATGTACGACGTCATCCGTGGTCTGACTCACACGGTGACGACGAAGCACGGTGTGGTGGCCGCGCCTCTGTACATCCTGCACTCGAGCAGGTTGTACAAGAACCTGGTTGCCGACCATGGTCACATGGACTTCCTCGGCATCAACCTGGCGCTCACTCCACTGCACCTGCACATCGGCTTCATCCACGCACTCCCCTACTACGCGTTGGTCCTGATTGCAGTGGGGCTGCAGTACTTCCAGATCCAGCAGATCTCCTCGAAGAACCCGACCGCGGCGGCGGCAAGCCGACAGGCGCTGTTGCTGCAGCAGTCAACGACGGTCGTCTTCGGGATCATCTACCTGGACGTCCCCGCCGGCGTGGCGCTGTACTTCCTCGTGTCGGGGTTGTTCCGAGTCGTCCAACAGGAGCTGATGTGGCGCCACGATCCGGTGCTGCGTGCTCACTCGGTGGAGGCACGTCGGAAGGTGGCCGAGCAGCGGGCTGCGGACGGCAAGCCTCCGGCACGTGGGTGGCGAGGGCTGCGGGAGTTGGTGAGCCCGCCGAAGGCGGTGGAAGGTGGCTCGGACGAGGCACCCCCACAGGGTCCGCGCCAGGGTGCGTCGACACCACAGCAACGCCGTCAGGGTAACTACCGACGACGGCGCAATCGCCGCCGTCGTTGATCGGTTGGCTGCGACGCGCTCGTTGCAGCCCGAGGAGAGTGACATCACGATGGAGTGGATCGAAACGACAGGACGGACGATCGAAGTCGCGAAGGAGCAGGCGCTCGAGCTTCTCGGCGTGGAGGAAGTCGAGGTCGAGTTCGAGGTGCTCGACGAAGGCAAGAGCGGCTTTTTCGGTATTGGTGGGCGCGAGGCACGGGTACGTGCTCGGTTGCGACCGCGAGTGCCGGCTCCGAAGCGGGAGCGGCGTCGCGGTCGGCGTCGCCGAGGAGGCAGCGAGAAGGGTGCCGCGGCTGCGGCAGCAGAGGGCGGCGCTGAGAGTGAGGTCGACGTGGCGCAGGGCGAAGGGCCGGTGACGACGGATGCGGGGACACAGCATCAGCGCGGGTCGTTGTCGCGTGTGGAGCTGGCGGCTCGAGCGCAGAGCTTCCTTGCAGGACTGATGCAGGAGTTTGGCCTCACCGGTGAGGTCCGCGTGGTTCGCCTCGACGACGAGTGGATGGAGCTTTCGATCGAGGGCGAGAACCTCGGGGTTCTGGTGGGGTCGCGAGCAGTGGTCCTCGATGCGATCCAGGAGCTCACGCGCAGCGTGCTGCAGGCAGTGGCTGGTGAGGGCGTGGGCAGGGTGGTCGTCGACGTAGCTGGCTATCGCCAGCGTCGGCGGGAGGCCCTGGAGCGATTCGCGCGCGAGCAGGCCCTCATCGCCTTGGAGACTGGGGAGGAGCGAGTACTCGAGCCGATGAGTCCGGCAGACCGCAAGGTCGTCCACGACGTGGTTGCAGCGCTCGAGGGGCTAGCAACTCGCTCGGAGGGCGAGGAGCCTGAGCGTTACGTCGTGATCTACCGCACTGCTGAGCAGGGTGCGATTCCGGAGACTGCCGATGCAGGATCGCATCAAGGAGTGGATTGAGCGCAGCTGCGCACTCGGGTTCGTTGGCGAACCGGCAACGAAGGCCCTTGAGCACTCGAGGGCCTTTGCGTTGGTGCTGCGTGAGCTGGAAGCGCAGAGGTGGGTTGATCTCGGATCGGGAGGCGGAATCCCTGGCCTCGCGCTCGCGGTAGAGCTCGAAACGACGAGCGGCGTGCTCGTGGAGGCTAAGGAACGCCGAGTCGCGTTCCTCGAAGAGGCGGTGAGGGCTCTGGGTCTCGATGATCGGGTGCAGGTCTGGGGGGAACGAGGCGAGCTTGCCGGTCGGTCACCAGCACTGCGCGAGTGTGCCGATGCGGTTGTGGCGCGCAGCTTCGGCGCCCCGGCTGTAACGGCAGAGCTCGCAGCCCCGCTCGTTCGCGTCGGTGGTGCGGTCGTGGTTTCGGAGCCGCCGGACAGCAGCGGCGCGCGCTGGGTGGATCGAGACGCCCTTGCGGAGCTCGGGCTGGGTTCGGTGCGCATCGAGGCGGTGGACGGGCGCCACTTCGCGATCATCGCGAAGGTCTCCCCCACTTCGGACCGCTTCCCACGCCGGGTGGGGATCCCCGAGAAGCGCCCACTGTTTCGCTGAGAGCGAGCAAAGGGAGTTGCAGGGGACGATCCCGCAGGACGCAAGGTGATTGCGGCGCGTGGTCGCCGGTCAATGACGCAAGCAGCGGGTTGAGCAGCGTCGTTGGAGTCGGTCGGACTGAGTGCGAATGCGCGTCGGTGCGGATGGTGACTGGCGTTCCCGCGTGCTGGTGCAGCTGTTGCTCGCTGCGGGTTGGGTGGGGTCGTTGAGGTGTCGGCGCCGGCTGGACTCGACTGGGTGAGGCGTGGAGCCCGGTTCCTCCGAGAGGATGGCGTTGCGGCGGGGGCGAGGCCCCTGGTCGAGGTACCCCGGTGTTGGGCGGGTATTGGCCAAGCAGAGTTCAGCCGCGTCATGGGGTCGGCTTGGCGAGACCTTGTGGCATGAGACATGGTCAGCCAGCGTGCGTAGGTATGGGGCCGAGTGGAGCGTACTCTCCCTCCAAAGCCCTGGCTCCTGGCGATGGGCCAGCAGGACGCGGTCCACGTTGCGATCAAGCACGCGGGCGTCGAGTTAGGGAGGGGGTGGGGGTGATTCAGGAGTCTTTGACAGGGCGAGGACAGCACATCGACAGGAAAACCAGAGTGGGTTCGTTGCCGCGAAGGTGCGTTCCCTCACTCTGGTGCTCGATGGCCGGTCGGAGCATGCGCTGCCTCGAGCGTCGTCGCTGCCGGCATGCGTGGCTTTCGGGAGGGCTGGCTCGTCGACGAGGAGGCGCTTGGGATAGTGCTGTCGAAAGGGGAATTGGTTCCGGGTGCGCTGGGATGAGCAGTGAGCGGGGTGTCACGGGTTGGGTGCTGACTCTGGGGCGGTGTCACCATCGCGACGAGACATGGGGTGTAACAGCTGCGCTTCCTGTGATGGGTTGGCCCAGCAAGTGTTGGGCGGAGGAAGCGGTGGCCGGTCAATGGCACCTGTGTGGCGGAGGTGGGAGAGCGCGTTCTGTGGCGCCGCTGCAGCTTGCTGAAGGGCACCCCCGTAGGGCGACGAGAGGGTGGTCGTCGATCGCAGTCTGGGTCGCCGACGTGGGTCATAGAACAGGATCTGGGGCTTGAGAAGGCTGGCTGGTCGCCAGGGAGGCGCGCAGGAGCGGGGCGCGTTGGGCTCATGCCCTTCGCGTCGTGGTTGGTGCCAGGAGCGAGGCGAGGGTGGTGGGTCCGGGCGTGAGCAGCAGGGATGGGGCTGCACGATGCGGAGCGAGCCGGATGGGGACGGCTCTTGTGTGCGAGCAAATCCACGTGGTGTCGGAGTCGGGGAGGTGAGGAGGAGGCGGCAGCAAAGAGGTGAGCCGGTGGGTCGTGGGCGTTCGGGAGTGCTGCGCGCAGTTGAACACGGGTTCGGAAGGCCGGGGCGCGCGGCGGTAGGACCTCAGGCTTCAAGGAAGTACGCGGGTGCAAGGATGCTGGGGAGGAGGGCGGGCGTTGGGAGGGCGGATCGCAAAGGCGTGACGTGGGAGAAGGTAGGGACGCGTTGGTCTCGGTTGGGGGTTGCTCGGTCATGGACGTTCGTGGCCTGTGGCAGCAGTCGGTCGATACCGGCGGGATGTGCACAAGGGCGTCGAAGCCAGAAGGAAGGTAGTCGGCGTCGGGTCGGAGACGTGGGCGAGTGAACGTGAGGGTGGAGGGTTCCACGTGGAACGGGAAGCGGTCGAGGTTGAGGCAGGGGCGCTGCAGTCTGATGTTCGAGTTGGTAGCCTGAACTTGCGTGCAGTTTCACGTGGAACGCGAGGTTCCGGAGGTGGCCGTGGCACGGGTGATCGCGGTGGCGAACCAGAAGGGTGGGGTGGGCAAGACCACCACCGCCGTCAATGTCGCCGCCGCGCTGGCGGAGCAGGGTGCCCGGGTTCTGCTCGTGGACTTCGATCCACAGGGCAACGCCACCACGGGCGTGGGGGTGAATCCACGGGAACTGGGAGGCTCAATCTACGACGCGGTCGTGGGGGACACCCCGCTCGACGACGTGATCGAGCCTACGAGCGTGCGCAACCTGTTTGTCGCTGGGGCAACCATCGATCTCGCGGGCGCCGAGATCGAGCTGGTGTCGGTGCTTTCCCGTGAGACTCGGCTGCGTCGGGCGCTCGAGCCTGTGAAGAGCGAGTACGACTACGTGTTCATCGACTGCCCGCCTTCACTAGGCCTCCTTACCGTGAACGCGCTTGTTGCTGCCGACGAGGTGCTGGTACCGATCCAGTGCGAGTACTACGCACTGGAGGGGTTGTCGCAGCTGTTCCGCAACGTGACGCTGGTCCAGGAGAGTCTGAATCCTGCGTTGCGGGTGTCGCACGTCGTCATGACGATGTTCGATGCTCGAACCAACCTGGCGGAACAGGTGGTGGCGAACGTCAGGGAGTTCTGCGGGGATCTCGTGTGTGAAACGCTGATCCCGCGCAACGTCCGACTGTCCGAGGCACCGTCGTTCGGACAACCGATCACGGTGTTCGATCCGAGCTCGCGGGGGGCGATCGCCTATCGAGATCTGGCACGGGAGCTGCGCAAAGATGGCTAGGCAGACAGGGCTCGGTCGAGGGCTAGGGGCACTGATCCCCACGGGAGCGGCTACGAGTGGAGCGCGCGGCTTCACCGAGGTGCCTGTCACTGCCATCCGACCGAACCGCTACCAACCGAGAACCGTCTTCGATGAGGAGGCACTCTCCGGCCTCGCGGCGTCGATTCGGGAGGTTGGGGTGCTCCAGCCGGTGCTTGTGCGGGCGCTGGAGGACGGCTACGAGCTGATCGCCGGTGAGCGGCGATGGCGAGCTGCCCAGCGTGCCGGGCTGGATCGAATCCCGGCGATCATCCAAGAGCGGGATGACCTCGCCAGCCTGCAGGTCGCGGTGATCGAGAACCTCCATCGACGTGATCTCAATCCGCTCGAGGAGGCGGCTGCGTACCGGCAGCTCATCGACGACTTCAAGCTGACCCACGAGGAGGTGGCGAAGCGGGTCGGCAAAAGTCGTGCCACGATCACTAACATGCTGCGACTCCTGCAGTTGCCAGCAGCGCTCCAGCGAATGGTGCTCGATGGCGCGCTCTCGGCCGGCCATGCGCGAGCGCTGCTCGCGCTGCCGGATCGTCGCCTGCAGGAGGAGCTCGCGCGGCGCATCGTCGAGGAGGGCCTGTCGGTCAGGGACGTTGAAGCGCTCACACGTCGTCACGAGGAGCTGTCTGCCAAGGCTGATGGGGGGGAGCCGTCGGCGGCGACCTCGGGGGTGTCCCAGCAGAGCTCAGCTGGCAGTACGAGCGACGTTGCGGTGCGCGTTCGCCCGGCAATTGTGGTCGAGCTGGAGAAGCTCCTTGAGGATGTGATCGAGACCGAGGTGCGCATCGAGGTCTCGAGAGGCGGTGCTGGCTATATCCGCCTGCGGTTCGTCGACCTCGAGGACCTACATCGGATCGCTGCAGGCATCGTCAACCTTCATCCTCTTGAGGAGGCATAGGGTCACGGGAGGGTGAACTTCAGGGTTGTGCACAGCTGTGCACAACCCTGTGGATGACGCCGAGACCGCTATGTCGGGCGTACTCGGGACCATTGCGCCGCTGCTGACAGGGCTCGTACCAGTGGCGCCTGTGGCGGCTGGAGATCTGGATTGCCAATCGCGGGTCACCCGTCGGGAGCGCGTGTCGACTCCCGGGCTCTTGGACGCAGCGGAGGAACGGTGCTCGACTCGGTGCAGCGAAGGGAGTTACCCGGTGCAGGATGTGTGGTCAGCGTGGTGCACTGTGGTTAGGCAGACCCCACGTCGTTCAGTCGCCAACGGACACTGCTCCTGCGGTGACGCCGTGGCAAGGTAGCAGTGGCGCTGGTGGCATTGGTCGTGTCGATGGGCTCTTGCCGCTCGTGTCGGTCATGCAGCGCGCTGCGATCCACGACGCCGATCGCGTCACTCCCTCGTGGTCGTGCTGCTGGTGGCACTGGTAGGAGGACTCAAGGTCGTGCGGTTCGCAACCACGCTCGTGCGGCGCTTCGTCCGCGGATGCATGGCCTTCACGCGCAGCTCGCGCCTCACAACGCCACCGTCGTCCGCCTGCTCCCTCTCGACCTGACCGAGCGGGAGGGGTTGGAGACTGGGCAACTGGTTGCGAGGGTGACGAGCGGTCTTAGCCTCGTGCAGCAGCTCCTCGCCGAGGCGCCCATGATGTTCGGGAGTTGGCTTTGGGCCGGTGCCGTCGCTAGTGATTATGGCCGTGCTCAGTATTTCACTGACGGTGCTCGCACCAATGGTGCTGCTTGCGACGCTGGTGAGCGCGAGGACAATGCGCAGCACCGTGCTCCCGTCGAGCTTTGATGCCGAGCAGCGGGAGGGTTAGCTCACCGGAGTGGTCATCGATGCCGTACTCGGCGCTTGCGTGGTGTGCGCCTACGCGCAGGAGCGCTGACCCTAGGAGACCTTCCAAACGGCAGCGCGTGCTCTCTTTGCCCCGCGGTTGTGTAGCGTACGGCTGCGCGTTCCGTCATGGCGGAGGTGCAGAGCCTGCTGTAGCTCGTGCAAGCCGGTATGCGCTGGTCGAAGGCGTGCTTGCGCTGCAGGATGCCGTGACCATCAGTGCCGTCGTCGCGTCGCGAGCTATCTGATGTGGCTCGCAGAGCCGGTTGAGATGCTCGGTGGTTTGGTCGCCTCTCGCAGTAGGCTCGGGCCGGCTTCGAACGCATTTTCAGGTCCGTAAGTTCACGCCGCGCTTGTCGACGTCGCCGATCGCGAGGCACTGCCCGAGGGTCCTCTCGCCGTCAAGCTCGATGCGATCAGCGCTCGTCGCTGATCCCGCGTGGTGCTACGCGCCTTCACCTTGAGCTTGATCCTCGGGAGGTCGTCGCGATCCTTGGGCTGGCCGGCTCGCCGAAGTCGACCCTGTGCGCACTGTTGCTATGCCTGGCCTGTTTGAGGTCATGCAGTGCGTGGTTGCGATCCGTGGCGTGGAGGTGACCACCGCGTCGTTCCGTGAGCTGCAGCGACGGGTGCACGTGGAGATCGAGGAGAGCGTGCTGATCTCTTGCTCGATCGCGGACAACGTCCGTTTCGCACGGCCCGAAGCGTTGGTCGATGAGGTCGGCTGGGCGTGTCGGTTCGCGGGTCTGGAGGAGTTCATCTCGTCCTTGCCGGAGGGCTTCAACACCGAGGTGTGGGAGGGAGCCATCAGGCTCTCAGGGCGTCAGCCACACGGGCTGACGCGGTTGCGTCCACGGAAGTGGTGTAGTGAGCCGAGTCGCCTTGGGCCCGTAGGGAGGTGCTTGTGGAGCGGCGGCCACCGTGTGATCTTTCTTGAGAACGCAAGCTCACTAAGGAGTCACCACGATGGCCACCACCTCCTCCTCTGGACCTCGTCGCCCTCGTGC
>Ga0209012_1001197_pt1 | contig 28716 bp, 23 predicted proteins | sample RS3BMetagenome_FD_184735 | JGI IMG/M metagenome (GOLD analysis project Ga0209012, IMG submission 184735) | Ferric oxide microbial mat and aquatic microbial communities from Rainbow Spring, Yellowstone National Park, USA - RS3B (SPAdes) (version 3) ...
CGAAAGTCTCCCGTTGTCTCGCAAAAGGTCAGGTTTTGTGTGAACAAAGAAAACAAACGTAACACTTCTAAACATCAGGCGCTCGAATTCATTCATTGATATCTTACTGAACGTGACGTACGTCTAACTTCATAAACAGACGACAGATCTGATATATCGTCCTCCCTAAAGGTTGGAGCTTTGTCGGCCATTTTGTTTGTGATATAAAGACAAGTGAACCTATAGGGTTATATTTACCATGTTTCAAAGAACAAGGCATTGCTGTTCCCGGCAGATGTAAGGATGACACAGATCAACGCGCTACTGAAGGCCATTAACTCCTTTGGTGGTAGCGTTGATGTTGCCAGAATATCAAAGGAGTTGGATACCGACCTTACACAACTGCTTCCCCTGCTGGACGCAGCTGAGATGCTGGGAGTAATTACAGTTGAGAAGGGCGACGTAAAACTAACGGAAGTAGGTCAAAGAATGCTGAACTCTGGTCACAAACGTGCGCTGGTTGTTAGGGATGCCCTTAAGAAGCTTGAGCCGTTCGCTACCGCACTTCAACAAAAGGGGAGGTTTACCTCGTCCGAAATCGCCGATACCTTATCGTCCAGGGGTATAAGATGGCATCACGAGGACGAAGTCAACAGGTCGATAATAGAAAAGATGCTTCTGATCTGGGGGATTTACGCCGACATCCTCGAATACGATGGGTCAAACTCAACATTCATCGTGAAACAAAACTAGGTAAAAACGAAAATGCAGAGTTGGTATTAATCGAGCCCTGTGAATGATGAATCGTGCTAAATAGAGTGGACACATCGAATCAAGAGGATGTTTCTGGATAATTACAGTCTATTTACAAATAAAGGGGTTTGGGGAAACAAAGAAACCTCACACTTTATCGATGGGATGAATTTTTCCCCAATGCTTGAATATATCAAGAATGATATTTCTGGTAGCTACGGTGGGGCGCACCGAAGGCAAGAAGCCTCCCTCTCTTTCTTCCTTCCAGAAGAGGAGGACACCTGTTGCCAAGACGCCCTTAGGCGATACCCACTGGTGGACATAGGGGCCTTTGGAACCGTGTAAGCAAGTAAGTAAATAACTCCATGAAGAATAACAATGGGTAGCTTCCATGAAAAACGCCCAGAGGGCCGCACAGCAAAGAAAGCAAGCAAACAAACAAGCACCTTGACAACCCGCAGAAAAAGTATGGAAGCCAACGGGTTCACCCGTTGGAGGATGTCACATTGAAAGTGACATTGACCGTGAGAAAGGCTGATGGAAGAGTAAGGGAGTTAGGGCATCAATTCTACACCAAAAGGGAATAAATCCTGTCCGCATACTTGTAGAATTCCTCTGATTTCTTGTTTCTTGGCCTTGGAAGGTCTATCCTGATGTCAGCAAGTAACCTGCTGGGTCGGTTTGAAAGTACAAGCACCCTGTCCGCCAGCTCGACCACTTCTTCAACGTTGTGGCTTACCATTATTACGGTATGTATTGGCGAGTCCTTGCTGATTAGAAGGGAATAAACCTCTCCCCTCAGATGCTCAGCTGTAAGCTCATCAAGAGAACTGAAGGGTTCGTCCATCAAAAGTATCTCGGGTTCGAGGGCCAACGCCCTTGCTATTCCCACTCTCTGTTTCATTCCTCCGCTCAGCTCCCCAGGAAACGCCTTTTCGAAACCCGCAAGGTTTACGTCGGATATGGCTTTGAGTGCCTTGCGCGTCCTCTCTTGAGGGGTTATTTCCTTAATCGGGGTCAGAGCAAGCTCAACGTTCTCCAGGACGTTCTTCCAGGGGAGGAGGGCAAAATTCTGGAATATCATGAACACCTCCTTTGCCGGTCCAACCACCTTTCTCCCCTTGATTCTTACCTCCCCCCTTGTAGGTTTCTGCAACCCGGCTATGATCCTAAGAAGCGAAGATTTACCAGCCCCTGAGGGTGCCAATATCCCCATGAACTCGTTCATGTTAGCATCGAACGAGATGTCATATATTACTTCGAGTGTCCTGTTGTCGGTTATGTAACTCAATCCGACATGGTCCACTTCAAGCAGCTTGGGCTCGACAAAGGAACCGGATTGAATATTTTGGGCTGTATCTTGGGACATCGTCATCAAGGGTCTCTCTACCTGTTGTACACATACCTCTTTGTCGTGCGGTTGTAGAGCCGTCTCCACACGAGTATATTAAATGTGACCACCAAGGCAGACATTGAAAGTATACTCAGGCCTAGCAGCAGGAGATTCCCCTGCAGATCGGCTATGTCGATCAACTTTCCGATACCTATTCCGACCTGCGTAAGGGGAGCACCACTGGCCCCTGAGAGTGAGATGTTGAAGTATTCAGCCACTATCAGGGTGTTCCAGGCACCTCCAACCGCTGTGATGGAACCGGTGATGAAAGCTGGAAGCGCTGCGGGAATGTATACATTTTTCCACGCCTCCCATTTGGAAAGTCTTGAGAGGGTGGCCATTTCAATCACCTCGGAGGGTATGGTGCGAACTCCAGATATTATGTTAAACAGGAGATACCAGAGCATCCCAAGAAGGATCACAATCATCGCAGTCATTTCGCCGCCGAAGGGAAGATTGCTAAAGGCTATGGCCAAAGGGGGGAGAAGTGCGGGAGCGGGTACAGCCGAAACCACCTGCAGTATAGGTGTCGAGATATCGAAAAGCCGCTTGTTTGTAGCTATGGCAATACCAAGCGGAAGCGAAATCGCAACGGCTATTATATAAACGTACCACACACGTACAAAAGAAAACGCAAGGGCTTCAGCGACGATAGATTCATCCTTGGCTGCTGCCGCGAGCTTCAGGACGATGTTACCCGCTATAAACTGGGGCAATACACTTACCGCCCCAACCCCGGCAGCGACCAATAGAATCGCTACCACAACGTACTTGATCACCTTGGCGATCCTTTCCCACGAATTCGGCGGTGCGCGCGGGGTCACGTTTAACTTCGGTATTCTTTTGGTCCTCTTTGCGAGGGTGCTGAATAACCTTTGTCTTGCAGTTAAATTGAACCAAGAATAGAGCTTGTAGATCGGGTCCTTCTTTATCATTCTGCTGTCCTCGCCGAGTTTGAACTTCTCGCTCCATGTAACAAACTGTGAAAGAAAGAAAACCCTTGTCAGTAAAACAGCAAATATGAGGATCAGAATTGCTGTCACGTACTGGTTCCAGAGACCGTTGCCCGCAAATGTGGCGATGTCCACACCTATCCCGTGCTGAACTTCGTCTGTCCGACTTCCCAGAGAAAAGATTTCGCTGGAAACCAAGTAAAATAAACCTACAGACCATGATGTGACGGAGTTGTACGCAACCCTGGCCCACGAGGCCGGTATGTAAAGTGTGGTTATTCTTTTCCAGACCCCGATTCTCTCAAGGCTTGCCAGATCAAGGTAGTACTCAGGTATCGATTTCACAGATTCGTAAACCCCGAAGGCTATGTTCCAAGACATACTCGTGAAAATAAGGAAAACCACAGCCATATTGATACCCAGCATTCCAGGGAGAAGATCAACAAACAGCACAAGGACCACAGGAAAGAAACCCAATATGGGTATGGATTGCAGCACATCAAGCACCGGAAGAATTATTCTCTCCGCGGTTCTGTTCCTTGCGGCTGTTATCCCAACGGCCCAGCTAAAAAGAATCGATAAGATGAGCGCAAAACTCATTCTTAGCCAGGAGTAGGCAGTATCCACGATTAGCTGAGACAGTAGGTTCAGACTTGGGATGAACACTGCCGCTCAATGGCTAGCACAGCACGATACTAATACGGTTTATGTCGTATACATTCTTTCTGGGTATTTCGAGTTATAAAGCAGGCTCACTCAAGTACCCGCTCCTTTCATATTCTTGACTAGCTCCTCTATGATTCTTTGGGTCATCCCCCAAACTATATTACCCTCGTAAGCTAGAGCGCGCCATCTTATTTTTCCACTGCTGCTGTAAACCTCAGTTTCCACATAACTTAGATTCATAAGATCAGCCCAGAACAGTGATTCAACCTCTTCACTCGGATTGAAACGGAAGTCTGCATCCTGTTCTAATATTAAGACAAACGGAGTAACCATCAGGCTAGGCAGATTCATCGGTGAAAGTGGGTCCATAAATCCGATTAGTTCGCCCGAACCACAGATCTCAACCCCTGTTTCTTCAAAGAATTCTCTGCAGGCTGTCTTATCCAGAGTGACGTCACCATCCTTAAACTTGCCACCGGGGAAGGCAACCTGCCCGGACCATCTGTCGTCAGACCTTGTTGCCCTTTTTTCGAAAAGGACCATGGCTTTCCCATTCAGAAGCCTGAGCAGAATCAGTACAGCCGCATCACTTCCAACTCTACCGACCTTAACCTCGGTTAAAGGATGGAGGAAGCCGACCAGCCTTACTCTGAGTTCCGACTCATTCCAGAATGACTTCAGTTCATGCCTCCCTCCTTGAAGCCGCCTAATGGTGGGGATAAAAGTTTGTCTTGCGGCCTGCCTTCCGAATTATAGGGAAATTTTTTAAGAGATGAAAATGATGGTTAGACTATGGCAAATCGTTATTCTCTCCCTCCTCTGCCTTACAAGTATGATGCGCTTCAACCATATATCTCCGAAAAGATAATGATGCTTCATCATGACAAGCATCATGCAGGGTACGTAAACGGAGCCAACGCCGCGTTAGACAAGCTTGAGAAGGCTAGAAAGGGGGAACTTCAAATCGATGTAAGAGCTGTATTAAGGGATTACAGCTTCAACGTCGACGGGCATATTCTGCACAGTATATTTTGGCCAAACATGGCCCCAGCAGGAAAAGGTGGCGGCTCACCAGGCGGGTCGATTGGTGATCTGATAAACAGGGACTTCGGTGGTTTTGATAAGTTCAAGGCGCAGTTTAGCGACGCTGCCAAGACTGTGGAAGGTAGTGGCTGGGCACTTTTGCTTTACGATGGTGAGACAGGACAGCTCGTCCTCACACAGGTTGAAAAGCAGAACTTTATGCACTTGGCCCAAATGACAATCCTTTTGGGGCTGGACGTATGGGAGCACGCCTACTACCTGGATTACATGAATGACAGAGCAAAATATGTGGATAACTGGTGGAACGTAGTCAACTGGTCTGATGTGGACTCGAGACTCTCAAAGGTCAGAAAGTAAAGTAAATTGCAGTAGAATTCCAATCAGGCCGGTTAACCGTACCTGAACCTGACCCCATGCCCATCTCTTTCATGGCCGAATTCTACCTTTTCCTTTGGACCTATGACACCACACGTACCGCAAGCAACGCAAGCAACATGGTCAAATCTAAGGCTCCCTTCTGCGATATCTCTCAAAGTCTGGTCGTAAGATCTCTTGTCAAGGGCAGGAGAATCGGGATCGACACCAAACAACTTCTTGTTGTAGATGTAAAGGTCGTGAAATGACGCAAAGACACCTTTCTTGGTTAGAAGGGTGTAACAGTTAACCGGGCAGGCTGGAACCCATGGCTTCATCCTTTCTTTCGAGCAGGCTTCCTCATCAACCTTGATGTGGCTGAACTCTCTGTCTTCATCATATTGTAAAAGCCCTGTCCGAAGTTGAACCAGCTGAATCGCATCTGTCCTCTCGACGATATGCACGACGTTCGCCTTTGCCTTCTTACACAAAAGTCCAGTTCCAAAGATGATTCTCGGAAGATAATTATAAACAAAAGAATTCTCCGACAACTGACTGTCGCTCGCTGAACGATTTACATCGCCATAAATGGGCGAAAGTCTTTCCCTGTAATCCTCCAACTCTGCCATCCCGAAACTACCTTTGCCCTTCGCCACGATGTAGGTTTCTGCCGCCATTATACCGCTTGCTATGGCACGCCTCATCCCATCAATCAAAGGTCCTATTTTCACGAAGGTTCCGAGTGCATCTCCCGCTATGAGCAGACCTGGCTTGTATGGGGTTTCCAAAATACATGTAAAACTCCTGGGAATGTTATGTGCGGAGTACTCCAAAAGCTCAGCAGACTCCAGTAGCTCGGCTATCATAGGATGTCGCTCGAACTCCTCAAGAACGTTTAGTGGCTTACCTATTTTGTGGAACCTCCTTATGGACCCATCAAGAAATGAGCTGAGCGCGACAACCAGACCAACAGATACCGTATCCCTGTTCGTGTAAATGAAGGCGCCGCCGGATAGACCCTTCATGAAGTCACCAAGAAAGAATCTTGCCTCGCCTTCACCCGGTTTGAGTCCGAACCTTTTTTCAATTGCCTCCGGCGTCATTTTATATACATGTTTAACTCCATGGTACACCTGGTAAGGCCTCAAAGCTCTTCTGAGCTGTGCTTTAGTAACGAGGGTTGAGGTTACTCCGGAGCAGTCCACAACCAGACTGGAACGTAGGTCCTCATGAGTGGTCCTCACACCCACCACCTTTCCGTCCTCGACGATCAGGTCCTCAACTGTTGTGGAGGTCGCTAGCATTGCTCCCTCTTCTGTAGCCTTCAGCGCCATCCATCTGTCAAACTCTTTCTTCAGGACCGTATAGTCGTGCTCCGTCCCAAAGTCAAGGTTGAACAATCCTATCCTAGACGGTATGGAATCCTTTGTTAACCTGTAGTATTTGTAGTGACCAGACGAATCCTGATCCGATATAACATAAACCTCGTGTCTCTTTACTATCCTCTGAAGCGGCGCTGAGTCTTCGAAGTCTGGGATCAGGTCGACCAAACCGTAACCTTTTAAATACTCTCCGAACAGTACACCCCCAGTAACGTTTCTCTCTCCTGGTATCTTCGCCTTTTCAACAATTAATACATTCACCCCTTTTCTTGCAAGAGTTATGGCACAGGCCGAACCCGCCGGCCCAGCGCCCACTACTATGACATCGAAGTCACGTCTACCTTCCAACGCCCTTCAACCTCTCCACCATCGCCGGAAGGAATTCGTAAAGGTCCCCTACAATGGGGTAGTGAGCCACCTGAAATATAGGTGCCTTTGGGTCTATGTTTACTGCCACTATCCTCTTCGACCTCCTCATTCCCACCAAGTGCTGCACGGCCCCGCTTATGCCGAGAGCAATGTAAACGTCAGGGGTTACAGTTACCCCCGTTTGTCCAACCTGATTTTCGGAGCTGATCAAACCTTCGAGCTCCTTGAGACCAGCATAGAGAAGGGCCCTCGATACACCTATCTCTGCTCTCATCCCTAGCTTTTGCTCGACAAGGTGCTTGAACTCTTTCGCAAGGTTGAACGCCTCCCTAGGATCCCTCGGCTGTCCCTTCCCATCTTTAAGGATGCCTAACCCCAGGCTTATTATGACGTTTGCGCTTCGCAGGTCCACCTTTGGGGGTGGTACCTCAAACAGTTCTATTACCTTTGCCCTATACTCCTTCTCTGGCTGGTATTGTATTAGTTCTACCTCCCCCGTTCTTGAGCCATCCCTTGGAAGAGGCTTGAAGTTGCCCGGCCGTATAGTGGCCATCTGAGGTCTATTTTTAGGGGTGAAAATCTTCGCAACTCTGGTTCCGAAGTCTGGCCTGATTTGTATAACAAGATCATTATAAGTTTCGTTTGCCCTCGGGTTCGTGAAGCTTCCAACGTCCAGCTCTATATTATCTGTAGCAAGGCCAGTCTTTAGCCGGTAAGCCAACCTTGGCGCTATATCCTTTCCCTGTTCGTCCGCGACAAATATAAACGCATATGGCATCCTTTCTTTAGATAGCTCGTAGAGAGCATCGACATATTTCAGATTCAGCATGTCAGTGAAGGTGGAGCTTTCTAGGGCCAGCACCTTGTCAGCTCCATATGCGATCGCTTCCTGTGGAGCTTCCCCAAGCTTTTCCCCCACCATCACGGCAACAAGTTTCTGCTTCAGTTTATCCGCAACGATCCTTCCTGCAGCTATAACCTCTATTGAGTTCTTGGATAGGGCCCGGTTCTCTTTATCTATGGTCACGTACACCCAGATGTCCCTGTACTCACCTTTCTCGCTCATCCGAACAACTCCTCCATCATCATTTCGAGCGTGAAAATCCCAACATCCATCTTACTCCTGAACTCTTCTAGCAAAGGAGGTGGGAGCGTTTCTGCAATGTCACCTCGCTGAAACGGGCCGATCTTCCTGTCATTCCAGTTAATCGAAGGAACGTCTCGATAGAAAACTAGAGACTTGTTAACAAACTTCTGTACCGGTGGCTTCCCAATATCTACACCTGGCCCCACGATTGTTGGAGAACCGGCAAGCCCTATTCTGGATGGCTCTGCGCCGATATCTTTCGCATTCAATTTCCTCGGATCTCTTACCTTGTTTCTAAAGGAATTCAGCCTAGCGTTATATAGCAAACCTGGATCGGACCTTCTTGGCATGTACTCGGGGGAGATGGTGAGGACAGCCGGCAAAATCATAACCATCTTCTGAACGAGCCTTCCCAGCTTTCTTTCACATCTGATCTCCCCGCCACCTGAATCTATTTCAAAATCGTCGACATATGTGGCGTGAGGTAGCTGAAACCCCATGAACTCCGAAAGCGCCTCAGCCACCTGAGGGCCGACGCTCCCCGTCTCACCATCGGTGCTTTTTATTCCCGAAACAACAACGAACCTGCGCGCATCCTCCTTTGCCCTTTTGAGCTCTAAAATCAAAGTGTCTTTGTCCATTCTGCCCGATACATACCTTCCTATGAGAGTATCATTGAGTGCGGGTAGGGTGGAGAAAATCCGATTAGGGATGAGGTTATCCATATAAAGTTTCAGAGCAACATCCCTCAGCTGGTCGGGAGAGGAAGGCACAGAATCTTCGAGCTGCTCTATAGCTCTCACGTGTTTCTCAACGATTGTAACGATCCCTCTGCCAACAGTGTAAGAAGTTGCAAGTGTATCCGCCCCTGCCATCAACCTGTCGCTAAGTATGTAGACTTCGTCAGCACCATAAACTTCCGCATCAAACAGTCTTGTGAGTATGGGAGAAAGTTTTACGTCCGGACCCATAGTCAGGGCGATGGTCTTACCACCGACAACCCTCCTGATGTAATCAGCAGCTTCGATAGCCTTCCAGTCGTGGGGGTTCATTACAAGGTCCATCTCCTCCCTTTTCAGTACCCCCCCAACCGTTACCACGTTCGTAGTTCTTGCGGGAACTCCTTTCACTAGAGAAAATATGAGCATGGCCGGCCATCATGAGCCGTCCTTCCGAACTGATTTTAAGGGTATTGCATCATTTGCCCCATAAAAGTTGAAAATCATTGATTAGGGTTAAGAGTTTGCTCTTTAAAGTGGGGGGCGTGAGTGATCCTAAGCAGGAGGAGGCCGAAACAGTCAAGAAATCGGAAATCTCAGCCAGGCTTCACAGATACTACAAGGGTAAGATCGAGGTCGAACCCAAGTGCCCGGTTCGTTCATTGGACGACTTTTCAATCTGGTACACACCTGGGGTTGCGGGCCCTTCGGTAGAGATCTCCGAAAACTCGGATCTCTCTTACGAGTATACGAATCGGGGCAATCTGATAGCGATCGTGAGCGACGGTAGCAGAGTTCTCGGGCTGGGGAAGATAGGACCACAGGCAGCTCTTCCTGTTATGGAGGGGAAGGCTCTTCTCTACAAGTATCTAGGAGGCGTTGACGCCTACCCCATAGTTCTCAGTACAGAATCTGCCGAGGATCTGGTCAAAACTGTCATCTTCCTTTCTCCATCTTTCGGTGGGATAAACCTCGAGGATATCGAAGCTCCAAAGTGTTTCACGGTGCTGGATAGATTGAGAAATCAGGCGCCGATACCTGTCTGGCACGACGATCAGCAGGGAACGGCCACTGTTATCATGGCAGCGTTGAAGAACGCACTGAAGCTTACTTCAAGAAGTCTGAAAAATTCAAAGATAGCCCTGATAGGCGCAGGGGCGGCCAGCGTTGCTACCGCGCGGCTTTTATTTCTATCAGGTTTACCAAAGGAATCCTTGATAGTGTGCGACTCGGCCGGAATACTTCATCCAGAAAGAGATGACCTTGACAGGCTTCAGCTAAAAAATCCATGGAAGTACAGCTTGGCAATAGAGACGAACGGCGAGAGAAGGAAGGGTGGGATCAGAGAAGCGCTTGTTAACACTGATGTGTGCATCTCTGCCGCAGCCTCAGGACCAGGTGTGATAAAACCGGAGTGGGTGGCAGAGATGAACAGACCGTCGATAATATTTGCACTAGCTAATCCGATTCCCGAAATTTGGCCCAGGGAAGCGAAGAGCTCTGGAGCAGCCATAGTGGCCACAGGCAGGTCAGATTTCCCGAACCAGGTAAACAACTCCCTCGTATTTCCCGCTGTTTTCAGAGGTACACTAGACGTCATGGCTAGATCAATAACCGATGAAATGTGTCTAGCTGCAGCTGACGCACTTGCAGACTACGCCCAAGTCAAGGGTCTTTCTGAAGACCACATACTGCCTACTATGGACGAATGGGAGGTGTACACGTTGGAGGCTGCCGCAGTAGGCTCAAAGGCGATCGCACAGGGTTTGGCAAGAGTTAACAAAACTGAGCAGGAACTCCGCGAGGGTGCCTACGAGAAGATATTGGCAGCTAGAAAAAAGGTAGAATTACTTATGAAGGAAGGGCTTATAGCTGCAACACCTCGGTAGGTGCTTTGACTTTGTCGAGACAGGAACCAGTCCTTAGAAAGGCAAAGGAAAGTGATGCTGAGCAGATTTTGGAGCTGATTCTTCGCCTTAAAAGATTGAACGAGGAGTTCGACCCCCTTTACAAGGTGGCCGAAGATGCTAAGGAGGAGGGGATGAAATACGTTCTCGAAGCGATTCGTTCTAACGATTGCCTCGTTGCCGTGGCCGAGCTCGGCCACAAGTTAGTTGGGGTGATAAAGGTAGACCTAAGAAGGAGAAGGTTCTATGAACCGAAACAGGATGCTCATATAGTTGACCTGTACGTGATGCCCGAGTTCAGATTGAACGGATACGGACAGAAACTGATCAAGTTCGTAATAAAAGAAGTAAGGGGCCGGGGAGGGATCGTAACTGTAGAGTTTCCGTCCGCTAACAAAATCTCAACAAGCTTTTATGAAAAGCTGGGGTTCAGGCCGATACTTAACACGTATGTCCTACAGCCGACGTGGGATTGATCTTCTTACACAAGTTGCGCTACCGCCATCCTTAGAACCTGCACACTCTTATCAAAGGCCATCTTTTCTTCCTCCGTGAGCTCCAGCTCTATCACCTTCTCAACACCGTTGCGACCTAGAACTGCAGGGACAACGATAGCGAGGTCCCTTACACCATATTCACCATCTAGATAAACAGAAGTTGGTATAACCTGTTTCCTATCTTTTAGCACGGACTCAACCATTTGAGCCACCCCTGCTCCGGGGGCATAAGACGAAGACCAACCTCTCAACCTTATTATCTCCGCCCCGGCCTTCTTCGAAGCTTCCATCAATTCAACGATTCTCTGTTGGGGTAGAAGTTCGGTTATAGGCTTTCCTCCCACAGTGGTAAGTCTTGGCAGCAGCACCATCGAGTCACCATGTTCACCGATCACCATAGTCTGAATGCTTGAAGTGGAAACTCCAAGCTCCCTCGATATCATGTACTTGAACCTACCAGTATCAAGAGGGCCGCTGAACCCCATCACCCTGTTGCGTTCAAATCCTGTGCTCTTCAGCATCTGATATGTCATAACATCCAACGGATTTGTGGTAATTATTACCTTAGCCTTGGGTGCGTACTCAGCTATGTTCTTCCCAACACTCTTCATGACCTCTGCGTTCTTTTTCAGAAGGTCCAGTCTTGTCATGTCTGCCTTTCTGGCAAACCCGGCAGGTACAACCACAACTTCCGACCCGCTCATATCCTTGTAATCGTTTGAACCGGTCACCTCGATATCGATCCCAAGCGTAGCGCACATATGGGCGAAGTCCAAAGCCTCCCCCTGAGGCAGATTCGGCACGATGTCAAGAAGCATCAGGTTGTCCAGCTCTCTAAGACAAAGATGAAAGGCGATTGATCCGCCCACCCTCCCCGTACCAACTATGGTTATCATGATTTGAGACCGGAATCTGGACTCTATAAAAACGCTTATGTGTTTGCGAGGTTTTTTATACTGATTAATATGAACGTACAGCTTGATGAATCTGCAAAGAAAGTACTTGAACTCATCAGAAAGAACAGGGGAGAACCCTACCTGACTATAGTGGAGGATGGTTGCTGCCAGTTCAGCAACGTGTTTGTCAGGTTGGACGAACCGGATGCGAACTTCGTAAAGTTAAAGGATGAAGGTGGATACAGAATATATATCCGAAACAACATCTTACCCTTCTACAAGAGTCTAAAGATAAATATTCACGCGCTCGAACGCGTTGACGACAGTTTTTCTGCGGAGACAGAGTTCGGTTACAAGCTAACTATATCGTATTCGCAGTCAAACACCCAAGAAACGTCAAAACTTCGCAATATGTATAAATAATCATCAGAATCGCGCCCTTTCAGATTTGACAGATGAGCGAATAACCTGGGTTGTGGGCGGCCCGCAAGGGAGTGGGGTAGATTCAGCCGCCACGATATACGCCAGGGCCCTTTCCGAGGGTAAGCTTCAGATTTATGGTGAGAGGGAGTACTATTCGAACATAAAGGGCGAACACAGCTACTATACTGTGGTCGCCTCAAAGGGAAGGGTGAGGTCAAGACCTTCGGGGGTGCATGTCCTAGCGACATTTGAAGAGGAAACAATAGTGAAGCATGCATGGGATGTCATGAGAGGGGGTGCGATAATATACGATCCACAGAATGAGAGTACAATGCTCAGTCAGATACCTACGCTTGAAAGGGAAGCTGCAGAGAGAGCCCTTGTAAGGATGGGAAAGGGGTTCGGTGACGCATCAATAAGAGAGGTGATCGCGCATGCTGAATCAACAGGTACAGTGCTCGTCCCTGTTCCATATCGCGAACTTACAATGCAACTTGGTAAAAAGTTGGGCGTTGACCCCGGAAGGCTTTCAAGGTCCGTTAACGTCATGGCGGTGGCAGCCTCCTTGTCGCTGATGGGATATCCCATTGAAACGCTGAACGCGGCCATCCAGAAGCAATTCTCAGGGAAGCCCAGTGCGATAACCGAAAATGTGGCAGCGGCAGAGGTTGCATATGGTTATGCATCGAAGTTCAGGTCAAAATTACATTATACACTTACCCCCAGCGAAACGGCTGAAAATAGGCTTCTCCTTCAAGGAACGCAAGCCGTCGCCCTTGGAAAGATAGCTGCCGGAGGGAGGTTCCAGTCCTACTACCCAATCTCTCCCGCCACAGATGAAAGCTTTTTCCTTGAGGAGTACGAGACCTTGGGTAAGGGTAGTGGTTCCCAAGATTATTTTATAGTTATGCAATCAGAGGACGAAATAGCAGCCGTAACCATGGCCATAGGGGCATCACTCGCTGGTGTCAGGTCTTCCACCGCCACCTCAGGGCCGGGCTTCTCCCTGATGATGGAGGGGATAGGATGGTCAGGGATCAATGAGGTTCCACTTGTAATCACACTGTATCAGAGGGGTGGCCCGAGCACTGGCCTTCCAACCAGAAGCGAGCAATCTGACCTCCTTTTTGCGCTTAGTGCAGGGCATGGAGATTTTCCGAAAATAGTTTTTGCTTCGGGGGACGTGGAGGAGTGTTTCTACGATGCCGGAAAGGCATTCAATTATGCCGAACGGTACCAGATGCCAGTGATACACCTCATCGAAAAGCAGCTGGCCACCGGAACCGTTACAATACCGCCGGTGGACCTTTCCAAGGTAAGGATCGATAGAGGGAGGCTCCTAACAACAACGGAGGACGGTCCTTTCAAGAGGTTCAGGTTTACAGAGGATGGGATTTCGACAAGAAGTGTACTCGGTCAGGAGGGTGGTATAGGATGGTACACAGGGGACGAGCACGATGAATTTGGACACATAACCGAGGACCCGGAAACAAGGAGGAGGATGATGGAAAAGAGGATGAAGAAGCTTGAGGTGGCAGCGCGTGAGATACCCCTTCAAGATAAAATGGTGTACTACGGTCCAAACAGCCCGGATCACCTGGTGGTGGGTTGGGGGGCAACAAAGGGTGCGGCCCTTGATGCACTTGATACACTTTCACCAAAAGGATACAGCGTGGCATTCCTTCAGCTGAAGATGATGTCACCATTCCCCTCCGACCAGGTATCGGAGATCCTGAAGAGGTCGAGTGACGTTATATGCGTGGAATCGAACTTCACAGGACAGCTAGCTCAACTGATCGCACAGAAGACTGGATATGTTATATCCAGGCATGTTCACAAATACACTGGAAGGCCTATCGGTTCGGATGAACTAGCCGAAGCCCTTGAAAGGCTATTCAAGGATCCCTCGAGGAGTTTGGAGGTGTTGACCCTTGGTGCTTAAGCTAACGGACTACAGGACAGAGGTCCATAACAACTGGTGTCCTGGATGTGGAGACTTTGGGATACTCAGCGCCGTACAGATGGCCCTAGCAGACCTTCAGATTCCACCACATCAGGCGGCTGTTTTCTCAGGCATCGGTTGTTCCGGCAAAACCCCCCATTATATCAACGCATATGGGATACATACACTTCACGGGAGGGGCCTTGCCTTCGCAGAGGGGGCCAAGCTGGCCAATCCGGAGCTGGAAGTGCTTTTGGCTGCAGGGGATGGCGACTTCCTCGGGATAGGCGGAAACCACGCGCTTCATGCTGGAAGACGCAACATCGACCTTACGGTCATAATACACGATAACTTTGTTTACGGCCTTACAAAAGGCCAGGCCTCCCCAACGATGGGCTTGGGCGTGAAAACCAAAGGTCTCGCCAAGCCAAACATTCAACAGGATATCAATCCCATCAGCTTAGCAATCGTTGCGGGGTACACATTTGTAGCCAGAGGATACGCCTATGATACGAGGCACCTAAAGGAGCTGATAAAGTCAGGTATTAAGCATAAAGGTTCGGCCCTCATCGACGTGTTGCAGCCCTGCCCAACTTACGACGATATTCATACGAAGGACTGGTACGCCGGAATTGACCTCAAGGATCCCAAAACGGGCAGGCCCGTGCCACGCACGTACCATCTCGAAGAAACAGGTTATGATCCTGTTGTCAAAACGGGGAAGGAGGAGGAGGTAGTTCAGAAGATTAACCAGGCGATTGCCAAATCTTTTGAATGGGGGAACAGGATACCCATTGGAGTTTTCTATCAGAATCCGTTTGTCCCGACCTTTGAGGAAAGGCTGGCGGAAACTAGGATACCGGCTATTTTGAAGGTCCCAGCCGCTTCGATGAAGATTGCAAACCCAGATGGAACCCCTGCTGTTGATATCACCTCTCTTCTTAACAGATTCACTGTCTGATGAACCGTTCTCTTATATCTGTCCACCGGCTCACCATCGTCATGGGAGAATCCTTCGGATTTCTGAAAAACCCTCTCACAGATCTATCAGAGGAGGAGAAGCTTTTCCGAGAATCAGTGGTTGATTTCTGCTCAAAGAACATAACCCCAAACTGGGAAAGGTTTGATGAAGAGTCTGGCAGACATCCTGTGTTGAGGCCCGACCTTTACTCTAAGCTCGGAGAACAAGGGCTTCTAGCCCTCACATGCAAGACGTCAAACGGAGGTCAGGGCGGTTCCCAAACGATGGCTGCCATAGCGGTGGAGGAGCTTGGGTACGCTGACCCATCTGTGGCCACCGCGGTTTATACACTGTTGAACATCGGCTGGCCTTACATGTTGGACATCTATGGAGAGCAATCATTAGCGAACGAAGTTATCGGGAGGGTTGCCAAGGGGGAGGCGTTCTTCGGAATAGCATCCACAGAGGCGCAAGGAGGTTCAGACCTGGCTGGCCTCAAAACGAAATTGACCAGAAAGGATAATGGATATCTTATTTCCGGAACCAAAACGTACATCAGCGGAGTTAACGAGGTGTTTAATCTTGGGTGCGGAGGTGGGTGGTTTCTTCTTGGCCGAAGCGGAGGGGAAGGACACAGAGGGCTTTCGGCCGTAGCTGTGCTGCCGAAGTGGGATGGTTACACTTCTCCCGGGACAACGCACTCCATCCTCACAGGGATGGGGAGGCATGGTCTGAGTACAGGCAGCATAACATTCGAGGATTTTCATGTGTCACGACGGAATCTGATAGGGGAGGAGGGGCGCGGGTTCTATACGGCAATGGAGGGGTTCAACGGTGCCAGGATCCTTGTGGCTGCAGCCTGCGTAGGAGCGTCAAGGTGGCTGCTCGAACGTGGCGCCGAATGGATCAATTCCAGGGAAGCGTTTGGACGTAAACTCTCCGACTACCAGGGGATCAGCTTTAGGTTTGCTGAGCTTTACGGAAAGCTGGAAGCGTCAAGGATGATGGTTTACAGGGCCGCAAGGCTTTATGATAAAATATACTTGGAGAGGCGGCCGGGGTATTCGAAGACCGACCTAAACGGGCCGGTTGCGATGGCAAAGGTATGGGCGCCGGAAACAGCCGTCGAGATAGCACAGGAAGTGATGAAGTGGCACGGAGCGTTAAGCTTCATGTCTGAACATCCGGTACACAGGTCATTTTTGGGACTGCTTTCCTACATCATAGGAGCCGAAGGTGCGCAGAACGTCATGAAGTCATTTCTTGCAAGAGAACTTCTTGAACGAAGATGATGTCACTAGACTGTAGCATAACTCCATATCTGCAACATCTTTGCCTTGTCTTTTTGACACTGCCCTGTTCAGACTGACGCGAAATTGGAGTATAGCATCACTTTAAGTGATGCTTCAATCTTCTGCGTGAGGAATTTCCGAGCAAACAAGTACAACTTTTCGACCCCTCAAAAAGGGATATACCTCGTCTCTAAACCAATCCTGACTTTTGAAATCTACCGCAAACTTGAAATTTGAATGGAGCATAGAAATAAAATCTTTCGAAATCTTCCAGCCATCGCTATATGAAAGAGGAGGAGGTAATTGAACTAGCATACACTTCGACTTCTTACCCAGAGGCCTCATTGAAATGAAGAAGGCTAAGTATTCCATCAGATTCTTCAAGTCTGTTGACATGGGTCGCCTGTTTAGGGATATCTTTTCAGTAAAGATAAATTCATCAGGTATTACTGTTGACCATCTATTTTGGCTTAAAGAAGTTCAACTTGAGAGGAAAACTATAGAAAACTGCGCCCTTATGCTGTGGGAACGAGTCTAGCTGTTAAAGCGGGAAGCTTAAGCCGATGAGAGCTCAATGTAGCTAAGACCTTTCCATGAGCGTTAGTCAGGGTCGTTATTTATGAAGGGGAGCTGAATTGTTTGTGGATGATTAACTCTTCCTGTAATCAACCTTATCCTATTCTTTTACAAGTACATTTTAATAATGAACTACTAGCTGTATCTAGACTGAGCCTGTTCCCTTAGAAAGAGTGGGAGATAGAATTCGCCCCCTGCGCCTTTACCCGTCGACCCACTATGCTTCCAGCCAACGAACGGTTGCACCCCAACCATCGCCCCCGTGGTTGCACCCACGGTTCTGTTAGCATAAACCACACCGGCTTCGATCTCATCAAAATATTTGTTGATCTCGTTTTCATCTCGGCTAAATATGGCACCAGTAAGCCCGTATTCAACATTGTTAGCTATTTCTATGGCTTCCTTCAGATCTTTAGCTTCAATGATCGTCAAAAATGGGACAAAAAGCTCTTCCATGTTCAGCCTGTGTTCCCTAGGAAGGCCATCCACTATTGTTGGTTCCACGTAGAAACCATACTTCATCTTCCCCTGTGTTATCCTCCTTCCGCCCATAAGTATCTTTCCGGCCTTCTTCGCATCACTTACAGCTCTCGAATACTTGAGCCATGCAGCTTCATTGATTACGGGTCCAAGGAAAGGTTCCCTCTCCCTGGGGTCTCCCAGCTTGAGCTTTTTTGAGAACTCCACCAATTTTTTAACAAAATCCTTCTTAACTTCCTTGAGAACTATCACGCGAGATGTGGCGCTACATTTTTGTCCACCGAATCCGAAGGCACCCCTGGCCACCCCTTCGGCAGCTTTATCCAGGTCTGCCTTCGAGGTCACAATGGCTGCATTTTTTCCACCCATCTCGGATATGAATGGCTTTGGTCCGTTCCTGCTGAAGTCTAGGTAGCCCTTCGAGCCAACTGCGTAGGATCCGGTAAATGCTATCCCCATTACGTCGGGGTGCTCTATGAGCGGTTGACCTGTTGTAGCACCCGGACCTGTAATAAGGTTGATGACACCAGGTGGTAGGCCGGCCTTTTCAAATATATCATAAAGATCGTACGAGGGCATTGGAGCGTCGGAGGCTGGTTTTAGCACAACCGTGTTTCCGGTGATGATCGCACCAGTTGTCATCCCACATGTGATCGCAAGTGGGAAGTTGAAGGGAGGGATCACCCCCCACACACCGTATGGCTTCATCACAGAGGTGACTTCTTCGCCTTCAAGCGCACCCTGTATCTTCCTGCTGTACCCCTTGTTTCTAGTGATTTCATATGCATAGTACCTTAGATAATCTATAGCTTCGTCAACATCTCCGACCGATTCCAACCTGTTCTTTCCGTTGTCAAGGGTCATCATTGCGGCAATTTCGAACTTTCTCTCAGACATGATGTCAGCGGCCTTCAGGACGATTCTAGCCCTTTCCTGGTATCCCAAAGCCTTCCACTCATCGAAGGCTTTCTTTGCGGCCTTTACAGCGTCTGAAACATGACTGGAATTTCCCAGCTGAAGGTAGGCAAGAACTATCCTGTTGTCAACTGGCGATCTCTTTTCAAACTCCTTACCCGATTTCACCCCCCTTCCGCCAATATACATTGGAAGATGCCTCCCAAGCCTACCCTGCACTTTTTCAACCGCATCTTCAAATTTCTCATGAAACTCTGACTCTCTACCTTGCTTTTTGAAATTCAGAAACGTCATTTCATTTTTGAAACTCATGTTCACGAACTCTTTTGGGATAAAATTTACGAATAGATAAATACTCGCTTAGCAAATGAAGGGGTTTGGGGTAATGAAGAAACCCCACACTTTATCGATAAGATAAATTTGTTTCCCCAATGCTTGAATATGTCAGGATGATATTTCTGTTAGCTATGGTGGGGCACAACGAAGGCAAGAAGCCCCCCTTCTTTTCTTCGTCCCACAAAAGGACACCTGTTGCCAAGGTCCTTGCAGAGCGATGCTGGACTGGTGTACATGAGGACCTCTGGAACCATGTAAATAAGTCTATGAAGAATGGCAATGACTCTAATACCATGGATGAAGGAGGAACCCTCACCCAACCAGCCCCTGATAACTTGGGCTTCCATGCAAAACGCTTAGAAAACTGCACAACAAAGCAAGCAAGTAAGCACCTCGGCAACCAGCAGAAAAAGTATGGAAGCCAGCGGATGAACCCGTTGGAGGATGTTACATTGCGTTAACAGTCCGAATATAGGTAGAACTCGTATGGATGTGGTCTCATCTGAACAGATTTGGAGTCTGCTATCGCCTTCTCAACTAATGTTGATACGAGGTCCTCCTCGAACACCGGTTTCAGGTACTCTCTATCTGACAGAAGCTCTTCCAAAGCCTCCTCGAGGCTGGACGGTAACTGAGAAATCCCCAGCTCCCTCCTTCTGGAATCGCTAACATGATAGATATTTTCGTCAACGGGGCTGCCGCAATCAAGCTTTTTGCTTATACCATCGATTCCGGCCATCAATATCGCTGCGAATGCAATGTAGGGGTTGCAGCTTGGATCAGGTGCTCTGAATTCAATCCTCTTTGCTGCGGCCACCCCCTTTCTGTAGACTGGTACCCTCACTATGGCGCTACGGTTTCCTTTACTCCAAGCCACATAGGTTGGAGCTTCAAACCCAGGAACAAGCCTTCGGTAAGAGTTAACTGTAGGTGCAACGAGTGCGCAAAGACTTCGACTGTGTTCAAGCAGTCCACCTATGAAGTACCTAGCTTCTTGGCTAAGTTCAGCGTAACTATCATTCGGGTCGTAAAAAAGGTTCTCGTATTGAATCTGCTCCTTTACTCCAGGTGGGTCTCCCCCTGACCATAGACTTACATGTATGTGCATGCCCGACCCATTGTCCATCGCCAGCGGTTTTGGCATCATTGTCGCCACCCTTCCGTGGTTGACAGCAACATTCTTTGCAACGTACTTCAAAGTGACCACGGCATCAGCTGTGTTCGTTAGGGTGTCTCTTCTTATATTCACCTCCACCTGTCCACCAGTTGCAACCTCGTGGTGGTGGGCTTCCACAGGAAGATGGAAGGATCCAAATAGTATTGACGCTACGTCATTCCTGTAATCGAGAAGGGTATCCTGTGGCGATGTTGGATAATATCCCTCTTTGAACCGTATTGGATACGGACCATCGCCCCCCCAGGGGGCCTCTCTGGAAGATATAGAATAGGATTGTCCCCTGTACGGATCCAAGACATCAAATTTTAGAGAATCGAAGACGAAAAACTCAACCTCTGGTCCCCATAGCGAGCTTGAATACCCCTTGTCCTTTAGGTATCCTTCCGCTGCCTGCGCAACCCTCCTTGGGTCTCTTGAGAATCTTCCGCGCCCCATGTTAAGGTAAATATCCCCTATCATTCTTGCCATCGGTCTCTTACCCACACTCCAGGGGATGATAGCGAATGTGCTCGGGTCAGGCTTGATCACCATATCCGAATCCTGGATATCGGTAAAACCTCTGAGGCTGGAACCATCCACCTTGTCGAACCCCTCATCCATATCTTCATCGGTGATTTGATACGAAGGTATCGTAACGTGGTTCAGTTTACCAGGGACGTCTGTCATTTGAAGGTCCACGAACTCTATTTTGTTTTCCTCTATTTGTTTCATTACTTCTTCTTTGGACATTTTGAAAGGCTCAAATCCATTTTTGTTCATTACGTAGGGCACAATTGTCACCAGATTTATAGTCAATAGGCGTAAGCCGGGTATTTTATAAAGATTCAGTACAAGAAACTGTACAATTGTGTAGACAAGACCCCGTATACTAATGTTTTAAGGCACAAATGTGCCGGTGCTCAAGGTTACAACATGCGGAAGTCTTCCTTCGTTGAAGTGAGGACCACATGAGTGTTCGTCCTTTCAACATTCGGAAGTGCCAGAATTCTTTTGGTGAAGGCTCCAAGCTCGTCTCTTCCTCTGAACTTCGCTATCACAAGGACATCTGTGAGGCCGGTTATGTCATAAACTGCACAAACTTGGGGCCATTTAGCAATCTCATTTTCTGTTTCCAATAGTTTTCCCTTGGAGACGGTGACCTCCGTAACGGCTGTAAGCGAATAGCCTAACTTTTCATGATCCACTATCACTGTATACGATCTGATCACACCCATCGATTCGAGTTTTCTTGTTCTCGCCCTGACTGTGCCTACAGATACGCCCAACTTTTCGGCAACTTTATGGAAACTTTGCCTTGCATCAAGGGTATACTCCCTCAGGATCTTCAGGTCAACATCATCTATATTCTGGTCCAACTCATTTTCGTACTTGTGCAGAAGGTTATATAGATTTCACGCTGATTCGTCTTGACTTGTCGATCGATATAGGAAACATGTAAATCGATTACCTAAGTTCTGTAAGAGATTTTCTCAAAGATTCAATCTTGACCATAAAGTCTCGTTCAGTTAGCTTGTTAGACAACTTGTCTTCGAGTGCTTGCTTCGCCTCTTTGTATGCCTGCTCCATCTTCATGTCGACGGCTGTCAATCTATCAACAGCCTGGCGATAGGACTTGTCCTTCTTGACCTTTGCCTTTATATCATTGATAATAGAGTTGAGACGGTTCCTTTCCGCTTCAAACTGTTTCCTCTCATCTGTAAAGTATGCGTACGGGGTGAACCCTTCACCTCTAAGTCTTATATCTTCCAGGAGGCCAAGTATTATTTCCTTCTTGCGTGCAATCACGGATTCCACCTCACCCTCGGCACCCTCCTTTTCTGTGCGAGAGTAAACCATGTAAACTACCAAGGCAATCGCGAGACCAACCACAGCAACAGGGAATACCGGTCTCAAGAGGTACTCCGAGGGTACCTTTATCACCAACACGACGGAAGGTGTGGAAGTAACGTTAACGAAAGAACTCTGACCAAGGAATCTGACCGAGGAACCGGCGGGCAGCTGCGTAGTTACCTCATAGTTCCCTACGAGTGCAGGATATACCAGTCCCTGCTTACTTAGGTTTATTTCGAGACCATCGTTTGTCTGGCTGATGGAACTCCTGTTGAGCTGATACGTAATATCAACGATCGAAACTCCCTTATATGGTATCGGTGCCGGCAGTGTGAGAATACCGCTGTTAAGGGAATAAGGGGATGGATGTATCAATCCTTCCCCAATTTCATAAGTTCCTGAAACAGGCCGAGTAAGGTTAACGCTGGTAAGCTCCACGCTGTCATTGTTCATAATTGTAAGCTCATCTGTAACAATAACGGAGCCATCCACACCATACTTTATTATCCTGTCCAGGTTTGATATTCTGAATATAGCAAATGAAGATGTGCTCGTAGCGTTGAATTCTACATTAACAGGGAATGGGTATACATTGGTAAGATTCGTGTATGAGTATCTGTAGTAGTTCGGGTTACCATTGACTTCGGTGAAATTCCTTTGCAAAAGACTCAGGGTGTTTATCACCTGAACAGAACTTGGAAGTTTGAAGAAAGTTGTTGCATTAATAACAGAGGAATCAGGCAGAGTTACGATTGGAATCGGGGTGATTGGGAAGAGATACTGTTCACCGCCCGGGGAAAGAATCAATCCATAGAACTCCATTCCGATCGATATATTCAGGCCGCCACCAGCTGGTATTGAAGGTAGGGTTGAATTGTAATAGGTTGAATTCTGCGATAGCACAGGTACAGCAGATATTCCACTGATGTTATAGCTCCAAAGACTGGTATAGTAAAACTTTGGAAAGGCTATAGAGATGGGAGTTGGCTGAGAAACCATATAACCTACATTATGAACGTCTACAACAATTTTGGCAGACACCCATCCAAACCTGTTGACCACATAGTTTGAATTTAATGAATAGGTAAAGATATGGGTTTGATTAGAAGAAGTACTGTTGCCGGCGGCGCCCTGCTGGGCAAAAACCACGCCCGCAGTAGGTGTCAGGCTGAGCAAAATGAAAAGTAAAAGGAATGCTCTCTTCATCTTTCCCGCCATTAGTCCGCCGCTAGAAGAGGATTATAAGAACTCCGGCGATGCAGAGGTGAGGTAGGCATCGTTGGGTCGATCATCGAAAGGCTTGACCAAACCTCTGGCTCAACCAAAGTCGACCAATTAACCGAGGACTGCGCCCCTTCCTGTTAGGAAATGTTTAATTCTGTTGCAGCCGCGAAAGAGAGGGGATTATTTTGACCTTGGTAAAGGAGATAATGCGTAAGGATGTCATTGTAATGGATGGTTCGAAATCGGTCCTTGAAGCGGTCAAACTGATGGCTAAGAGTGACGTTTCATCTGTCATAGTTTCAAAAGATGACAGCATTGTTGGTATCGTAACGGAGAGGGATGTGGTAAGGAAGGTTGTGGCTGAACAGTTTGAACCTGATGAAATTCTTCTTGAGAACATAATGACAACACCGCTGATCACCATCTCACAGGAAGCAACTGTTGAAGATGCATCAAAAGCGATGGTTACTTACGGTATAAGACGATTACCTGTTGTTGATGAAGAGAGGCTCGAGGGAATCGTGACGGCAACCGATATTGCGAGGCACGTGGCTGCGGAAAAGGATTACAGGGACAGCAGGTTAAATGCAGTCGCAAGAATATCTCCGGATGAACTTCCACCATCCTATGGATAGAATCAGTTCTATCTATTCTTTTTCGTTAACGAACTGTTTTAGTTTTCCGATGAAAGAATTCTCGGAATAAATCCAAGACAGGTATCTCGGGTTGAAAATTCAAATCTCCTTTTGTTCTTCGTTATTCTATCTTCCAACTTATTTTTTACCTATCACAGCATAGGTGGTAGCACAACCTAGAAATATCGTCCCATCAGCCGGAAAAAGCTGGTGGTACATAGAAGCGCTGTAAATCCCTTTTTTTATTGGCCCAGGTCAAGAACTCCAGAGAGCTCTGGCTTCCAGTGTTTGTGTGGACATCTTCAATTACACATGGGAACCTTATCATCCTCCATTTCCTTACTTCATATTCTATCTCCAAATTAAGAAGATGTAATTCATCAAATCTTTCTAGCATATTGACCATATGGCGCAGAAGGCCCACATTCTTCAGATGAGGTACGAATGCACTTTGTGTCCATAAATAGTAATATATATTGAACGGATCGCTCACGCTTGCCGGGAAGGCAGTTAAGGCAAAGATACTGGAGCTGAGCCTGACATGAAGCAGATTGTGTAGAGGAGGTAAAGGCTCCATTCCTCAGGGACAGGAGACCCGACCTCTGCACCCCCTTTCTGGAGTTTATACTATTGTACTTTCTGTCTCAAACAGCTAGGTCACAGAGTCAAGAATAATCTCAATTTTCGTACATAAATATGATCGCTCGTGACTAAAATTACACCAGATTCTTTCTCCATTTCTCACAATCCAGAGAAAACAGCGTTTAATGATGAATCATAATTGACAATCAAGCGTAAATACCCTTCGTTTGACCATGCTAAGAAAAATGAGCAAGAATTATAACACAAAAACGTTCAAAATTTTAGGATTCGCCGGAAGCCTTAGGGTTGCGTCGTACAACAAGGCACTTCTGAGGGCTGCGGCAGAGTTGGTTCCACCAGGATGCGAGCTTGAAATATTCGACCTGGAGGGTATCCCGCTGTACAATCAGGATAGAGAGAAGGAAGTTCCACCTAGAGTAGCAGAATTCAAAGCAAAGATAAGGAGCGCTGACGCGTTGGTTATAGCCACACCTGAGTATAACTACTCTGTGCCGGGTGTTCTGAAGAATGCGATAGATTGGGCGTCAAGGCCTTTCCCTGATAATTCTTTCGATGGCAAGCCTGTTGCCTTGATGAGCGCATCCACCTCGATGCTGGGGGGTGCAAGGGCCCAATACCATTTGAGGCAAACATGCGTATTCCTGAACATGTTCCCCATCAACAAACCTGAAGTGATAGTTACTTATGCCCCTCAAAAATTCTCCTCTGACGGAAAGCTTCAGGACGAAATGGCGAAGAAGCTGATATCAGAGCTGTTGGCAAACCTTGTGACCTGGGCAAGAAGGCTATCTCAGCCTATTACTCTTCAATGACTTGCATCATTGTTGAAGTTAATTAGGAATGGTGGGTAGAAAGTTGCTCAGCTTGTTTAATATCGTCCTATCTTTGTAGACGCTTGATTTTACAACGAACGACTGTGAACAACACATGCTCATGGAGGGCGTATCAACACACGTGGATCAAGCCCTCTTGAGTTTGAAATAGACATAAGACCACCGTCAAGACTAAAAGCCTTCACCCCCTTTTTCGAGAGTATCTCTGCCATGCGCAATGAATTTCCGCCCCCGATACACACAAGCAGGACCTTTCCCTTTTCTAATTCTTCTTCGCTCAACAGAGATCCGTCGAACTCTCCAGAGTATATTATTCTTCTAACTTCATCGGGAGGCATGACTTTGACCTTTGACTCCTCAACTCCAAGTACTGAGGAAATTGCGCTCAATCCTTCCTGCCTTGGAACATATGAGGGATGGGTCCAAACTACAGAGGTTATTTCGTCCTTGGAAGTCAAGGCCTCGTCCAAAGATATGTTTAGCCTTCTTGGTACAGACTCTGTCCTCAATTCTTCAATGTATTTTGAGGCTCCATCAGCGAGCATTACAACAAAGTGATTCCCCACACCAAAGTTAGCCAGGTTAACTGCTCCCCAGAGCGCAAGCGCGCTGCTCTCACCAATGTCAACCCCTCTTGATAGAAAGAAACGCAACAACCTTTTTGCCGCTTCAAAATCAAGCTCATGTTCCCCTGCATAAACAGAAGGCTGATAGAATTTAAGACCAGCCGCCTTATCTTTGCTTCTTATCCCTGCTACATCCTGGTTAGAGAGTGGAAAGATGACGTGAACCAATTTTTTACCGTACCGCTTTATCAAATATCTGCTTAGGCCGGTGGAAGTGCCACCGGTCCCGAATGTACAAACGAACCTAAACATCGATGGATCCTCCCCGAAATTCCTTAGCTGTGCATCCAATTCAGGACCCGTCAATACTTCGTGAGTTGCTGCGTTGATATCGTTGTCGTACTGCTCGGGGCAGTAGCCTCCGTAAATCTCAGCGAGCAACTTCGCGAGGTTGATCACATCCTGCCTAGCAAGTAACGTCTCGACTCGTTGGCGCTCATTCTTCAACGGGGCTGTATCGAAGCCCAGTGTGCGAAGCTGAGATTGCAGGTTATCAAAAAGTACGCTTGATGTACCATAATCCGATAGTTCCACTCCAGGAGCCGGGCAGATATCCACATCGAGGTTGATCATTTGAACCCCTGTCTTTTCCAGTGCCCGTATGACGCCTTCCTTAATTCGTCTAGAAACCAGCACAACCACCTTGAACCCAAGCTGGGTTAGAAGGCCAAGGGATATCCCAAAATTACCCGAAGTTGCCTCAAACACAACCTGTCCTTTTTTTAGCCTCCCAGATAAGATCCCCTGCTCCACTATTTTTGCAGCAGCTCTTGTCTTAACGGACCCTCCAGGAAGCATGGAATCTAATTTTCCGTACACCTTGATCCCATAAGTATCTAAAGAAAAGCCATATTCAAGCCTGGCGCATTCAAGAAACAGACGCGTTAAATCAACAAGCGGTGTAGCATTTATCACCTCGTACCTTTCTGCGACTTCATGAACTGCAGGAAGTCTAGACGCGATTTTGTTTTTGAACTCGTTCAGTAGCTCTGTATCTATTGCTTCGACCATCTGGATGCACTGCGCAGGACGGTAGAATATAACGATAACCGAGGTTTTAACGGAAGATGCGCAGAAACTATATTTCAGGGACCCCTTTTCGTAAAACGTGCCGTAAAAATCAATTTGTCGAAGTCAATTACCTGTCACTCAAGAGGGCGTATTAGAAGCTCTGTGCCTCCTCGTTTAGCAGTCTAGCAAGTTGTACATCACAACATTCGAATGCAAAATTCAGATTAGACGAGTGAATTAGGGAGCAGCACGGCATATCGGTCGCTTGCTCGCTCAGCCGTGGAGGAAATAATTGAACGGGGAAGGGAGATATGTCTGCCTAGAAAGTGGTGGTTGCTATCGGAGCCAACCGCCGTAACATTACGCTTGCCATCGGGATCGGCATCCAATCTTACTTATCTCTTGCATTACCTAGTAGTCTTTCGACAATCTTCTGTAGCACCCTAACCAACCGAACGTTCTCTCCACTATCCAGCGCCATTTGATTACGTTCAATCTATGCACTTCATTCCTCTTCACGATCTCCATCCGCAGATCTGATCCGAACATCCGACTCACCCACCCGATAAGCTTGCCAGCGTACCCTCCATCCGCGCATATCAGCTGTAACCTTGGGAAATGGGACCGACGAGCTGCGAAATGAGAAACTGTCTCGCTTCACCCCTATCTTGTACATTTGCTAGACGGACGATGATGAGGAGGATAAGGCCGAGAGTGTGAGCGAGCGGGTGGCGCTCTTCCCTTCACGTTCATGTGTGCATCGTATCCGCGAGGACCGCCCTGCTCAGTCGTCTGTACAGATTGGCTGTCAATATGGAAGCGCTGGGTTGAGAATCTTTTCCAGCCTTGACCTTCGCCATCTCTCTTAGCTTGTCATGGATGGGTGTCCACGTTCCATCGATCCTCCACGCCATAAAGTAGTCCCACGCGGTGCCCGATGGAGAAAAGTCATGTGAGAGCGGTCGCCACGGACATCCGGTTCATATTATGTGGAAGATCGCGTTCACCACTTCGCGCACGTTCACCTCGCGGTGCCTGCCACCGTGCTTTTCTTTTGGAATCAAAGGCTCCAGGATGTTCAATCGTTCGTCAGTCAGGTCGGACTGGTATCGTTTGCGCTCGACCAATTCATTCAACGACAAGAGAAATCGCGAAAACCCGGGGCCTAATGGTTTTCTCCCTCAACCAATCACTCAAAGGAATAATTTATGCCTACTGGAATATCATATCGGTTAAGACCCGGAATCTCGGATCTCAACCCAGCGAACCGAATTAACGGAGCGACTTTCAATGCGCCCTCTAAGACGATGCCGAGACCACACGCTTGAAAAAGGAAATTCAGGTACACCAGTGGGGTGATGCAGGAAGGTAGAAAAAGACGGTTGAGTTCCCACTGGTTCCTTTGATTTTTGGAGTGGCGTTACAACACCAAGCCGCAAACTTCGTTGTTTAGTGGATTGTCCATGACTTTTGTAACCGTGATAGTTGTTAGCCCTAGAATCTTTACACGATGTCCAGGAGGCCTGATTGCAATACTGCTACAGGCCATATCAATTGGAAGTCGGTGGACTCAGCTTTCAATTCTCAAAATAATAGTTCAAAATGATTCTGGTTAAAGGACGTTCAAATCGTGCGGCGGACACCCTATTTGCTTTGAATTAAGGTGGACGTGAGAAAAAGCAATTTCTGTCCATGGACCAAATTTATCTTTCTGTTCCAAAAGGTCTATTAGACCTTAGGCGTAATTATGGACTTTTTATCTTCTCCTCTTGTCTCCCGTCTGCTTGTACGCCCTTCTGGTGGAAGTTCGTTCACCCGGCTCCCATTATCCTCATGTTGATCAAGCCAGAAAC
>Ga0209012_1001204_pt1 | contig 28586 bp, 16 predicted proteins | sample RS3BMetagenome_FD_184735 | JGI IMG/M metagenome (GOLD analysis project Ga0209012, IMG submission 184735) | Ferric oxide microbial mat and aquatic microbial communities from Rainbow Spring, Yellowstone National Park, USA - RS3B (SPAdes) (version 3) ...
CCCGTGAGAACCAACCGTTCAGGAAGGTAGCCGTTACGCACCACTTGTCGGTGGCCTTGGGCATCGACTTGGTCGGTGCGGGCGTCAATCCACTGCTGAATCTCGATCTGCACCGCCTGGGTCAGCAGACGCTGCGCCCCATCACGCAATACCTCCGTTAAGGCATCGCTGCACAGCGGAATTGGAAATTGCACCGTTTCGGTCATACTGTTACTCATGGTGGCGTACTCCTAAAAAAAAACATTGAAAACAAACTTTAGGTTACGCCGCCTGTTTTACGCCGTCCACAACTTTTGAGGGTAGCCCAGGCCGCTGCGTTATGATGGGTCCGCCGCATTCTCTGCGCCAAGGCGTATCACATCGTCGTCGTTCGGGCGAGGCAGTGAGGCTAAGAATTCAAGGACGCTCTTTCTATCGAGGCTATTGTGAAAACTTTGGTTCCCGTAATCTTTCAGGCAGTCGTAGCAGGCCCTTTCGCAGGAACACTTGCAAAGGCTTTCCGCCCTTTCAAGCACCTCACGAAACCTCTCCTTGCCCTCCCGCACGAACCCAGCGCCGCCGGGGGTTTGGTCGTACAGGATGATCTCAGGCAGCGAGTTATGACGCTGGCGCAGGACGACGCCGATTTCCGAAGCGTCTACCTCCAAAAGGCGGCACATCCCATTGCGGAGCGCAAATGCGAGGGATTTGGGTGAGCTTGGATGGCCTTTGGGGCGGATGACGAGACAGAAACTCTCGATCTCGCTGCCGAAGGCAACCTCAGGCCAGAGGCTGTAGCTGCACTCTGGGTATCCGCCAAGGACCCGCAATCTCTTGTGGGGGCCACGCTGGCCATTTTTCTGGTTATTAGTATTAGGCTGGCTGAAACCGCATTTGGGGCAGAGGCGGAAGCCTTGGGACCTCGGCCCCAAGTTATATCGAAAAAGCCTCCCGTTGTCCTTGACCGCAAGGCTGAAACCGTCGGCATCAGTGAAATGAGAATCGTCCACCTGCTCAATGAAATGCGTAATTCCCTGCCTCCGCCGGACGAGCTTATCGGCCCTGAATCGCTGTGGTCGGCGGCTAGATTGCCTTTCCAGTTTTACGCTGAAGGCATCTGGAATGACAAAAATTTTTGCGTGCTGCCGGTGGATTGAGTTCTGGCAAACCTCGCATTGCTTGTTGCAAACATCCTCCTGCAGCCGTCCCGTTCTGATCTGCTTGCAGCCGGGACATTTCGAATACCAGCGCTTCTCTGGCTCGTCCGTTTTGCTAAGCACGTATAAACCAGCACTTTCGTAGACGGTCTTGCGGGCTACGACCTGCGCGCCGGGTGCAAATTCACAGATTGCGATGCCACGGCTGCGGCTAAGGTCTACCTCACTGCTGCTTGACCAGCGGGTTTCGCCGGTTTCGAGTGATACCACGTCCAGCGGGAAGGCGTAGCGGGGAAGGAATCCATTCTCGGCAAGAAAATTCATCGCATCTGCGGCTAGAAGGTTTTTCACTCCCTGCCCAAGCTCGTTCGCGTCCCGATCATTGCCCAGATCCGATGCTTCCTTTCGGCCCCCCAGCAGAGTGGAAATATCCGCCTCCACTGATTCGATTGCTTTTTTGTATTGATCCACTGCATGCTTCACTGCATCACCCAGCCCCAAGTGATCGTTGAAAAAGCTCCAGCACTGATCCGTCCCGAAAACGGTTCGCGGGTTTGTAACTTCCAGCCAACCTATAAAGTCCAGAAATTTGTCCTCCGGCGGATCGCATTTGCGATAGCCTTCCGGGACACGGTTGCGACACTCCGGTTTCAAGAACGCTTCGACGCGGACCGTCTGCTGCGGCTCGTCGAGCATTTTTGCCGTCAGCAACTTTTCACGCAGGAATGCCGCAAATGCAACGGCATTGAAATGGCGCTGCGATATCACCTTGTTTTCTAGGAAGACCGTGGGGGGGCGCAGCGCGCCGGCCATCAGCCGCTGCGGATCGCGCCACATGTCGGAATCGTACTTGCTCCGCCGACACATAGTTACACAGATGGCGTTCCTGTCCGCACCGCGGCCAGCCCGCCCGACGCGTTGCACGTAGCTCGCGCTGGATGGCGGGGCATTGCGCAACAAAACCTTTTGCAAGCTACCGATATTGATGCCCATCTCAAACGTCGTGGTGCTGCTAATGAGGTTGATACCTTCATCCGCACGAAACCTATCTTCCACGATTTTAGCCAAATCCTTTTTGACCTGCGATGTATGCTCCTCCGCCCTCAGCTCTACGAACATTGGCGACTCGGCATCCGCAATCCAGCGATCAATAATGCTGGCGGTATTTTTATCGAAGGCCTTGGGCTCGAGGCTTCCCCTGCAGCCCATATTTGGGCAGCAGCCGCGGGCGCTGACTGCCGTGGTGGTCCCGCAGCGGCTACAAATATAGCGATTTTTTGCAGGGCGGATGAGAAACAACTCGTGGTCGAGCACGAACCCGCCGTTTTCCTGAATCAGCCGTTCCTCAGCAATATTCCATGCTCCCTCGGCGATACCCGTAAGGGCTATTCGGTCGGATGTTTTCGTCAACCTCTCCAGATAGTCGGTAATCGCATTTTTTCTATTCGGTGCGGGTATCCAGCTTCGCCATTTATCTCTACCGCTCTGGTTCAGCGTGTAGGCGACCTTCCAATCCACTTGGCCGAAGGCCGCCGCATCGGGGTCTACCCCCTTGGGAAGTGAAATAGCCTTTCTTCGGCGCATAACTGCTAGGAGCGTCTGCATGGCGGCGCAGCTGTCCTCCACAGTCAGATCGAATTTGGAGAACAACTCGCTTGCAAGTTGCTTCTCGGTCGCGTTTAGCTGATATTCCACCTCGACAAGGCCGATATCCGCGATTGACGCACGCCGGGGATCTGGCAGTGTGAAATATCCGAACACTTCCGATATCCATAGGTTTTGCCGGGCCCTCCGATTTGCCATAGCACCTTCGTCGATCTCGCGGGAAACCGGGAGGAAGAACCTTGGGTCATTTTCACTCTCATCTGCCAAACGCTCCCCCAGATGGACAAAACTGGTCGAGGCCCCGCCGCGGATGGCCCCCCAGGCGCGCCGGCTGAACTCGTGAGTGAAGGTTTCATCCTCCAAAATTGAGGGCAACGCAGCGGCGCGCTGGCGGTTATCGGTAAAGCACAAGAGCTTGGGTTGAGCGCGGACACCATCTTTCGGGCTTGTTTCAAAATGCGAAAGCGGGATCGCCATTGCCGTCCCCATGGCATCTTCTGATTCTTGGAAACGCTGGAGCGGTTCGGGCCCAGAACCGCGTGGCACGCCGCAGTTGGGGCAGGCCTTCAACAGTTTCTTCTCAGCCTTGAATAACCGTTCCACGTCCTTGGCCCTAGAGCCCACGGGGCATTGCCGGTGGAATATTTTTAATACGCGACGGCTTGGCTGCTTGCAAACGCACACCTCGCCCTCGCCACCAATCCGCTTACCACATGCGACACACCAGTCCACGCTGAATGGATGGCTTAACAAATCGGTTACACCATCGCTGTCCTCGGCATCGTCCGCCGCTGTCTCGGGGAAGGGGAGATCGCCGTCAACACTGAAGTAAGACCAGAACGATTCCGCGCTCCAGCCCAGTTCAGTGCTGAACGAATCGAATTTCGGCTCGGGTGGCGATTGGTGGTCCGGGTCTTGAGCGTAGCGCGGCCCTAAATCCTGAAGGGCCCCGAAAAGATAACCACATCTGCGGCATGCGACTACCTCTACCAGCGTAGAATGGATTCCCACGCTGCAGCAGTGTGGGCAAAATCCCGCTGCGGTATCAGCAGGCTGCCGACTAACGAAAAATGCAGCTCGCCCACCGTTCCTCCCGGGGCACGTGTCGCGCAGGCAGATATGGAATCCGTCCAATGCCTTGACGAAATAATGCAGCCTTGTTGGGAGTAGATCGCTAGCGGAGGGAGTGCTGGCGATAATCTCCAGCATTGCAGAAAGGCCATTGGCGGCACTTTGCTCATCTTCGCCCGGCCAGAGCTGTTTAGCGGCATCCTGTAGCAACGTCGGCTTTTTGAGAATCTGCGATCGCAATTTGAAAAGATTCCCGTCGTGGCCAAAACCTACCGCAGCGTTGGTCGCCGGCATGCCGAGAGTTTTGGCGGCGTCCCGGTAGTCGCCGGTTTTCCTGATTATCTCCGCCGCAAGGGCGTATTGCCGCGGCGTCGGACTTGCAGCCGGCTCTTCTAATTTTGGGTCCAAGTCTTCGCTAAAGATGAGGCTTGGTTTCTCTACATCTTCGCCGAAAAGATCACCGGCGAATTTTCCTACGCGCCGCTGACTCTCCGGGTCATCGCGATTGCCCAGCGTCGCGGAGGTTGCGATGCACACCAGCTTTTCTGGCTGAAGACGGTCTTTCAGCCTCCGCATGAGGAAAGCTATCTCCGTGGCCTGAACACCGCGGTAGGCGTGCGCCTCATCCAGCACGATAAATTTCAGCCGGGCCTGCTCGAAGATTGGAGCGTCGATTGGACGCTCCAACAGATATTCGAGCATGGAAAAATTGGTGATAAGAATTTGCGGCGGCTTTTTGCGTATGGCATCGCGGTGATTCAGTCGGTTGGGGAACTTCGAAATCTCATGATCCACTCGGCGGTTCACCTCCCTTTCAATTTCCTGCTGGCTATCCCCGCGACTGCTCAACTCATGTTTGATCGCTTGGCGCAGCGCCGCTTCGTAATCGGCCTCGCTATTCGGAGTTTGCCCGGTGAAGCGGGCAAACCTGATACCGGTGTGCTCTTTTAAAATTTCCTCCCACTCGGCCAGTTGGTCGTTCACAAGGGCGTTGAGCGGATAGATGATGATGGCACGGAGGCCCGGTGCAGGGTCGCGAATCAAGTCGTCCAATATCGGAATCTGGTAGCAGAGCGTCTTGCCGCTGCTTGTGCCAGTGGCTACTACGGTACTCCTGCCGTCCAAGATGCCTCTGATCGCTCTGCTCTGGTGGCTCCATAGGGTCCGCCCCGACAGCTTGGCACTAATGGTGGCCCGTGTTCTCTCGTCGATGGGTAGGTCTGCGAGGCCTGCGCCCGCTTTGTAACTGTGCGCACTTTCTAGAAATGGGCCATTCACCAACTTTTCGGCCGTCAACTGCGATTTCCATTGGTCCTCCGCGTCAGCGAAATCAGGGTGAATTAGGTACCGAGCCTGGATTAGTTCCAAATATCGGTTAAGCACATCTTTAGTAAACCGGCTGGCTAATGGTTCCATAGACATTCCCCAATTTCGGCGCCATTTGCCCTGAGATGGGCCTCCACTTTTTTACGCAGGCAGTCTGCCCAACCCGACGCCCTCAGGAACGGCGGGTGCCGCGCCGTCGCGCCCACGACCTTAAGCTGCTGAAGATAACCGGCGTAGTTCTCGTCACTCAACATGCAGTAGAGCCCCCAGAGAGTGCCCGAGTTCCCGCAAAAATCCAAATCAAAATGTCCATCCGCAGCAGCCGACATCACCGCCTTGGACTTTTCGACGCGCCACCTCGCCCCGTGCTGAACCAAATACCCATGCTCCAAGTATTTGTAGAGGAGGTTGGCCTTTTCCCTCGGGCACGCTTTATTCATGGCACCGTATGCCAGACGCAGCTCACTCCAAGTCATTCCCTGTTTGGCATGTGACAGCAAAACCATCGGAAGGTAATCACCCGGAAGGCTCTGCCAAGCGAACTCTGCGCCACGTCTTCTGGGTTCCTTGATGACCTTCCACTCCCGTTGAAACTCGGGAGATTGGACATTGATCGATATTTCACCGGAAAGGTGGGGTATATCGTAGGCGGCGGAAAGCTCCTGTAGGCTCGCAGCCTCAGGGCACCGCTTATCCATTATGGGACGGTCAGGATCGATCCACTGCCAGACGAACCACTCGCTGCTTTTGTCGTTCTCGTTCGAGGAAATTTTTTGCCATTTCCCCCTCGCATCCCGGCCGAGCACCCGAACAGCAAACTTTCTCTGCAGATGGTTGACCGCATCCTTGTCGTCGAAAAAACCTTGCGGGATCGCCACGAACAGCGTGGGGAGTAACCGGGTAAGCAGCACCCCGTCCTCGCGGCGGAAACACGCGAGGTTTTCACTTCGCGCGGGCAACAAATGGTGCTCAATCCGCAAATGGGGCTTGAAGTCGATTTGGATTGCATCTACGCCAGGCGGTGAAAATTTTAATATTGGTCGATCGGTTTCCGGCTCCAGAACCGTCCGAAAGCACTCGGCTCCATCCGAGAGTTGAAATTTTTCGTTTGGCGGGTGGTCCTCGGACGCAAAACCTCGTAGCTCCACCCCGCCGAGGCTTCGCCGCGAAAGCAGCGCGTAGCGGCCCACTGGCAAGCACCTCCGCTTCGAGTTGACCATCGTTCCATCATCGTCAACGTCAAAAATCGCCCAAGGTCCAATGCCGGGCACCGAGCGGACGTCGTGCTGGCCCCCTTTTTCGCTCACGAGTTGAAGCTCAAGCCGGTCCTTGAAGGCAGCTGCGTCCATTACAATTCTATCGGGATACTCGCCTGCCGATTTTTCGCGTCCCTCGATTATCCACCGGGCTGGCAGCGTTGCTTTTTCCACCGGCGGAACACGAAGATAAATTTGTGCCCTATCTTGGTCAAATGCCAGTCCGACGCGTTCCCGCGCCGATTGACGCCGTTCGGGAAGGAGGAATTCTGCCGTCTCAGGAACTTCATCGACATATTCAGCGCGTATCAACGGATGGTTTTCGAGCAGTTGTTTAGGGTCTGATGCCTCAGACGCGTCATTTCGCAGCTTGATAATTTCATTGATGAGTGCGGCGGCAAATTCACGATTTTCGACCAATGAGTCTGCGAGCCTCGCGTGGCCACCACAGCGCTTCTTGACGAGGTTCTCCCATTCGCCGTCCGAAAGCCCCTGCCAGTCACCGCGCCACATGGCCCAGTGGCAGACTTCGAGAAAATTCGGCCAATCCGAAATCGGTATCCCCAATAGCCGGTACGCCAAGCTAATAACGGATGATTTGCCGCGCCCATCCTTCACGCACTGCTCCAAATCCGCGCCAAGATGCTCGGCGGAACGCCGGAAATGCTCATTGGCCTCATTCTGGTCGCGCGGTGGCAGTTTCGCTACTCCAACCGCCTCGGAGAAGCTCGGCCAAAAGGTACCACCCTCGTAGTCGAAAAAGGCTACGCCGCAATACAACGCCACCAGGCAGGCGGGTTTGAGGTTCAGCGCCCCTTGCCATCGCCCCCATTCGGCCCTGACCGTTTCACAGAAATCTTCCCACTCATTTCGAGACGGAATTGCCTTGAGAATGGTTTTGGCACCGGCGGCGCTCTGCAGGCACCGCTTTATGCGGGCTTCGAGCTCCACATCCCATTCTTTAAGGCTTTGCTTCGTTGTCATTATCGCTTCCCGATCTAGCGGCCTACCCCGAGGTCTGCGGTACCCGGCCGTGGCAACCACGTATCGGGTTTTCCGACGCGTGGCATGCCCAATTGCTAAGGCGCCGAAGGGCCGACTCGTTGTACCGGTGTGCGCGAGCGAACACCACCACAAATATGTTTCGCTGCGCTAGGCCAACTAGGTTGCTACGTGCGGTTGTTTTACACGCCAAAATCATTGCGGTCAAGCACCGGTTATTCGATTTCTAGGTGCCATCAAATAAAATTTTCAAATTACGGTGGTACCGGCACCACCTCCGAACCCGCGGCCGGCGTCGCTCTCCGCATCTAAATCTGCGAGATTCCGACATAATAAAGCGCCGTAATGGTGGTGGATTTGATTATGGGTTGGCGGGTGGCGGCGAAGCCAAGGCGAACGCATACTTACTGGGTGATGAGTTTTAGGAGATAATCGTTGTCCCAGCCGGCAGATAGTCGCTTGTTTTTGATACCCAGTTTGGCGGTCTTCTCCTGTTTCAGGAGATTCAGAGCCATCCGATTGAGGCGGGAATGGCTTTCCAACGCGATGCCCTTGCGTATCCGCTGCTGGTCCTCGTTGAAAGAAACGTCCAATTTTGCCAATGCAGATGGTTCTCCCCCGCCCAATAGGGCCACGGATATAACCTGCCACCAAATCCGCAGAGGCCCCATCCAGACTGGTGATAGAGAAGCACCGCTCCGTGCTGGCCGACTTGCTGCTTTCATCCCAACCATGGCGGAAGCTGGTGGAGGATGGATTTACCATCAACCGCAACCAGATGTCCCTTGGATGATGCCGCCACGCCCTTGATCCAGTTGACGAAGCAACGCTCGAAGGCATCGGGATTGATCTTGGAAAAAACCCGTGCAAAGGTATCGTGTGACGGGATGCCGTCGGGCAAATCGAGAAAAGTCGTCAGCCACTTGATTTTACACCGGCCCCAACGCGCTACGGAGTGCCAATCCTCCGCTCCGCAGATCACTGCCAAAATCGCGATCGTCAGAATCGGGGTGAGTTTATGACGCACCAGATAACCCTTGCGTGGGTCGGGAAGGTCCTGAAAATAGCGCAAAACACCACTGGTTGCTACGGCGTCCATCCCAAAGCTCCTTAATCTTCAATCTTCGTGAATCTTCGTGGAAACGGATTTTAACAACCACGCGGTAACGCAACTCTGATGCATCTGAATTGAGCGTATCATCGGCCCATCGGCAAATCACCGATGCCATTCATCCTTAAACTGCAGAGTATGCGTTCGCCCTTGGGTTATAAATCGGCCCCTGAAATATCATCTTGACAAACTTTTCAAAAAAACTATCGTTATTGATGGTTGCGTGGCTATTTAATGGATTGGCACAGCCTGTTATATTGCGGGGTGGGCTTCATTTGCAGGGGTGCAGATGTCAAGGTTAAATACGAGAAATTACCAATTCGGCAGGCTGAATTTTTGTTGCGTGTTGATTGCTCTGCTGGGGTCCGTGTCGTTTATTACATTGCCCCATATGGTTCTGGCAGAAGCTGCGGCCACAGCACCGCAGTCGGTGCATGCTGAAAATGTGGCGGCACTGAATGTGCTCAGGCGGGTTTTGCAGCAGGATCTGCAGCTGTCACGAAAGAGCGGTGCAACGCAACTCCGTGCTTACATTTATGCCATCTATTACATTGACGTTTCCCAATGTTCTTCACGGATTCAGGCCGATTGGGCCGCTTATCTCAAGGCCTGCGAGAAACTTGACAGTGCGGTGCGTATGGCACATTACGATCCGCGTCTGGCGATGGGGCTTGAGGGCCACGTCAACTTCGGTACTACGCAGAGCAGCGAAACAACCACATCCGCAGAAACCTCAAATATCGATACCACAAGTCAAAAATGGGGGTTGAATGCGAGCTTATGGAATTTACGCGGCGATTATTCACATCGGCACCGTGCCACAAGCAGCCGTTCAACCGGCCAAACAGAAGGGCGGCAAAGCTCGAATAGTATCGGCACTGAACGTGGCGTTACGATTGCTCCTGAAGGCAATCGGTGGGTCAATGCCATGGACGCCGCTCGCGATCACCGGACCTTTGCATTGGCGCGGCTGTCGGCGGCGGTTTTGTTGGCCTGCCGGGCGGATTCACCGCAGCTTTATATGAAAGCGCTGATGGTAAATTATGCTCTGAGTTTCATGGAGCGGCAGTTTCATGTCTCATTTGATTGTGCGCACAAGGCGGCCCGGCTGGGCAGTGTGGCCGCGATGTGCCGACTCGCCAGTTTATACCGCGATGGCATCGGTGTAAAAGCAAGTTATACCAAGGCGCTGATGTGGTATCGCAAAGCTGCGGCGGCGGGGAATAAGCGTGCGATGGATCACATCGGCTTGCTTTACTACCACGGCGAAGGCGTGCCACAGGATTACACCAAGGCGATGGCGTGGTATCGCAAGGGTGCGGCGGCGGGGAGTGGGCATGCGATGTTTAATATCGGCGTGCTTTACGCCAACGGCGAAGGCGTGCCACAGGATTACACCGAGGCGATGGCGTGGTTTCGCAAAGGTGCGGCGGCGGGGAATGGGGGCGCGATGGATTACATCGGCATGCTTTACGCCAACGGCCATGGCGTGCCACAGGATTACACCAAGGCGCTGATGTGGTTTCGCAAAGGTGCGGCGGCGGGGAGTGGGGGCGCGATGGTTGGCATCGGCTGGCTTTACGAAAGCGGCGAAGGCGTGCCACAGGATTACACCAAGGCGATGGCGTGGTTTCGCAAAGGTGCGGCGGCGGGGAATGGGTATGCGATGCTTAACATCGGCGTGCTTTACGCCAACGGCGAAGGCGTGCCACAGGATTACACCAAGGCGATGGCATGGTATCGCAAAGCTGCGGCGGCGGGGAGTGGGCGTGCGATGGATCACATCGGCTTGCTTTACTACCACGGCCAAGGCATGCCACAGGATTACACCAAGGCGCTGATGTGGTGGCGCAAAGGTGCGGCGGCGGGGAATGGGCGTGCGATGAATGACATCGGCGTGCTTTACGCCAACGGCCAAGGCGTGCCACAGGATTACACCAAGGCGATGGCGTGGTATCGCAAAGCTGCGGCGGCGGGGAATGGGGGCGCGATGTCTAACATCGGCGCGCTTTACGCCAACGGCGATGGCGTGCCACAGGATTACACCAAGGCGATGGCGTGGTATCGCAAAGGTGCGGCGGCGGGGAGTGGGGGCGCGATGTTTAACATCGGCTGGCTTTACGAAAGCGGCCATGGCGTGCCAAAGGATTACACCAAGGCGATGGCGTGGTATCGCAAAGGTGCGGCGGCGGGGAGTGGGCATGCGATGTGTAACATCGGCGCGCTTTACGCCAACGGCGATGGCGTGCCACAGGATTACACCAAGGCGATGGCGTGGTATCGCAAAGCTGCGGCGGCGGGGAGTGGGGACGCGATGTACGGCATCGGCTACTTGGACGTGAACGGCCAGGGCGTTCCGCAGGATTACGCTAAGGCGATGCACTGGTTTCGCAAAGGCGCGGCGGCGGGGAGTGGGTATGCGATGTATAACATCGGCTGGCTTTACTACCACGGCCAAGGCGTGCCACAGGATTACACCGAGGCGATGGCGTGGTTTCGCAAAGCTGAAAATTCGGGTGATGCCAATGCGGCGGCTCTCGCGGCAAAAACGATTAAGGCAATGCAACAAGCGGGCAATTAATTACTTGCCTGCAAGCATCGGGATGGAATTGTTGAATCGGCTGGGCATTATTCAGCCCTATCCCATGGATGTATGATTTGTGTCACCCATCACCTTGCGATTCCCTTGCCTGTTTGTTGGCTACTGGATCAAATTTCGGCTCATTTCAATAATTCAATAACATGCGGGTCCGACAACAGGATCGGACCACGCGGTAACTCTACCCTGCCGCTGCCGTGCTTTGAATCGGATGTTCCGCCGCATCTCGGCATTTCTGATGATCGTCAGTTATTGTGAATCAACGCGTAGTGCGTCTGGTGGGCAGTTTTTTTCTCGTGGCTACTCTGACGCCTCGGTTCGGTAATGCCCTCGGCATGGTTACCCTCGCTGCCTCCAGCAGTCTGACCGCCTTGGCAGTGGGCGTGGGCACGCCATGGCTTTTCGGTTGGCCTCCGATCATGATTTGCATCGTGCAGAGCATTTTTAATTCGTCGATCCCTTCCTGCACGGTAGCATCAATGGCCTTCCACCGCAGGGCCAATTCCTGCACGATGCGGTACGCCAGCATGACCACCAACGCATGGCCACGGGTACTGGCTTCCAGCCGCACATGCACCGGACGCATCTCCAATTCCACCGTCTTGCTGGTACGGAACGCTTGCTCCACCAACGTCAGGTCTTTGTAGCGATTGTCAATGGCCTTGGCGTCGGCCTCTTGGGCTGTCAGGTCCGTCTTGAGCACATAACAGCCATCCAGTCTCTGAATTTCGGCCTGGTCTTCCTGGTGAACGGCCAAGCTGATAACTCTGTCTTGGGATTTGATGCCCACCCACAAAGATATCCGCAGTCTCTCACAGCGAGCTTTGATCCGGGCCACAGCCTTTTCAATATTGGCCTTGGCATGCTCTTGGAGATAAATATTCAAACGATCCACTTCGGCCCGAAGCTTTTCCAGCTTGGCCTTCCGACTGGCCGCCATATCCGCGGCGCGAATGGGATTGCGTCGCAGGATGTAACGCGGCCCATCGTTGCTGGACACCTCCGCAAGTTCTTGGTCGAAGAGACCCATATGCAAGGTTCCATCGGCCAGCAGGGCTTCAATCTGTGGCTTGGTGATGGCCGTGATGTCATGCATGCCTTGCTGAACCAAACTTTCAATCTGGCTGCTCTTGATCATCCCGCGATCACCTACAAAAGTGACGGGTCCGCCTCCCAAGCGCTGTACGACCTTCTTGACCTGACTGGCCACGGTGGCCGGATCCTGGGTGTTGCCTCTGAAGACCTCGATCGACACCGGCCGACCGGTACCATTGCACAGCAAACCGATAACGATTTGCCGCTTGCCCCGCTTGCCATCACGGTTGTAACCAAAAGCCGCCAACTGGTTATCGGTGCCCTCCAGATAACTGCTGGTCACATCATAAAGATAAAACCCTGACTCGACCGCACCTTTGCTCTTTAACGAGGCAAAGAGCTTATCTTCGATACGCTGCTGATGCTCAGTGAGCCACGCCAGATTGGCATACAGATCATCCTCGTTAAAACTATCCAGATGCAGAATATCGCATGCCGCGTGAGAGCCTGCCAGTCGGACGGCCGAGAGTCGAGACCCCTGATCGAGGACACGGGCAATGACCTGCCACATCGCCAGCTTGCCTTGGCGTGAGGAGCCCAGAGCGGAAGTAATGCCCAACTCTCGCGCGATGTCATACACCAGCCAGAGGGCCCCAACGGATGGTCCCTGTTGGGCTTTGACATCGGTGCTCGCGGAGATGAGGGCATCGAGATTGTCCTTGTGGCGCAGGGCCAGTTTGATAGCGCGAATCTCCTGCTCGGAACAGGAAGAAAGGTTGGCAATGGTGCGGTGCCGCACCTTGCCATCCTGCCGATAGTTCTCGCGGAGGAGATGACGTTGATAAGGGCCGGACTTAGCTGAATCGACATAAATAGTGGCCACTATATTACCGACAAAACTCAATTATGTCAAATACAAATATGCAAAAATACATAAAAATTAGTGGCCACATTCAAACGCCAAAATCGCCGTAACTAACGGTCAAATAGCATCCTATGGAAAAACCGGACTGGAACATCCGTTACAGGGGGGTATATTGTTTGGTGGTTAGGCTTGTCGTGAGCCTGACTGGCCAACAGGCCGTGAACGGTTACGAAAAAATGAATGGCATTGCATGGTGACACCCGTCATCCATGCCAACGGAGGATAACGATGTTGACGCGGCGTGAATTTGGAAAGACCCTGGCAATGGCGGCGGGGATTGTGTCGGCGGGGCCAGACACCAACAAATCGATCTGGCCCGGGGTTGAAGGATTTACGACCGGCGGACACACGGTGTATCAACTGCAGCCCGCAAAGGTTGACGGTCATCACCGCGCGGCCGTCATTGCCGCTGCCTACGACGGCACTGTTTTGTGCTACACGTCCAAAGGTGATCGCCTGTGGCAAGCATCAACGCGCGGGGCTTTTCCTTTCGACCTTTGCGTGGCCGACATCGACGGTGACGGATTCGATGAATCATTGGTGGCGTCGTCGGACGGGTGTGTTTACGCGATTGATCACGACGGCAAATCGTTGTGGTCGTTCCGCCATATCGCGCCGCTGTTTCAGGTGGCGGCGGCAAGGCTGGGTCAGGGGAAGTATGTCATCTTGGCCGGTGGCGTTGGGCGGGTGCTCTATGCCCTCTCAGCAGAGGGAAAACTGCTCCATCGCCTTCCTACACCTTATAGTGTCCGCCATTTGAGAGCTGGCGATATTCGCGGCGAAGGACGGGATTGCGCCGCCGTTGCTTTGGCAAGACGGGGGCTTAATGGCCCGCTGGGTCTTATGCTGCTAGACCCTTCCAATCTGAAAGTGCTTTGGGAAAAAATCCCCTTAAAGCTCCCTTCAGAAGCCAATTCCGGTCGGCGGTTCTTCAGCATGGTACTCATGGACGCAGATAAAGACGGAAAGCAGGATATAGTCCTAAGCGGTAGTTGGGGTCAGCATGGCATTATTTACGCCTACAACCACGAAGGAAAAGCGCTCTGGAGCAAAAATGACGCGCGGATTCCGAATGTCCCCTACAGGATGAACCTGCTCAGCCATGTGCGCATGGCCGAGGGAAATCTTATATTCGGTGTCTTTGGTAATATACTGATTATTTATAACCAAGATGGCTCGTGTCAGGATGTCCTCACTGGGCAGTACGACTATGCCAATGGTGCCTATGATCCCAAAACGTCTACCTACTGGCTTGGAAGCAGCGTGTCCGGCGGGGACAGTATTCATGCCCTGCATTTGGACCGTCCGAATTGGAGAACATCCTTTTCCAAGATCGGGCCTGTCGGGAAATTGGCCCGGATAGAAGAGAATTTGGAGGTCCTTAAAGAGCAAATTGAACGCTTCCAACGCCCGGCTTACCAACCTGAACCACGCCGCACTGATGTGCTTCTTCTGGACGAATACAATGTCGTGCCTCCACAAGACCTTCAGCCGCATGGCGTCTCCTACCGCAACGTTCGGTTTGTTCGAGAAATGACTCGATTGGGATTGAAACCTGATGGCGTTTCGGTGCCCAATTCCGGTGCCGTCATGATATGCGAAAAGATTAAAAATCCCCATGATTTTTGGTGTCGCGACACCGACATGCCCCGGCAACTTTACGACCTGTCGGCCGACCAAATTGTTTCATTCGTTCAAAACTGGGAGCGCCGCGGGATTAATTTTGTAATGGGTGCCGGACACAACGAAAGCATTTATATGCCGCAATCCACTTTCGAGAGGGTGATTAAGGCGGGACCAAAGCACCTATGGGGCTTCGAGTTTTCAGAATTGGTGGCCACCTCGGAACGAATGCAACAGATCGCCACGCAGGTCGTGCTTCCGTTGGCGGAGATGTGTCGTAAGCACGGGAAAAAGATCACTTTTCGAAACAAGGATATCTTCTGGAACGGTACGTGTTACCTCCCATTTTGGCGGCGGATACTGCTGAATCCGAGATATCGAGACGTGTTTATACCTGATATGGAAGAGACCAACTGCCGCACGCAGGAACTGAGCCTAGCGGGTCGTATTGGCTTGTGGATGGGCGGGGCTTTTAACAGATGGGGCTGTCGCGCCGAAACTGATAACGTATGCTTTGACAGAATGTGGGAATGGGGTGCACAGCCGCTGCTTAGCCATCTGCTTCGGCAATTGGTATCTCGCGCTTCCTACGGAGCGACCGTATTTTTTAACAGCGTCCACGAGGGGCCGTTTTCACGTGCGCTTGTGAAGCAACTCTTTCCGTTTTACGACATGCTAGAGAGGGGCGTTGTGCATGTTCCCCAACCGGACGAATTACTGTCCGTTTCTGATATATGCTTGGGCATGAAAATACCTCCATCCGAAGTCTACCTGAAACATGGTCGGGACATAGGCAGCTATGACTACACGCCTGAGAAGCACGGCCCAAAAGTGTTTGACCGCCTCGATTGGTATTGGGGTGCAGCCCCCCTGCTGACAGAGGATTTTTCGTATTATGCCTACGGTGCCCGACGGCGCATCGCCAACTACCTTCCGCCCACTCCCTATGGGATGGTGGCCATTGTGCCCGACGACATGGATATTCGCACACACGGCAGATTCAGTGGGAAAATTTCCACTGACGGTGAATTCTTTTACGACAACCACGGTGCACGGCGATCCGCAACGGAGTATCAATCACATGTCCGGGAGGCCTTAAGAGCCGGAGGAGGTCGCCTTCCGATCGTGGTTCGCGGTCCGGTGCATTGGGCAGCAGCACGCCTTGATCCCACGCATTTACGAGTGACACTGATAGATCCCGGCTACCTAGACCCGGCCGACCGCGACGCAAAAATTGTATTTCAGCACTTAAATCCGGTGAGTTGCCAAGACATTCTCAGTGGGGTAAACCTTCCAATTGCCCGGCGCGAGGTTGAAGTGCGTGTGCCGGCGGGCATCTGGCGTATCCTGGATATCGAACATCGGCCCGATGCCTCATAACCAGGGCGTGAACTTTGAGATCCCCCTCTGTCAACTGGGCGCGAAACATGCTTTGCTAAGAGATCGCCATTTCCGGTAACAAGGTTGCCCCCGCAGTAAGTCCGTACCACGAACGGAGAGGCTGCTTCGACGCCGACTACCCTGCGTTCCCGGCCCCCCGCGCCGCTAGCAACGCATCGCATACACGTCCGTCGGAAGATTATGCCTCAGCGACTGGTCTAAAGCACTTGCCAAAAGTTCGCGGCTTTATGGCGCAAATTCTGCTGTTGTCGCTCCTGCGGCCAACAACCCAATTTAGGGCTTGATCTAAGCATGTCATCAACGCCTCGGCATATTTGGAGATGAAATCCGTGAATCATTCTTCCTTGAGCAGGGGCCCCAGCCGCTCACTGGGATTTAAATCCGGTGAATAGGCCGGCAGGATGATTGGAGAGAGATTTTGTGCGGTCGGCCGGAGGAGCGAAGCGGGGACGCAGCTAGTTTTACGGGATGGTGCCTTGCGTTTTGGGCTTCGGCGGCCGGCCTTCCGGACGCATCGTGTGTTCCAACTCCAACTGACCCGCCACGCGGCTGACCCACCGGGCTTCACCATAGGGACATCCTCGCTTGGCACTGGCCTCCAGACGCTCCCTTTCGCTTTTTGTCGCCACTGCGTTGACATATTTCACCCAGTTTTTCAGCGAACCGGCGTCTTGCACCACCCGAGGCGTCAGCAACCCCTGCAACGCAACCTCCGTTGCCGCCCCCCTCTTCTGGCATCGTATATGCAGGCTGCCCCAACGCCAATCCTCCGCACGCTTCACCGCACCCGCCGTCAGGGCATTGCGTTCCACGTACCGGCATACTTCCAGCAGGTGATGGCCCCTTTGCACTGGAAACGCCTTGAATCTCCCCTGGTACAGATGGCCCCATCCCACCGATGCCCGCGCCACCCGCCATCGCATCGCATGGGTGTGCGAGAGCCAGCGGAAGAATGCCGTCACTTCGTCATCCGTCCGCGGCCAGACCACAAAATGCCAATGATTCTTCATCAGGCACCAGGCCAATATCCGCAGCGGTATGCGCCCGTGGGCCTCTAACAGAACCCGCTCAAAGGCGGCATAATCATCCTCATTACGAAACAGGGCGATCCGTCCCGCGGAACGATTCAGTACGTGGTAAATGTAACCACCCGGCGTATGTCTTGCTTTGCGTGCCATGGGCCCCACCCTATCCGCAATCCGGCCACCTGTCAATACTAGATACGTCCCTGTTTCGCTCTCCCCGCGAGGACAAAACGGGCGTATACATGCGGCCGATATTGAGCAAAGTCGGCCCCGGCGGCGGTGGCCATCGCACATATTTCATCGCGTGTCCACCCCTTGGCTACCGACACCCGCGCATCATGCCTATGCAGACGCGGGGAAAATATGGTCATGGCGGAAATGGCGGCCAGCGCCCAGCGTGAGCGCACCAAATCGCTTACCACCAGGCCGCCGCGGGTTACGCGCACCATCTCTCGCAAAACCGATGTTGCCTGCAAAGTGGTAAGGTGATGCAGGAACAAACTGCATGTGGCAAAATCAACCGATTCATCCGCCAGTGGCAAACGCATGGCATCGCCGCGCAGTAACTGCACCTCCGGGCTGCAACTTATATGTCTGGCCGCAAGTTCCAGGGTGGTGGCGTGGAGATCAAGGGCAAAAATTTTCATCTGCAGCCCAAGTTGGCGGGCCATATCAAGCATGGCTAGGGGAATATCGGCTGACCCGGTTGCGACATCCAGAATGACGACCGGGCGATCTTTAGGCCACTGCATCAGCCATGGCCTCATGGTGGCGATGACGCTGTGTGTGCCACCGAGGCGGCGGTTGACAAATCGGATAAACGCCAACCCCTTATCGAGTTCATCGACGTCCGCATGCGGATCATCCATGTACTCCTGCAGATGTTCGGGGCGTGGCAAAGGCTTCATCCATTTCCCGCTGGAATAGACGGCACGGTGGTCGATGCCCCCCCGCCGCTGCCGCTGCCGGAAGCATGGTTGGGAGTAATTACAATGTAAAGGTGCGTGTGAAACCAACCATGGCGAACGGTAATGGTGCAGTTTTCATCACCCTTTTTGAAAAATTCCGTGATGCCGCCGGAGCCTTGCGTTTCCTCCCGCAGTTTCCATCCCGTATTGGGCAGGTTATCAAGAAAAAAGCGGGCAGTGGTCAGACGGGATGGCGAACCTTTGTAATACTCATTGACAATTCGCAGGCCGGTGCCGGGCACAACCGTGCTTTCTGATTTGCTCAGCACGATATGGAATCCATCCGGCACGGGCACATCCGCGATAGGCGAGCGCGGGTTGGGCGTCAGAACAGCCGGACTGCTGCTGCACCCTGCCAGCATCGCCATAACAATTAAACCAATTACACCAACTGCATATTTTGTTTTGTGGATCATGATGATTCTCCGCATAGCGACCCGGCACCGGGTCGGTATCAACTGCTGATAATATACGGCGCGGAACTGATGATGTCAGGATGCCGCACCGCAGGCCGAGGGTGGTTATAAGGGTCGACAGAGTTTGCAGGCGTTTGATGCCGCCAATGGCAAGCGGGCAGCCGACCTGTCGGCTGCGGCGGTTGGACGGCGTGTCATAACTGGCTGGTCTGAACTTGCTTTGGGTAACAAATACGCAGTGTCCTTTATTCGCTGAGAGTGTTTCCATTTCGTCGCCATTCGAGCACAATAGCGTGAAGCAGGCGGCGTTGTTCAAGGAATGGTGTGCTGCAAGGGTGTGCATGGAGAGCCGGCCCCACGGTGCGTCCACTTAACACGCGATGGCTCGCTGAACAGGCGAGGCCGGGTGTGATGAAAAGGGTTGAATGAAGCTTACAAAGGCTCAGATCGTTTTTGTTATTAAATTGCTGGTGATGGTGCTGGTGTTCGGGTTTGTGGGCGACAAACTGCTGGATGCGTGGCACAAAGCCGGGTCCAAACCGGTGGATATTGACTGGCGGTTTATCCCGCTGATTCCCATCGCCTTTATCGGAATTATGATCACCAACAGCCTTACGTGGCTGTGGCTGGCACGGCGAATGGGCGACAAATCGCCGACGATTCCATTGCTGGGGGCGTACACGTTCAGCCAAGCTGGTAAATATGCACCGGGCAAGGTGTTTTTGGTGTTGATGCGCATTGACCGCACGCACCGCGCTGGCATGCCGCGGGAACTTTGCGTGCTATCCACCCTGCTGGAAAATGCCATGTACACTCTTTCCGGCGCTTTGATTGGTGCCATCGCACTGCTGGTGGATGCAAGAGACCATCCCCTGTATCTGATGCTGGTTGGTATGGCGATTGCCGCACTGCTGACGGTATTTCATCCAAAGATATTTTTTTTCATGATCAATACCGCGCTTAAATCGATGAAGCGTGGGCCAATTCCGCCGGGAAGGCGGTTCCGCTTTCGGCACATGATAGCAGCCGTGGGCATGTTCATGCCGGTGTGGTTTTTCGGTGGCATGGCGCTTTGGGCCAGCGTACACAGCATTCATGCCATTTCGTGGCATGTCTATCCGGATTTGGTCGGTGCGTTTGCACTCTCGGTCAGTTTGGGCATGTTCAGCCTGCTGCCAGGCGGGTTGGGCGTGCGCGAGGCAATTCAGGCACTTTTTTTGACGCCAATTGTCGGATCACCTGAGTTAATTGTGGTGGCGGTAGCCCTGCCGCGAGTTGGCCAGATACTGGTGGAAATGACACTGGCAGGGATGGGCGGCCTAGTCAACGCCCGCATGACACAAAAAAAAGCCGACGTGTCAGGACCGCCGGCCCCGATCGATTCTGCCATGCAGTAGGGCGCAGCGCGGGAACGCCAGGTTGTGCCGATAAAGCTGCTGGCATTCATGCCTTGACCCCGGCCCAATGCCAGCGGGACGGCCGAGACAAGCCGTCAAGGTAAACCAGTGCCACCTCCGATTCCACCCAGTATCCAAGGCAAACGCACAAGCGGCATCATGCCGCTCAACCGGTTCGCCCATAGGCAGATGGGCCGATGGTAGCTTTGCTTCATGCGTGTAAAAAATGCGGGGCCGGGTGGCTGTTGCAGACTCTTCTCAAATGGATGAAGCAATTTTCGCAGGTGTGCGGCCGCGGCCGGTGGCTTGTTGCGTTAATTGAAACACTTGCCGGCAAAAGCAAGCGGCTATCCGTTGGCTGGGGCAACGGTTGCCGCTTGAAACTCATCACATAACCATGTTGTGCATTCGCCCCAGGACGCCTCCGAAGGCGATAAGTCTTCGCTTGACACCCTGTCTGTTTTCGACCATACCATAGTGTTCTGCGGCGTTGGGAATTTTGACTACGGGAACGGCATGCTGACGATTACATTACCGGATGGAAGTAAACGCTCTTTTGATCAGCCGGCAGTGACGGGCGAACAAATTGCGGCGGCCATTGGCAAGCGTCTGGCGGCCGACGCCATAGGTATCGAGGTGGATGGCCAGCTACATGATTTACGCTATCCCATCAGAACGGATGCCACCATTGCCATCATTACACCGCGCGTCGATGATCCGCATGCCATGTATCTGCTGCGGCATTCCACTGCGCATGTGATGGCGGAAGCGATAACGGATTTGTTTCCGGGAGTGAAGCTGGCCTATGGGCCGCCGGTGGATGGCGGGTTTTACTATGATATGGAACTTTCATCGCCAATCACCGAGGCTGATTTTGGCCGCATTGAAAGCCGCATGGCAGAGATTGTGAAAGAGAATCGGCCCTTTACCCGTTATGAATTGCCGCAGTCGGAGGCGCTGGCTGAACTGCAAAAGCAGGGCAATCCGTACAAATTGGATAATGCCCAGCGGGCCATTGAGCAAGACCCCAATACCGTGATCAGTTTTTACGCCACGGGCGAGCCGCACAAAAATTGGGAAGATTTATGCCGCGGCCCTCATTTGCCATCCACCGGGCGCATCGGGGCGTTTAAGGTCACCAGCGTGGCGGGTGCCTACTGGCATGGCGATGAAACCAAGCAGCAGTTGCAGCGTGTTTACGGCATTGCATTTTTTACGCAAAAGCAGCTTGATGAGCATATACACCAACAGGAAGAGGCCAAAAAGCGGGATCATCGGGTGCTGGGCAAACACCTTGGGCTGTTTACCATTTCGCCGCTGGTGGGCAGCGGGCTGATTCTTTGGATGCCGCGGGGTGGCATTATCCGGCAGGAACTTGAAGCGTTCATGCGGGAAGAATTATCGCGGCGCGGCTACAGCGCGGTGTATACGCCGCATATCGGGCATATTGATTTGTACAAAACCAGCGGCCATTACCCGTATTACAAGGATTCGCAATTTCCGACGATTAAAATGTCGCGACGCGATCCGGACGATCAAAGCGAATATCTGCTTAAGCCGATGAATTGCCCACATCATATTCAAATTTACGCGGCGCAGAAGCGCAGCTATCGCGATTTGCCCATTCGACTGGCTGAATTTGGCACGGTGTACCGGTTTGAACAATCAGGCGAATTATCAGGCATGACGCGGGTGCGGGGTTTTACCCAGGATGATGCCCATTTGTTCTGCACCCCCGAACAGGTGGAGCAAGAGCTTGGCAGTACGCTGGAAATGGTTCTGCTGGTGCTCCAGACGCTGGGCTTCACAGATTATCAATGCCGGGTGAGTCTGCGTGACCCGGCGTCGGATAAATATGCGGGCGACCCAAAGCTGTGGGATCAGGCCGAAGACACGCTGCGAAAGATCGTGGCTCAATCGGGCATTAAATCGGTTGAAGCGTTGGGCGAGGCGGCGTTTTATGGCCCAAAATTGGACTTTCTGGTGCGCGACGTGATCGGCCGCCAGTGGCAACTGGGCACCGTGCAACTGGATTATGTATTGCCGGAAAGGTTTGCCTTGGAATATATCGGCAGTGACAACCATGCGCATCGGCCAGTGATGATACATCGTGCACCGTTCGGTTCGATGGAGCGTTTTACAGGGATATTAATCGAGCACTTTGCCGGGGCTTTTCCTGCCTGGCTGGCCCCCACGCAGGCGACCGTACTGACGATAAGCGAGAAATTTTCAGATTATGGCCGCAGCGTTCTGGAGAGATTGCAGGCTGCGGGCATCCGAGCCGATATCGATGCGGAAAGCGACAAAATTGGTGCCAAAATACGTCGTGCCCGGGATATCAAAACACCATACATGCTGGTGGTGGGCGGGAAGGAGGAGGAAAATCAAACTGTATCGGTGCGTACCCGAAAGGATCAGGACCTCGGCAGCATGCCGGTGGATGAATTCATGCGCCGATTGCAGACGGAAATAAAATTACGCAAGGCTGAGTCACTCGTTGGCAATTGAAGGGCGAATGCCCGTTTAACATCTGGATACCAGACAACCATGCATGACATTCACATTGATCATAACAAATTGATGGAAAAAACCGCGGATGCGGGCCAATCGCACATATTTAAATTTTACGATTCGCTTTCAGATGCCCAAAAGCACAATCTGGATCAGCAGGCGGCTGCCATTGATTGGGAACTCATCGCCCGGCTGGTGACGGAAGTGGTACTCAAGCCCGAAGCATTCAAGCTGCCGCCGAACATTGAACCCGCCCCCTGCTTTCCGTATGCCCCGGCGGATGACGAGATGCGTGATCGCTATACCATGGCCAGGCAGCGCGGCGTTACTTTGCTGCGCGAGGGCAAAATTGCCGCGTTTGTTGTGGCCGGCGGCCAGGGTACCCGGCTGGGATGGCCCGGTCCAAAGGGGACATTTCCGGCCACACCCATCAGGAAAAAACCGCTGTTTCAATGTTTTGTTGAATACATCCGCGCCATGGAGGCACGCCATCACACAACCATTCCATTTTATGTAATGACCAGCACCATCAATCATGCGGCGACGGTGGATTTTTTCAAGCAGCACCATTATTTTTCGATGCCGGAGTCGCAGATCATGTTCTTCAGCCAGGATATGCTGCCAGCGGTCGGGTTTGATGGAAAAGTATTACTGGAAAGTCCATCTTCCATGGCGCTGTCACCGAACGGCCATGGTGGCTCGCTGCTGGCCTTGCAGAAGAGCGGTGCCTTGTCGGATATGCGCCGCCGCGGGGTAACGCAGATCAGCTACTTCCAGGTGGATAACCCGATTGTGCGGTGCGTGGATCCGCTTTTCATCGGGCTGCATGATCTGCATGACGCCGACATGTCGAGCAAAATGCTGCCCAAGGCGTTTGGCAAGGAAAAGCTGGGCAACTTCTGCCTGGTGGATGGAAAGGTGACGGTGATTGAGTACAGCGATCTGCCCGATGCCCTTTCCGAAGCACGCCTGCCCGATGGCCAACTGAAATTTCGCGCTGGAAGCATCGCCCTGCATGCCATCCGTCGGTCTTTTGTCGAGCAGCTTAACGCTCATGGTTTCGCCCTGCCGTATCACCGGGCAGAAAAGAAGGTACCGCACATTGATCTGGCCACGGGGCAGCCCGTCAACCCGGTAAAGCCCAATGCGGTGAAGATGGAAACATTTGTATTTGATGCCCTGCCGATGGCGCAAAATTCCATTATTTACGAAACCGACCGCATTGATGAATTTGCGCCGATTAAAAATGCAGAAGGAGTTGATTCGCCCGCCTCGGCGACCGACATTATGACCCGCCGAAACGCGAGCTGGCTAGAGTTTGCCGGCATCCAGATACCGCGCAGGGCGGATGGATCGCCCAATGCCGTTATTGAACTCAGTGCGTCATTTGCCATTTATCCCGAAGATGTCGTGGACAAATACAACCGCGTGCCGACCATCAAACCTTGCGAGCAGATTTACCTGGAATAATCTTCAGGCGATGGCGTATTATTCCGCCAGCAACTTTTTAACATCCGCAGTAACCTGCGCGGGGCTGAACCCAACGACGATGTAACGCAGCACACCCTTGCGATCAAGAATAAATTGGGTGGGGATGGCCGTGATTCCGTAGGCGGTGGCCATGGCAACGTTGCCGGGGTTTTTTACATCATACATTTGCGGCCAGACCATCTTTTTGTGCGCCGCCAGAAAAGCTGTCAGCCGGTTCGGGTGCCGATTGACCGACATACCGATGACATCAAAGCCTTTTTTATGCAATTGGGCATAAAGCTTTTCCACATGCGGCATGCTGGCGCGGCATGGTGGGCACCACGTGGCCCAGGAGTCTACCAATACCACATGCCCTTTAAGCGATGCAGTGCTGAACGGCTTGCCAGTTCCCAGCAGCACACCGGTGAAGACCGCATGATGATTCAGGCGGCTGGTTTGTGCCGTCTGCATGGCAACCTGCTGCTGATATTGCTGGGCGGCAGGCCCCTTGAGGACTTTGAGCATGATATGCTTCGCCTGATGGGCGAGCTGATGATTCGCCGGGCCGATATGTCGCAACGTCATGAACAGTTCAAAGAGATCCTCATTTCTGGGGTGCTTTTTACCCATGGCGTCGAGTGTGTCGATTACTTTTTGCTGGGCGGCGGCATCATTTTGATGATTAAGCCACTGATATTCCTGCATGTACATGCGGCCGAGTAAATTTTGAAATGGCTGAGAACTTTTCGCCAAGGCCGAGAGCCGGGCAAGTGCCGCCTTATCCCCCAATACTGCCATGATGGCCAGATAGTGATTGCGGGCACCGGTGAAATACGGTGCAAGCTCGGGGCGCTGAGCCAGCGAAACATCGAATGTTTTTACCACCGAACCAAGGATTGGAATCAGTTTCGGACCAAATTTGGCCTGCAGATTTTTGGATTCCAGCACGTCCACCATGGACGCCCCCTTAAGCACTTTGGCGATTTGAGCCATCGCCTTATAGCCGGCGGTTTCGGCATTTTGCTCCACCTGCTGGATGGAAGGCTTTGCCTTGGCTGCCGGCCTGGCAGCCGCAAATGTCACAGAGCCAGTTGCCAGCGTAGCCGCTATGACACTGGCAACGAGTAAATTTTTAACGGATGCAAAACGCTTCAACATGAGCCTTCTCCTGCAAATAAAAGTGACACCCGTTAATCGCATTGTATCGTCACGCCGGGCGGGGTCAAAAACCGGCGCGTGCAGATTATTTACCCAGGTTCAGCAATCACCGGATTGCGCAGGCGCCCGAGTGCCTCAATTTCAACTTCCACCGTGTCGCCGGGGGCCAGCCAGCGAGGCGGATTGCGGCCCATGCCAACGCCGGCGGGTGTGCCGGTCAGTATCAGCGTGCCGGGCAGCAATGTGGTGGAGCCTGATAAAAATTCAATAATTTTAGGTATGCTGAAAATCATGTCCGAGGTGTTGCTTTCCTGCATGACCTGGCCGCTGACGAGAGTTCGGATTTTAAGGTTCATGGGATCGAACTCACCTGTGGACGTGCTGACAATGGCGGGGCCGACAGGGCAAAATGTATCAAATGACTTTCCCCGGCTCCATTGCGATCCGCCCCACTGCTTTTGCCAATCGCGGGCAGAAACATCATTAGCGATGGTGTAACCGAGCACATAATCCAGCGCGTCGTTCTGCGAAGCGTTCTTGCAACGTTTGCCGATGACCACCGCCAGCTCGCCTTCATAATCCACCTGGGTGCTGGGCAAATGCGTCGGCAGGTGGATAGCCTCGTCGGGGCCGATGATAGAGGCTGGATTTTTGAAGAAAACCACTGGATGCTGAGGAATCTTAGCACCTGTCTCAGCAGCGTGGGCACGATAATTAAGGCCAATGCAGATGATGGCAGGAGTCTGAACCGGCGGCAGAAAAAATTGAGGGTTCCCTTTCATCTGGCGGGTAGGGACGAAGCCGGTTTCTATTGAGCCATCTAGGAGAGAAACCATTCCATTGGCCAGCAGATAACCGTATTGCGGCTGTCCTCGTGCGTTGATGACTCTGACGATTTTGGTCAAAATTCCGCCTTCCTCAGTATGTATGTTGCCACAAGGGGCCAAATATTTCAAAAAAGCGATGATACCGTGATAATTTTTGGCGTGGCAATCTGTTCGGACGTAAGCGATACAAACTTGGTGACGCATGATGGGACTGCTTTTGTCATCACCGCCGAGTTACTTCCATCCCGGCAGCGCAATTTGGCGGATATGGCCGTCGTACGGAATCCGAGGTACAACGAGCAGGACGCGGGCTGCGAGCAACGCTAGATGAGCGCCAACGGTATCCGCAGCCAACTTAGTGAGTTTTACCAGCCAGAAATCAACTCATTAGAGGCAAGCACACAAATTACGTATAGGCGAACATTCGCGTTTTGCTAAACGCAAACGATTTTGCGGCAGCGGGGGCACGAATTTGCGAATCGACATATCCATTAGTATAATAATTGTGTGGGAGGCCTCGTCGGCAACGAGAAAAGCAAGTTAAGTGGTTTCGGTTTGGGAGTTACTTACATGCTTACGCGTTTCCGCGGCGGCTTTTCCGCTGCCATAGTGGTATCGTCAGCTTTATCCGCCCCAGCGGTCTTTGGGGTCACCTCCGACACGGTGCTGTTTAATCCCTTTTCCTTCGGCTCGCTTGGTGCGCTTAATGTCACCTCCGGCACGCTGAATATTAACACCGGCACGAGCACCACGGCACCAACCATGAGCTTCGGCTCGGCATCCTATGTGGGATATATTAATAATCAGAATGGAATGGCGCAAGGGGCCGCCAACGGCATTCCCTACGTCGGCGTCTTCGATTTTTCCTCCATTAACATCGGTTCAGGCGTTACGGTGAACATCACCGGTACCAACGGGCTGGCGTTGTTAAGCCAAAGCAGTGCGAATATCGCGGCGACCCTCATTCTGTACGGTCCCGGGGGCTTTGCGGGGGGAAATAGTGGAAGCGCTCCAACTAATGGCCAAGGGCCGGGCGGCGGAAAGGTTAACGGCGTTTCAGAGACTTACGGCAATCTGGACACTGCCCTCTACGGCGGCAGCGGAGGCAGCGGCGTTCCGGACGGCGTCGGCGGCGGCGGAGGCGGCGCACTGGATATCACCTCGGCTGCGGGCTTAACGGTGGGCCCAATTTACGCGGTTGGCGGCGCCACCCTCGCCGGCAGCGGCAGCGGCGGGGCTGTCATTCTCAGTGGCAGTACCGTCTCTTATTCGCAGGTCGTTGCATACGGTGGTCCTTCCAGCGACTTCGGCGGCGGCGGCGGCAGCTTCGGCGGCACCGGCTCTGCCGGCGGCGGCGGCGGCGGCGGCGGACGGGTTCTTATTCAGTCGACAGCCGCCAATCAATCCACATCGGGAGTAGATGTTGGCAATGGCGTTGTTACCACCGAACAAATCTCGCAGCTTGAACCTCCGAGCTCACTTTCGGTACCATCCAGCGTTGACTTCGGGCAGGTGCGCACCGGTACCACATCGGTGCAAAATATCTCCTTTGCCAACACCATTACGGCTGGCATCTCCGGAACCTATAAGCCAACATTGCCCCCCGGCATGTCCGGGAATTCGGGAACCTTTTCACTGGCCGGGGGACAAACGGCAAGCTCTGCGGTTACCTTTGCCCCCATCTCCCGCGGCACCTACAACGGTACTGTGAGTTACACATCCAATGTGGCCAACGGCACTGTTGCCATCACCGGCACCGCCGTGGGACCGGTATTCTCCACCAACGTGGGCACCAGTCCACTTACAGCCATCCACGTGGGCACCACGGCACCGGGATCGGCCACCACGTTCGATCTAAAAATCAGCAATATCAGCACCGATGATGTCAACGGCACCAATTTGGCTAATCTGACACTGGAGAGTGAAAACATCACCGGCCCGACCGCCAGTGCTTTTTATGTTGTGCCGCTTACACAAAACGTTCTCGGCGATGCGGCTGCGGATTCTCCGCTGGCCAATTCCACAGATTTGTCGATTGTGTTTAATCCAGCAACCAGCGGCAATTTTACCGATTACCTGACCATTACCACCGATCAGGGCGCCCCGTTGGGAGATGTGGGACAGCAGTTCACTTACGTGCTATCGGGTGACACAGGCGGATCGCCGACACCTGAACCCGCAGCACTCACCCTGATGGGCTTGGGCGCCTTGGGCGTGATGCTGTCTCGCAAGCTGCAACCAAACAGGCTGCGAGACTGAGCGGCTCGGGACAATAACGGCGTTGATCACGGAGACCGTTTAGCCCGGATATTTCATCGGTTATAACCAAAATCGATCGCATGGCCTCGGTCGGAGATCGTTGTGTCTGTTTTTTTCAATTTGTCGTATTCGGCGCGCAATGCTCCCTACCCCCCCCAACATCTTTACCTGTATTTTTGTTTCATGCGTCAGTCCTTTCTTTTCTGGTGGCCCACTCCGGTTTAACCGCTCATTTGTTTACCTACCGGCATTATCAATACTGCGCCCAGCCTTTCGCAGACCTGCATGAATAAAGATTGCAGCGGGTATGCACTCCAGGGCGAGCGCATACTCACTGGGTGATGAGTGTTAGGAGATAATCGTTGTCCCAGCCTGCTGATAGTCGCTTGTTTTTGATACCCAGTTTGACGGTTTTCTCCTGTTTAAGGAGATTCAGAGCCATCCGATTAAGACGGGAATGGTTTT